>Ga0209633_10001164_pt1 | contig 28134 bp, 25 predicted proteins | sample Cruoilmetagenom1_FD_187290 | JGI IMG/M metagenome (GOLD analysis project Ga0209633, IMG submission 187290) | Oil polluted marine microbial communities from Coal Oil Point, Santa Barbara, California, USA - Sample 1 (SPAdes) (version 2) | ecosystem: Environmental > Aquatic > Marine > Oil seeps ... | reverse complement strand
CTTCGTAGAGGAGGTGGGTTTTTTCCATTATTTTTTACCTTTGTTCGTGATGATAAGTGCTTTTAAGATGTCCACTGCTGACTTGAGCTGTGCATCTTTGTAAAGTTGTTCTTCTGTGATGATGGTGTCATCTATGACTGTCCCATTAGCATCTGTCGTAAGATTTGACTCTTTTATTTTGCTTGTATTAGTATCACCATTTATCTTGGCAAGTTCACCTTGAAGGTGCTTTTTAAGATCTCTTTCTTTTAGCATGATAGGGTCTTCTTGAAACTCTATCTTCCCTAAGTGTACGATGATGTCTGGTGTTACCCCTACGGCTTGTATAGTACGGCCACTAGGTAAATAGTAGCGAGCTACAGTAAGCTTAAGTGCTTCGGTTTCACCTATAGGCATGACCACTTGTACAGAACCTTTACCAAAGGTTTTTTCACCTACCACGATGCTTCGGTTAAAGTCCTGTAAGGCTCCAGAGACGATCTCTGAGGCAGAGGCAGATCCACCGTTTACAAGTACGACGATAGGCGTATCTTTGTCTGTACCTTTTTTGCGTGCTTTGTAGTCTAGGTTTTCACCTTGTGCTTTTCCTTTTTGACTTACAATGGCACCTTCTTCTACAAAAAGGTCTACAAGTCCTACTGCTTGATCAAGCAGACCACCTGGGTTGTTTCGTAGATCTAAGATGATACCTTCTGTAGTATTATTATCTTTCATCGCATTTTTTACACCATCAACCACTTTTTGGTCAAAAGAAGTGACATGTACATAAAGTATTTTATCTTCTATGGTTTTTGCATAGACAGATTGGATCTTGATGATATCTCTAATGATTTTTATCTTGAGTGGTTTGAGTTCATTTTTTCTAATGATGGTCAGCTCTATAGATGTTTTAGGTTTCCCACGCATTAACTTCACAGAGTCATCTATGTTCATCCCTATGGTTGCTTTCTCATCTATCTTTAAGATGATGTCTCCAGCTTTCACTCCTGCTTTAAATGCTGGTGTACCATCAAGTGGAGCGATGACAGTCAAAGCACCATCTTTCATACCGATGGAGATACCCAGCCCACCAAACTCGCCTTTGGTTTGGACAGAGAGATCCTTGTATGACTTTGTATCCATAAAGGTTGAGTGTGCATCGAGGTTGGTCATAAGCCCTTTGAGTGCTTTGTCTACCAGTGCAGTTGTGTTGACCTCATCAACGTACTGGCTCTCAATGACATTGAGGATTTGGGTAAACTTGATGTAGGCTTCAAGTTTTTCCTTGGCAGTTGAAGGAGTGTGTTTCTTAGTAGTGTCTTTTGCTTGGGCAAAAGAGCCAAATAAATAGGCAGCAGTTAAAGTAGACATAAGCCCGGCGAGTATAATTTTTTTACTTTTTTTAATCATTTAGGTGATGTCTCCGTCTGAGAAATTAGTTTATAATTTTATTAAAAAACATCTAAGAGGTTGCTTTTAAATGCTTTGTACCTAGTATAGTAAAGGAATGTTAACCGTTATTTCGTAAAAATAACTTCACCATTTTTTTGAGTTCATCTTTACTTGACTTTGAACTGTCATTTCCATAAGAGATCTTCTCATAACAGATATCTACCTCTTTTATGCCTTTCCTTTCTGGGTTTTCCTGTCTATAACGTAGAAAATACTGATGCAAAGATTCATCATTTTTACGTCTATAGCCTTCTTTTTTTAATACTTTTAGAAGAGGTTGTAGTATAGCTATACTCTCAGAACTAAAGCGAGGTCGTTTGAAGTAGGCAATAGTGACAAAGGTAGCCAAGAGTAAAGCAAGTAAGCTAAGTGAAAAAATAAGTATAAAGGTAGGATTATCTTTTGCGTACTTGAGAAGCTGTAGCTGACGTAGGTGTGAGTAGTAAAGTATCCATGTTTCTACTTGGTACTTGGCATACATGAGGTAGAGGTTTATGGTTTTATATAAGGCGCTATGCGTGTCTGGCATCACTTCAGCTTGTGCCTTGGCATCTATGCTCGTGGCTGTAGCAGTGGTCTCCACACGCACCCAGTGTTCATCTAAGTAAAGTTCTGCCCAGGCATGGGCATCACGTTCTTTGACTGCTAGGTAGTTTTTTAGACCGTTGGTTTTGTCTGCTTTGTACCCTGTGACGATGCGTGAGGGTATGCCCGCCATACGCGACATGGTTACAAAAGAAGAGGCAAAGTGTACACAGTACCCACGTCGTGTATCAAAAAGAAAACTGTCTGTAGTGTGGTTTAGGTCAAGTGCTTCAGGTTTTAAACTATAGACCAAGTTCTGTGATTTAAAAAACTTTAAGAGGGCTTTGGCTCGCTCCGAGGGCTTAGGGAAGGATTCTTTTAGCTTTTGTGCTGCTTCATAAGTTTGAGGGTTTTGTACTTTGTCAAAAGCAGTGGAAGCTTTGAAGGTCACGTTATCTAAAGTGTCAGGAAACTTAGAGCTCAGGTAAGAGCTTGCAGCATAGTGTAGGGGTTCTTTGATGGGTTTTTTTACTGTAGATATGAGGTCTACATCAAGTGTGGCATCTTCTACTTCCATGTAGGGTGTGTCAAGTAAGTATATCCATCTTTTTTGTGTAGGGTAGAGTGTGACTTTGTAATCTGTTATTTCTCCTTCACTTTTTTGGGTGGGGGAAGTAGGCTTAGATTCTCTTTTAACATAGGTTGAGAGAGGTTCCCAATGATCCTTTTTATCTACATATAACATGCTCCCTCGAAAGTAAAGGGTAGAAGAGGAAGGTACTTCTTTGTCAAAGCCTACCTCCATCACGATGCGGTCAGAGGGAACAAGGAGGGCCTTACTGTCTAGGTACATCGTGCCGTCATGCCCCATGCGTTGTATGGTCTCACCTTTAAACCCGTAGGTGACATGTTCAAAAGAGATACGCGGGAAAAAGATGAAAAGTACCACCACCCACGGCAGAGAATACAAAAACATTACCATACTGGCACGAAAACTCTCCACCAAGTTTCCTTCCATACGGTGTGTGAGTATCATCCAGAGTAAAAAGAAAACTTCAAATACCACATAGATAAGCATGACCATACCATGATAAAAAAACAAAGAAAGTGCTAGAAACAAAAATGGTGAGATGAGTAAATAGTAGTTTATCTCTCGTGTGAGCCTTTGCATGGAAACAACTACCAGTAAGAGGTAAACAAGAAGTTCAAGAAAGAGCTTCAAACGTGAAAGCCCTCTAAAAGAAAAAGCACCATAAACTGAGAGGTAAACGGCTACAAGTCCTAAGAAGAATACAAAAAGAATGAGAAGTGTACTTGCAGGTGCTTTTTTAAAGAAAAGTATAGCCCCAACGATGGAAACAAACACTAGCATGGGCACTTTCAACATCAACAATAAAGGCAAGAGAACAATCACATAGGCTAAGTCTAAAAGTCCTAGATCAGAGAGTTTAGTATCTTGCAAGTTGTTCAAGAATTTCATCTATGCTCTCCTTTGGGTATGTCAGTTGTTGTTGTGGGAGTTGTATGCTAAAAGGCAGGTGTTGTTTTTCGCACTCCAATACCCACAAACATAGCTGAGACAGACGCTCTTCGTCACTGCCTACTAACGCTTGGAAGTGAAAGACAAGGTTAGGTGTTTGTGTCTCCTTGGTGAAGACCTTAACAGCCATCTCTCCCTTGGCCACTGATGACCAGTGTATATGCGAAAGTCGCTGTGAACCATCATAAGCACGCAGTCCATCAAACTCTTTTTCTTCTCCATAGTGTGTCTCTTCTTCATTTAAAAAACTAGTGAGTGACTTTCCTTTAGGTTCAGGGTAGACTAACCCCTCATAGCTTTTGTCTATGGGCTTAGTCAGACGCGCAGTAGAAAGTGGGTACTTACTCTCCAAGTAACACTCTTCGTAGGTAAATGTTCCTCGTTTATCTGGTCTAAAAGGAAGGTGCAGTGTTGTGGAAGTTTCACCTTTGAGTGTAGGTAGGGATGTCTGGACATCCTCACCATGAAGGAGTATGGCCCATGAGGGAGTGGTTGATTTGTTATGTACCTTTAAAGAGATACGCCCATCCCCCGCTACAAAAAGTCGTCCAGAGGGGATGAAGTCCGCCTCTAGGTTTCCTAAGTTTAACACACCTATGGGTCCTGCTGAAAAAGCAAGAGAAAAGACAAAAAAGAGTGTAATGTAGACAAGGTTGAAGTCATGCATATACGCCTCTAGAAAAAGTCCAAAAAGAAGCACCACAACCACTACAGAAAAGACTGTAGCGTGTTGTTTGATACTTCTATGTATCTGGATGAATGTGCGTAAAGATTTCATCGTGTATTCTTTTTGCTGTGCTTACACCTTCTTTAAATCTCAAACGATGGGCACAAACAATACTTGTCACCATCTGTAGATCATCAGCCGTAGCATAGGTACGACCTTGAAGCATCGCCCAAGACTTCATCATCGCGGTCAGTGACAAAGCACCACGTGTAGAAAGCCCAGACTCAAACACGCCACTTTCACGTGTATAGGCTATGACCTCTTGCAAAAAGTCAAGCAAGGTATCACTTAAAGCGACATCTCCGGCTTTTTGCATATAGTTGGCTATCTGTTCTTGGGAAAGTAAAGTAGTAGTATTCGTATTTTCTTCTTTGTTGCCTTTAAGTATCTCACGCTCAGAGGTTTTGTCAGGATAGCCTATGCCAAAAGAACACATAAAACGGTCTAGTTGAGAGTCTGGTAAAGGGAATGTACCCACTTCTTCATGTGGGTTTTGTGTGCCTACCACAAAAAAAGGTTTGCTAAGTGTGTAAGGTACCGAGTCTATGGTTACCACACCTTCTTCCATGGCTTGGAGAAGGGCTGACTGTGTTTTAGGCATGGAACGGTTTATCTCGTCTGCGAGTAAAAAAGAGGTAAAAATAGGCCCTTTTTTAAATACAAAAGACCCTTCTTTTTGGTTATAGTAGTTTACTCCAAGTATATCAGAGGGTAACATATCAGACGTAAACTGTATGCGCCCAAAAGCAAGACCTAGTACTTGTGAGAGATTCTTGGCTAAAGTCGTCTTCCCTACACCAGGGATGTCTTCCAAAAGTAAATGACCCCCTGCAAAAAATGTAGCCAAAGAGAGGGCTATCGTCTCACGTTTTCCTATGAGATGTTTCTCAATGGCATCAATCATGGGTGTAAATTCTGAGGATATTGTGTAATTCATAAAGGTATGTTAGCGTAAATACATATAAGTTCTAACTATCTTTTTTATGTATACTATAAAATGTATACTCATTTCAGACCTCTTGAAATTCAAAGTCAATGCAGGTTACTGTGAACGTACACAAAATCCATAAGGAGAAAGATACCTATGATTCCATTTAATCATTTAGGATGGGCATTTAAATATATGGGCTCCGCCATCTATCCTAAGTCAGTACGTGAGGCACTTTGCACTTTTTTAGAACCTGTTTCAAAAGATGCCTCTGTTTTAGATCTTGGTGCTGGTACAGGCATTTTATGTGAGTTTGCATATAGATGTAGAGATGACCTTAAGTTTACAGCTGTGGATCCTGCAGAAGGGATGTTAAAGTTTGCTCCAAAGTATGTAGAGACACATAAGGCAAGTGCTGAAGCACTTCCTTTTGGTGAGGCATGTTTTGAAGCTGTATTTATGGGAGAAGCACTGCATCATTTTCAAGATATTGATGCATCGTTGAGAGAGATAGTAAGGGTACTTCAACAAGAGGGAAGACTATTTATTTATGATTTTGATGTCAGTACATTTATGGGTAAAAGCATTTGTACGGTAGAAAAACTTTTTGGAGAACCTGGAAAGTTTTTTACACCCGAAGTGTTAAAAAGAGTGCTGGAAAGTCATGGTTTTTCCGTGACCATAAGTCAATATGGATGGCGTTATACCGTTGATGCATCTTTATATTAAATAATATAAAAAGTTATCATTCTTTATGATGTATGCAATTTTCTATTTATACTGTATAATATATTGAGTTATATTTTTTGTATAATTAGGGTGTTTACATGAATTCAAATAAGAAAGATATTATTATAGGTATCAGTGTTTATAGTATATTGGTGATAGGCATTGTGGCGTATTTTGGACTAGATACTTTATTTGACAGTATTGTATTGATCTTAGCTATGCTTGGGATGTTAATACTCTTTGTTTACCTTATCTTACTTAATCGAAAAAATCGTCAGATAAACAGTGTAAATGAAGAACAACGGCTTATGATCAAAGAGCTTGAAGAGAATAATAAACATTATCTTGATGCACAAGAACTTGCAAAGATAGGAAATTGGGAACTTAACTTAGAAACAAATACGCTTTATTGGTCAGATGAAATATATCGTATGTTTGATGTAGATAAAGAAGTATTTGGTGCAACATATGAATCGTTTTTAGATAAAATCCACCCTGATGACCGCAATAAGGTTAATGTTGCTTATACGGAGTCACTTAAATCCCAAAAACATTATAGTATAGAACACCGTATTTTTGTTAATGGAAAGGTCAAATATGTTCATGAAGAGTGTCATAGTGAATTTGATGCATTAGGAGAGCCGCTTCGTTCAGTAGGAACGGTACAGGATATTACAGAACAAAAGTCAGCTGAATTGGCATTGATCGCAAGTGAAAAGAAATTTAAGGCATTGTTTGAAGGTATCAATGATGCTGTTTTTGTTCACCCATTAAAGTCAGATGGATTCTCAAATTTTATCGAAGTGAATGATATATCATGTAAACGACTTGGCTATTCTAGAGAAGAACTTTTGCAGCTTTCCCCTAAAGATATAAGTGCAGCAGTAGATGTAAAAAAACGTATGACACCTAAACACAGAGAAGCACTTGAAAAAAACAAGTGGGTGGTTTTTGAAGCAGTACATATAACAAAATCAGGTGAGTCGATCCCCGTAGAGATAAGCTCAAGACTTTTTGATTATTTGGGAACGGTTGTGATCATGTCATTAGCCAGAGATATTACAGAACGTAAAGAGAATGAAGTACGTCTGCGTCAAGCATCTGTTGTATTTGAAAATACAGCAGAGGGTATCATGATTACAGATGATCAGGCTAATATCATAGCGGTAAATAATGCTTTTACGGCATTGACCGGGTATACAGATGAGGATGTTATAGGAGAAAACCCCAAGCTATTAAGATCAGGTTATCATGATAGTGTATTCTATAATTTGATGTGGAATAGACTTCTTGAAACAGGTCACTGGCAAGGTGAAATCTGGAATAAGACTAAAGATGGAAAGACTATACCACTTTGGCAAACCATCACTAGGATCAATGATGCATCAGGGGCATTACAGCATTATGTATCTATTTTTTCAGATATATCTATCATTAAGCAAAAAGAAAATGAACTTTATCATATGGCACATCATGATCTACTTACAGGTCTTCCCAATCGTTTATTTTTGAATGGACGACTTGAAAAATCTCTTAAGCAGGCACAAGTAAATAAAACACTTGTTGCAGTACTCTATCTTGATCTTGATCGATTTAAAGAAGTGAATGACAGTTTGGGTCATGCTTTGGGTGATAAAGTATTGATGAATGTGGCTAAGACTTTAGTAAAAGAGCTTCGAGAAGAAGATATGATTGCTCGTGTGAGTGGTGATGAATTTGTAATTGTCATTGAAAATATTGAAGATAAGAATGATGCAATGATCATAGCAAAAAACCTACTAAATTCTCTAGATAAGCCATTTATGATCGATGGAAATGAAATATATACTACAGGGACAATTGGTATAGCATTGAGTCCACAAAATGGTAATGATGTAGATACAGTACTTAAAAATGCAGATGCTGCACTTTACCGTGCTAAAGACCTAGGACGTAATACCTATACCTTTTTTACTGAGGAAATGGCACTTTCGAGCTTGGAGCACATCTCAATGCATAGTGCGCTTCATAATGCACTGATAAACAATGAGTTTATTATTCATTATCAACCACAGATTGATATGTCAAATAATAAAGTACTTGGGGTTGAAGCTTTGGTTCGCTGGGAACAGTCAGGGGTTGGACTAATACCTTCAGGAGATTTTATTCCCTTAGCAGAAGAGACAGGACTGATAGTCCCTTTGGGAAGATGGGTACTTCGTAAAGCATGTATGCAGATGAAAGCTTGGCTAGATATAAATGTTTCTATGAAGTACGTTTCGGTCAATGTATCTGCACGTCAGATTTTAGATGAAAATATTATAGATACCGTGATGGATGCTTTGTCTTATGCCGGCCTTAAAGCGAAGTATTTGGAACTGGAAATTACAGAAGGTATTATCATGGAGAATGATGAGGCTCAGGATATACTTGAAAAACTAAAGTCTTTAGGTGTATCTCTTTCTCTGGATGATTTTGGTACAGGACACTCATCTCTTTCACGACTCAAACATATGCCTATAGACAAGTTGAAAATTGACCGATCTTACATCAATGATATTCCACATGATATGGGAAGTACAGGTATCGCTAAAGCGGTGATTTCTCTTGCTAAAAATCTGAATCTAGATGTCATCGCTGAAGGGGTAGAAACAGAGGAACAAGCTAAGTTCTTACTTAAAAAGGGATGTAAAAAAGCGCAGGGTTTCCTCTACAGTAAGCCACTGACACCTACTATGTTACTCAAATGGATACAAGACAGAACTAAATAGTCTTACATCATGTATAAGATAAGGCTCTTCTTAAGATATTTTACTATAACGAAAACATGGAAACGATTTGAAAGCCAAGTAAAGTAACATTGAATATGATAGCTATGCTAGGGATGGCAATAGGGTACGTTCGTATACCTTCTGGATGGGGGTCTTTCACTTTAATGAGAAGTAGTGACACATTGACCAGAGTGAAGACGATAAATATCAGAAAACTTGTTGATTGTGCCAAAGTTAAAATGGGAAAAAGACTTGCAAGTATAAATACCAAAAGACTTGCAAGGATAGTCGCATTGATAGGGGTATTTGTTTTGGGATGAACTTTGCTAAGAAAGCTTGGTACCCAACCTTGAGTACTCATGCCATAGAAGATTCTTGATACCATAATGATCTGTATAAGAGCACCGTTAATGACTGCGAACATCGCGATACTGCTCAGGATAGTTGCTTTGGAGTGAGTAGCAGTTTCATAGACTTTTGCTAAAGGTGCGCTAGAGTGAGCCAGTATCTCAGCAGGGACAACTGAGATGGAAACGATGGCAATGGTGATGTAAAAGAGTGTGGCGATGATGAGTGTAGCGATGATGGCTCTTGGCATGGTTTTAGTAGGGTCTTTAACTTCTTCAGCGATGTTGACCATATCTTCAAAACCTATGAAGGCATAAAAGGCCAAAAAAGCACCCAGTATGATGGCATGTATCAGTGTGGTGTCCATAGGTGGGATGAATGATTGGAGGGTTTGACTATCCCATGTGACATAGTCAAACCCTACATAGATCACAAGACTTAATCCTAAAGTTTCTATCAGGGTCAAAAGTGCAGTGATAGTGATTGATTGTGAGATACCCCAGATGGCAATGGTACTTATGAGCATGACCACTATAAGTGTGGTGATGAGTTCAGGAGTCTCAACAAAAGTACTCAGGTATCCGTGAAACCCATGTAAAATGGTTGCAGAGGAGAGTAGACCTGAAAGGGCAATGCTGAGCCCTACAACAGTAGAGAGTCTAGGACTGTGAAATCCAGCATTCACATACACAGCTTCACCTGCACTCACGGGGTATCTTGCACTGAGTTCAGCGTAAGCCAATGCAGTAAAAGAGACAACAACGCACGCAAGGATAAAGGAGAAAGGGATATACATCCCAGCTATCCCTGCCACTTCGCCTATGAGTACATAGATACCTGCACCAAAGATGTTCCCCAATCCATAAAGAATTAGCATAGGCAACGTCACATTTCGTTTGAGTTGATTACCTTGTTTATTATGCTCCATAACTACCTTTCTTTACTTTATAGTATATAACAATCTTGAAGAAGTGTAAATAAATAGAGTGTCATTGATGCATAAAGTAGAGAGTTATGTTAAAATAAGTTAAATAAGCATAAGGGGTAGAGATGGCCACAAAAAAAACGAAAGATACTCCGAAACTATTTAAGTCTAAAATTGGGTTTGATGACATTGTGGGACATAAGCAGATCAAAGAGCGTCTCAAGAGAATTATAAAGATTGTTAAAAGTCCAGAAATGCTTAAACGTTTTGATACACCTGTACCCAAAGGTTTACTTATTTATGGGCCTGTAAGTGTAGGTAAAAGTATGCTTGGAAAGGCTTTTGTAAAAGAAGCAGGACTCTCTTATCTGGAGATATCGGGTTCAAGACTTTTTGACCTTGATTATATAAAAGAAGTGTATCAAGTAGCTTCAAGTAAAGCACCTTGTGTGGTGATTTTAGAAGACATAGACATAAAAGGTATCATACAAGGTGCCATTACCAATGTTTCATTTTCAGATATTGCCAAAGTGATGGAATCTACAGATACTATGGTATTTACCATTGCTACAGCTGAAAATCTTGAAGATATAGACCCTGTTTTAACATCATCTCAAAAGCTTGATTTTCTACTGGAGGTTTCTGAGCTCGATAAAGATGCTAGAAGATTTTTTATAGAAAAGATTATGCAAAAACCACACGATAAGAAGATAGATGTAGAACGTATTGTCCGTTACATCACGGGGATGAGTGCTTTGGAGCTCGAAAGAGTGGGGCGTATGGCTGCATTGAATGTGGTTGAACAGGAAAAGGAACTCATCACAGAAGAGATACTCATAGAGCAGATCAATATCATTAAATACGGCCATAAAATTGAAAAAAAGATGGTGGAAAATCTGGAAAAAGAGCTTCAAATGACAGCCTATCATGAAGCAGCCCATGCCATACTCTCTTCTTTGCTGTTGCCCCATATCAAAATCGAACAAGTCACCATTGCCCCAAGAAGCAAAATGCTTGGTTTTGTCTCGTATGATGCAGATAATGCCTTATCTAACGTCACAAAATTAGAGTTATTTAATGATGTATGTGTTTTACTTGCAGGTCGTGCCTCTAAGGTTAAGAAGATGGGAGATGAACACATGGATAGTGGCGCAGTCAATGACCTTTCTCAAGCCTCCATACAAGTTTATGCAGCGATTACTACTCTTGGTATGGATAAAGTGTTGGGATATATTAATCTTGATGCTATTTCCAGCCTAGATAGTTATTTTCTCAGTCAAGAGATAGAAAAAAGATTTTTACTTTGGATGAAGACAGCAAAAGCACATACAGAAAAACTGGTTACCACACATTGGAGTAAGATAGAGGCTTTAGCCTTAAAACTGATAGAACAAGAGATTGTTGAGAGTGAGGAACTTATCAAGATCGTAGGTAAAAAGAAGATAGCAAATAAGATGCCAGCGAGTTTATAGGATTAGACATGTTTGGCTAAAAAAGCATTGAGCTGATTTGCAAACGCATGGGCATCTTTTTGTCCAAAGGCTTTTGGACCACCTGTGCCCTGACGTGAGGAGGAAATGCCCTTGGGGTGCATTTCTCCACTCTCTCGTATGCTCTCCATAAGGTTTCTCATAGCAAGATACTGTTTGATGTTGTCTACAGAGTAGAGTTCACCTCTATGGTCTATGGCGTGAGCATCTTTAGAGATGATGCGATCAGCTAGGGGTATGTCTGCTGTGATGACAAGGTCACCTTCTTTGCACAGTTCTACGATGTGATGATCCGCTTCATCTGCACCCTGATCTACGATAATATACTCTATATATTTTGAGTGACCTACATTTATCTTTTTGTTAGCTATGACTTTTGTAGGAAGAGACAAGCGTTCGATAGAACGTAGTACTATGGGCTTAAGCAGGTTAGGAAAAGCATCTCCATCTATAAATAAAGTCATTTACGATACGTCATTATCTAACAAACTCTTTGACACGTCCCACTTCACCTGAACTCAAACGTACTTTAATGCCATGTGGATGGGTAGGGGAGTTAGTGAGTATCTTTTGTACTTTTCCGTAGGTGATGTAGCCAGTGCCTTGGTCTTCTTTTAAGACAATGCCTACATTCATACTATACTTGATCTCAGCTCTTTTTTGACCCTCTGCCATGGCTAAGCCTTTGGCTCGTAGTTTAGCACTTTTTTGACAGTGTCTACGGAACAGAAAAAGAGGGCATCAAAGACTGGGTTTAGTTTGGTAGTGTTCTCATCTATGACATCAAACGTTTGGAAGAAAAAGCCTGCACCGTCTTTTTTGTCTGCTGGTGTGACACGAAACACAACGGGTTTGAGTGTACGAACAACATTGAGTATCTTTTTGTAGTTTTTTTCATCAGGTTTAGGTAAAAAGTTACCTTGTTTACTTTCATTTTGACGTGCTTTGAGTAAAAGCTGAATTTTGTCGTTGAAGATGACTTTATTCCACTTTACTGTTCCAAGTTCGATGTCAAATTCTGAGTTACTTGCCACTAAAGGGTGGGGCTTGGTCTCACGTATCGCTTCAAGGAGTTGAAGAAAAAAGTTCTTTCCTCCAAAGTTATTGGCACAGTGTAGTAGTTTTTCATGATGGAGCTTTTTCTCTTCATCACTTAGGGTGTTAAAGTCGCACATATAAGTTCTTTGTATTAATTTACGCAATTATACTATAAATTAGTATGCTTATACTATAATTGCAGTTATTATTTTTGGGGAGTGAAGTGTGGGAGAATATACAGCGTATGATAAGGTAGATCAAGAACAACTACAGATCGATATTGACAACATAAAAAATACATTAGGCACAGCGTCATGGGATGATTTCCAGCATTTGTTGAAAATGGAACGATGGGGCAGAGTATTTACATTTTCTGGGTATTTTCTCATTTTAATTGTAAGTGTCTTTACTTTAAGTAGTCTCACATTTTGGTCTTTGGTTTTGATATCTGCATCATTTATTGCTATGGGCAATGTTTCCAGATGGGCAAATGTCACACATCCTATCTTACACGGTGCATACGATAAAGTACCCAATATCCCGAAGCGTTACACTAGTAAATACTATGCCACAGGCAAAAGACGCTATATCGATTGGCTTGACTGGATAAAACCTGATGCCTGGTCTTTTGAACATAACATCATGCATCATTATCATCTAGGTGAAGATGATGACCCAGACAATGTAGAAAATAATCTAGAATGGCTCACTACTTCAAAAGTACCAATGTGGCTACGGTATGTTATCGTGTATGGGTTTGCTACGATGTGGAAACCCGCTTACTACGCACCCAACACATTGCGTATACTTGACAACAAGGCACGTAGAAAAGACAAATTACCTGATATAAAAGAGCATGTATGGAGTCCTTTTACCACCAATGGACTTAGGTTATGGAAAGAGTATCTTCTCCCTTATATAGGTATTAAGTTTGTGCTGATACCTTTGTTATTCCTCCCCGTAGGATGGCCTGCAGTAGGGATAGCGTTTATGATTGTGTTTATCGCTGAACTTATGGCAAATTTTCATTCTTTTTCTGTCATTGTGCCTAATCATTCTGCTGGAGATATCTATCGTTTTTATACACCGCATAAGACACAAGGGGAGTTTTATCTTCGTCAGATCATGGGTTCAGTCAATTATAAAACAGGTACAAACCCGATCGATTTTGCACAGGGATGGCTCAACTACCAGATAGAACATCATCTTTTCCCTAACTTGCCATTAAGTCAGTATCAAAAAATGCAACCTATCGTGAAAGAGATATGTGCAAAACATAACCTTGAGTATAGACAAGAATCAGTCTTTAAAAGAGTCTATATGACAGTGGAACTTATGGTTGGAAATACAAAATTACTTAAAGTAGAAGGCGTTTAGTATATGAGTACGGAGAATAGACTCTCTCGTATTGATGACATACTCACACGTAAACAGCCCACATTTCAGGTGATGCTTGAAAATGTCCACAATTCACAAAACCTCTCAGCCATCATACGTTCTGCTGATGCTGTTGGGGTACTAGATATCTACTACTCTAGCAAAGAAAACGAAACCCTACGGATTCATAAAACCATCACACAAGGTGCACATAGGTGGACACACCGTTACCGAGTGAATGATGGTGATACGGTAAAGTTTTTACAGCAGAAGAAAAAAGAGGGCTTTCAAGTAGTGGTCACACACTTAGAAGAGCGGGCTGTCAATTTTAGAGAAGTAGACTACACCAAACCTACACTACTAGTTATGGGTAATGAAAAAGAAGGTGTAAGTGCCGACATCATAGCAGAAGCTACTGATGTGATAGTCATTCCTATGCAAGGTATGGTACAAAGTTTGAATGTCTCAGTAGCGACTGCCCTCATACTCTATGAGGCAGAGAGACAGTTAGAAAATGCAGGTATGTATGATACACCTCAAATTGAGTTAGAAAAACGTGAAGAGCTCAAAGCTGCATGGGTTTATAGAGATACTGTGGCACGTAAGAGTAAAGGAATGATACCCTTAGAGTTTCAAGAAGAATTGATCTCATTTTAATACATTATTATTTTTTATAAATTTTTATGTACAATAGATTATGGATGTACATAATTTTTTCCTAATATTATTTCTAATATTAGTCACTGCCAGAATCTTAGGAGAGGTATTCGCCCGTATGGGTATCCCTTCTGTGTTAGGTGAGTTGAGTGCAGGTATACTTCTTGGAGTCTCAGGGCTTGGATTGATTGAAGTAAATGATGTACTCAAGGTACTCGCAGAAATCGGTATCCTTTTACTGCTTTTTGAAATCGGGTTAGATACGGATATAACACGGCTTAAAGATGCAGGTGCAAAGGCCATTGTTGTGGCACTGTTTGGTGCTGTTGTTCCTTTTACACTTTCATCTTTCGTTTCTTATTATTTTTGTGACCTTTCACTGGTTGTTTCCCTTTTTATTGGTGGTACTTTAACTGCTACAAGCATTGGTATCACTCTGAGGGTTTTAAAAGATCTTGGAAAAGAGCAGAGCAATGTGGCACAGATTGTCATTGGGGCAGCTGTCATTGATGATATATTAGGTGTTATACTCCTTGTCTTCATTTACGATTATGCTATCACCCAAGAGTTAAGTCTGACCAATACCTTGAACACAACGGGTTTCATCTTACTTTTTCTACTACTGGCTCCAGCCTTTGCAAATTTCATTTCTGGGTATGTTCAGAGATTTGATGCACATAAAAAAGTACCAGGGTTTATTCCTACGATTATTATCTCTCTCATCTCATTTTTTGCTTATTTATCACATCTATTTGGTGCCCCTGAAATTCTAGGTTCATTTGCAGCAGGTATTGCCTTGTCACGACGTTTTATTTTACCTTTTGGTATGGGGTTGAGAAACGATGATGTGTTTTTGGAAAAAGTAAAAAACGCCATACGACCCATAGCGCAAATGTTTACACCCATATTTTTTGTCATGGTTGGATTATCGATGAACTTAAGAGTGATAGATTTTACTTCCAGTGAGTTTTGGTGTTTAGGGCTTGTTTTTCTTCTCATCGCTGTGGTAGGAAAATATTTTGGTGCGCTATTACTAAGAAATATAAGTGCACTTAAAAAATCTCTTATTGGTATTTCTATGATACCAAGGGGAGAAGTAGGGCTTATCTTTGCAGAAGTAGGACGTGTTAACGGGATATTGGATAACGAGATCTATGCAGTGCTGATCTTTGTCATTATAGTCACGACTGTGGTACCACCATTTTTACTGAAATGGCTATTTAAATATGAGAGAATATAGTTCACTATAACTATTTCACGATAGTTACACATTTCTTTCATATTATAACTTCACTATAGAAAGTAAAAGGATCTAGTATGTTAAAGAGAACAAAATATTTAGGAGTGGTTATTGCAGCCTCTTCTACCTTTTTTATATCTGGTTGTGTCCCCGTACAGCCAGGATATAATACCGGGTACAATAATTCAGGTTATTATAATCAATATCCTTATTCAGGATTGGCTTCATCTATTGGACTCTCATCTTATAGTTATCCTTATTATTATGATAGACCGTATTATTATTTAGCAGGTATTTATTACTATGGTGGAAATTATCGTAATGGATACTATTATCATGGTAAACGTAAGTTCCGTAGAGGACACTACTACCTTAGAGGAACCCGTTATTATAATGGACGCCGTTACCGTGCTGTCAATGGAAACTATGGATACTATAACAGTAGAGCAACATACCAGAGATCAAGTCAATATAGAAAAACTGTGAGAGCTAAAAAAAGAGCTGTAGATAGAAGAAAAGCGTATGATAGAAAACGAACCAGCAATCAAGTGAGAGACAGGCGTCTAAATACACAAAGACGTAATACTGATACTAGACAAGTACGAACTAAAGATAGAAGAAAAGTGTCTGATAGAACACGAACTACCAAAGAAGTAAGAGCAAAGCGTGTAAACACTCAAAGACGTAATGCAGATACTAGAAAAGTACGCACTAAAGATACACGCAAAAAAGCAGAACGAAGAACAGCAGTACGAACAAAAAGTAAAAAAGAGACTACAGCACGAAGAACTGCAAGAGATAGATCGAGATACGACGATTAATATAGAGTTAGCATACCACTTCATCTGAAGTGGTATGTATGAGATTTATTTTAGTTTACCATTGCCATAGTGTTCAAAAAGGTAATCTGTGGTTTCCTGTATCGCTTTTTCATCCATAGGGGCTTTAAAATGGTCTACCATTTTTACTACTTTACCATGCCAAAACTTTTTTGACTGTCTACCTTGGTTAGTGATATAGCCAAATGAATGGCACATGAGACAGTTAGTTTGAATCGCATCAAAACCTTTACCCATCTTGATTGGAAATGCCACATATGGTACTTCCACTTTTTCTTTTACTTGTGCGAAAAGTGGTGATGCAAGCAGTAAGGCACTTAAAATTAACTTCTTCATTATATTACCTCCACAGTAACTTCATCGATACCGTTATATTTGTATCCACCGTGATTCCACTTGATATCTTTTGCCAAAGGCTGTTCTTCACCGATCTTAGAGATGGCTTTTGTCATAATGGTTGTTTTACCAAAGGTTGTTGGCTTAAACGGGTACCTAAAGGCTCTGTAGGCATAACGTCCAAGCTTACCATCATCAAGAAGAGCTTTCTCCCATGTTTTACCACCATCAACGGAGACCATGACATCTTGGATACCATGACCATCATCCCATGCTACGCCACGTACAACCACATGTGATTTGTGACTTACGATAGACTCTTTTGTAGGGTAACCAATGACAGATTTAACATTCATCTTCTTTATAGGCTTTGTTGTTGGATATCTCTTTTCTGGTGTTTCAGATTCTGTTTCATTGTCTGGTACACGGTACGCTACATCCATAAAGAAGAGTTTTTTGTACTCATTAGTAACAGTAATGTTAGAAAGCATCTTCACCCAGCTGTCAGAGTAGTACCCAGGGAGTACCAGTCTAAGAGGGTAACCATTGAGGTAAGGTAAGTCTTCACCGTTCATCTCATAAGCAAGTATGACATTGTCATCTAGTTCTGTGAGTTCAAGTTCACGTATGAATTCAGGTGTTTCATAGTAGGCTGCTTTCTCAGAGCCGTTAAAACCTATCCATCTTGCATCTTTATCTAACCCTGCCTGATCAAGGATATCCCCTAAACGCACACCTTTCCAAGTAGCACAACCCATGGCACCTGAACCCCACTGAATTCCACCAGCGATGGGTTGGAACGCAGAACGGCTGTTACCACCACACTGCAGTACTGCTGTAACTTCAACTTGCTCAAATTTTGTTTTAAGGTCATTTAGAGAAATATGCAGTTCTTTGTCTACAAGACCGTTTATATGAATAGTATACGTATCTGGGTCAATATGGGTAGGGATGTCTGGCATATGCCAACGTACAAAAAACTGGTCATTTGGTGTGAGTGTAGAGGTAAAAACATCTCTAGGAGTCTCTAGCAAAGGTGGTCTGTCTGAGTACATAATCAGTGGTCTTTTCTCTGGAAAAGCTACTTCAGATACTTTTCTATTGTCTATGGGTTGTCCTGTGACTCCAGCTTCAACTGTGTTGGTTCCAAGTGCTACTGCACCAGCTGTGACAGCTGCTTTTTTAAAGAATTCTCTTCTTTGCATAAATTGCCTTTAGGTGTAAAATAAGTATTATTTATAATCTATAGATATATTAATTATAATTAATGTCATTATCTACAAATAACTCTTAATAGATACTGAACAGAGGGAGTATTATCGGTAGATTTAGTGAATGATAATATTTTCAAAGATATAGTGCATTATGACTGAAAGAGATGATAAGTAAAATTGAATCTTTGATTCAAAATGGTTACAATAAGATGTCGTATTGTAGGAAAAAATATTAGAGTGAAGCCAGTACTTTTTCACAAAAAACATCAAAAGAAGGTAGTACCAAGTTACCATCTCTTTGTTTTGTTCCCCACATAGGTTCAGGAAAGAAACTGTCTTCCTCAAATCGCGCCATGATATGCCAATGTACATGAGGCATATAATTACCAAATGAGGCTATGTTTACTTTTTTAGGTTTGTAGTAGGCTAGCATCTCTTTTTCTATGGCATCAAGTAAGTCATAAATTTCACTACGTATCTCTTTAGGTACCTCACTCATCTCTTTATAAGGGTGTTGGGTAAAGATCTTAAGCCAAGGAATCTCTGACTTTTCACTTTCTATTTTGATATGGGTATTTTCATAGATGACTGACATTAACGTATCCTTTTTATATTCTTATTTCCAAGTTTATAGATAGATGAAGCTTGATTGTTTATATGTAAAGGTTCTATGATGACATCTGCACTTTGTCTGGCAAAGTCTTCATCATACGGTTCATTACTAAGGTTTGCAGAGGTTGTATATGCCCATACAAGACGGTTTAAGAGTAGCAAATGATGTTTGTCTTGTATAACACGGTAAGAATGTCTATCTGGCATGACAAAAGTAGTTTTTTTTGAACGTCTCACACGGTTTTTATGAGAAGAGGGTACACGGGTAAATGTTTTAAGTGTATGTAAGCTGTTGACAGCTTTGATGTAGTGTTTATGTGGGGGACGTTGTTTGATGTCTGTAAGCTTTTCTGCATTTTGAGAGACAAAACCGATGGTAGTGTCGGTTTGTGTCAGAAAAACAAGACTTTTCATCTTAACTTAGGTAATCTTGTAACGCTTTAGGCTCAAGCTCACCACTAGTACCCTTAAGCTCTTTAATGGCTAATGCTGTTGCTTTAGCTGCAGAGATCGTTGTAAAGTAAGCCACATGGTTTGATAGTACAGATTGTCTGATAGTTCTTGCATCTGTTTTACTTCCTGCATTGTCTGAAGTGTTGATGGCGATAGCTATCTCCTCATTTCTTATCATATCGTCTATATTTGGACGACCTTCAGAGATTTTGAGTACTTTGGTTGAAGTAACACCTGCAGCTTCTAGTGCAGTATGTGTACCTGAAGTGGCTACGATCTCAAAACCAAGGTCAGTAAACATTTTACCTACTTCTCCTACTAAAGATTTGTCATTTTCTGTGACTGAAAGGAAAAGTTTACCTGAGAGTGGGATATTGTTTTTAGAAGCAAATTGACTTTTGGCAAATGACATACCAAAGTTGTCAGAGATACCCATAACTTCACCTGTAGACTTCATCTCAGGCCCAAGTATAAGGTCAGACCCTGGCAGTTTGTTGAAAGGGAATACCGCTTCTTTGACTGCCACATGCCTTTTGAGATTTGGTTCCATGATCTTCTTGTCAAAGTTGACTACGTTGAAGGTGTCATAGAACTTCAAGGCTTCTTTTAAGTCACCTTGTATCATGACCCTTGTGGCAACTTTAGCAAGTGGCACACCCGTTGCTTTAGATACAAATGGTACGGTTCTAGATGCTCTTGGGTTTACCTCAATGAGATAGATTTCACCTTTATGGATAGCATACTGAATATTCATAAGACCAACCACACCAAGCCCAAGGGCTATGGCTGCGGTTTGTTCTTTTACTTCTTCTTGAAGCTTCTCTGAGATGCTCATAGGAGGAAGTGAACAAGCCGAGTCTCCAGAGTGAATACCTGCTTCTTCGATGTGTTGCATCACTGAACCAATGTAAACATCTTTACCGTCACAAATAGCATCCACATCAAGCTCTATAGCATTATCTAAGAATTTGTCTATAAGCACAGGCGCATCATGAGATACAGATACGGCTTCATCCATATATGACTTGAGTTCTTCATCATGATAAACGGTTTTCATACCACGTCCACCAAGTACAAATGAAGGGCGTACGAGTACTGGGTATCCTATGCGGTTTGCTACGACCATGGCTTCGTCTTTGGCAACTACTGTGCCATTATCTGGTTGTTTGAGTCCAAGATCATTGATGAATGCAGAGAAAAGCTCTCTATCTTCAGCAAGGTCAATGACTTTTGCTGTGGTACCAGAAATGTTTGCACCGATGGCTGTAAGGTTTTTAGCAAGTTTTAATGGCGTTTGTCCACCAAAGTGTACGATGACACCATCTGGTTTTTCAAGCTCGATCACATTTCTAACATGCTCAAAGTCTATAGGCTCAAAGTAGAGGATATCTGAAGTATCGTAGTCTGTAGATACTGTCTCAGGGTTACAGTTATACATGATGGATTTCACACCCATGTCTGCAAGTGCAAAGGCTGCATGCACACAACAGTAGTCAAACTCAATCCCTTGACCTATACGGTTAGGGCCACCACCAATGACAAGTACTTTTTTGCCTTCGACAGGCTCAGGCGCCGTTTCGGTCACTGAGCTTGTCGAAGTGGGAAGTTTTGTTATGTTTGTTGTAGAGTAAAGGTAAGGCGTAAGTGCTTTAAACTCAGCGGCACAAGTGTCTACTTCGTTGTACTCAAGTTGTACTGCCATTTTTTCTCTGGCATTGTAGATGTCATTTTCCGTGAGATCAAGACCTTCTTTTTTGTTAATGACTTCTGCTATCATCTCATCTGAAAAACCTTCTGCTTTTACTTCACGTAGTCTGGTAGCATCAGAGAGCAGGGCGATGTCCATCTCTTTTTCTCTTAGGGCAAGTTCTTCTAGTTGGTACAAGAACCATCTGTCTATCTTACAAAGGTCAAAGATAGCATCGACATTCATACCTCGTCTAAGTCCTTCAAAGACGTAGAGCATACGGTTTTCATTTGAACGACGTATCTCACGTACAAGCTCTTCACCGTCACATTTTATGGGGTTAAAGCCTATAAGACCAGTCTCAAGTGAACAAAGTGCTTTTTGAAAAGACTCTTTAAATGTTCTACCTATAGCCATCGCTTCACCAACAGACTTCATCGCAGTGGTCAGTGTAGAGTCAGCCATAGGGAATTTTTCAAAAGTAAATCTTGGTAATTTTGTGACGATGTAGTCTATCACTGGTTCAAATGAGGCAGGGGTTCCTGTGATGTCATTGGTGATCTCATCAAGGGTAAATCCAACGGCAAGTAGTGTTGCTACTTTAGCTATGGGGTAACCTGTTGCCTTGGATGCAAGCGCAGAAGAACGACTTACTCTTGGGTTCATCTCTATGACTATCATACGACCTGTATCTGGATTGATAGAGAATTGTACGTTAGATCCACCTGTATCTACACCTACCTCACGTAAGATCTTAAAAGAAGCATCTCTCATATTTTGATACTCTTTATCTGTCAGTGTCAGTGCAGGAGCGATAGTGATACTGTCTCCTGTGTGTACACCCATAGGATCAAAATTTTCAATAGAACATATGATAATACAGTTATCCGCCTTATCACGAATGACTTCCATCTCGTACTCTTTCCAACCAAGAAGAGATTCTTCTATGAGGATTTCTGAGATAGGAGAGGCTTCAAGTCCACCACGAACGATCTCTTTGTATTCGTCCATGTTGTAAGCCACACCTGAACCACCACCTGCCATAGTAAATGAGGCACGAATGATAAGAGGAAAGCCAATATTCTTTGCAGCATCAAGCGCTTCATCCATGTTATAAGCGTATTGTGAGATAGGTAAGTCCATACCTATCTTAAGCATCGCTTCTTTAAATTCTTGACGGTCTTCACCTTTTTTGATGGCCGCAGGTGTTGCACCCAAAAACTCTACACCTTTAAGCATACCAGCCTCATGCATATCCATCGCAACATTAAGTGCAGTCTGACCACCCATGGTTGGGAGTATCGCATCGACATTTTCTTTTTGTATGATCTTAGAGATGACTTCAGGAGTGATAGGTTCGATATAGGTTCTATCGGCAAATTCAGGGTCAGTCATAATGGTAGCAGGATTTGAGTTGATCAGCACAACTCTGTAGCCTAGTTCTTTTAGTGTTTTCGCAGATTGTGTACCAGAATAGTCAAATTCACAAGCTTGTCCGATAACGATAGGACCTGAACCGATAAGCAAAATAGTTTTGATGTCATTACGTTTTGGCATAGAGAGATACCCTTGATTTTTAGTTTGATATTATACAGGGTAGAGGTAAAAAAACCCCTTAAAAGAAAGGATTTTTTCGCGCTAGAAGAGGTCTAAAGTACTTGCTTTAGGTTTAGGTTTTTTCTTTTTAGGTGTTTTTTTCTTTTTAGGTGTTTTTTTCTTCTGTATTTTCTTAGGTTTAGGTATCTCAGCAGCTTCTATAGGTTCCTCAGGTTCAATAATGTTTTCTTGGGTCTGGTCTATGCGACTTGGGATACTAGATATGAGTGGCATTGTTTGATTATGGTCAAGCTTACGAATACTTGTAAGGTTGATTTCTTGATTGACAATGGTGATAGCTCTAAAAGGTTTGAGTTTTGTAGCATTACTGTCAAAATTGTCAGTCAGTGTTGCTTTAGCATTATTGATGAGGAAAAATGTTTTAGGATGGTAAATGTCACTATAGGTCTTAATATAGGCCACTTTATAAGAGCTTTGTATTTCTATCTTTGTGACGATCCCTACAGGAATGCCCGCAAAAAAGATATCATCAAGTCCAGAAGTAGTAACTTTGTCACCTTCTTTGATCTTATGCCATTTTGGTATGAATTTAATGGTCATTTCATTGGTTCTTAAACCCGTTGCAATACCTGGTGTATTTTGTTCACCTATAAAGACAGCAAAACGACACTTGTTATCAGAAGTGAGGTATCCATAGAGTTGGTTGTTGCGAAGTTCAGCTATACCTGCAACCACTTTATCTTGGATCAAACCATAGAGTTTGTCATCTTGTAAATTTTGAGGTTTTGTAAGGATGATCTGTGAAAAACTATTGAGCTTGACATACGATATAGTTTCTGAAATAGAGATGTTGTGTATAGGTAGTTTAGAGAGTTTAGGTAAAACAGTGTAGATATTTCTTACTTGTTGTATGTAGTGGGTTTGCTCTAAAAGACGCTTACGTAAAATACGATTTTCACGCCCTAGTTTTTCTATAGATTCTTTTTGAAAAATATATGACTGACTCTTGTCTTCTATCCCTTGCGTCAAATCTTTATAGTTTTGTTTGATAGGGTTAATGACGTTAAGCAGCGTATCGGTGATACGCTCATCATTTCTACTAAGAAGTACTGTTAATACAAGTAACAGTATGGTTATGATGACGAGTCTAGTCTTCATAAGCCATTTGTTGAAGTAGATCTATTTCATCGAGTGCTTTACCTGTACCTTTTGCTACTGCTAGCAAAGGCTCTTCAGCGATATACACGGGGAGTTTAACTCTATCAGAAAGGTATTTGTCCAAGCCTCTGATCAGTGCACCACCACCAGTAAGTACGATACCGTTTTCAACAATGTCACCAGCAAGTTCCGGTGGTGTGAGTTCTAGTACAGCTTCTAAAGCATCTGCTATCTCTTCTAGTGAGTCTTTCATCGCTCCTCTGATGTGCTCAGAAGTGATCTCCATAGAAGCAAGACTTCCTTCTACTTGGTCACGACCACGTACTGTGGTACTAAGCTCTTCATCAAGTGGGATGGCAGTACCAATTTTGATCTTGAGTTCCTCAGCTATACGTTCACCGATGAGAAGGTTGAAATTCTTTTTAATATAATCTACGATGGCCTGGTCAATATTGTCACCCGCGATACGGATAGATTTACTTTGAACCAGTCCACCTAGAGAAGTAACACCGATCTCTGTGGTACCTCCACCGATGTCAACCACAAGGTTACCATTAGGATCTTTTACAGGTAACCCCGCACCAATAGCGGCAGCCATAGGCTCTTCTATAAGGTACACATATCTGGCACCTGCATTTTCAGCTGACTCTTTTACTGCACGTCTTTCCACTTGTGTCAGTCCATAAGGTACACAGATGATGATACGTGGAGAGAAAAAGCCTTTTCTTTTATGGGCTTTTTCGATGAAGTAACGTATCATCATTTCAGTCACTTCAAAATCAGCGATAACACCGTCTTTCATAGGACGAATGGCCTTGATGTTTCCAGGTGTTTTACCGACCATGTCTTTTGCTTCTTGCCCAACAGCTAAGATGCGTTCTTGGCCATGTTTATCATACTGGATTGCTACCACAGAAGGTTCATTGATGCTGATACCTTGTCCTTTTACAAGTACAAGTGTATTTGCTGTTCCTAAGTCGATGGCTAAATCGTTGGAAAACAGTCCTAATAATCTTTTAAACATTCTTTCTTATCCTTTTTGCTGTTATGCTATTTTTTTATTTTTGATGTAAAGAGGTTTGGCTTTATCTTCAACCACTTCTTTGGTAATGACTACTTCATATCCTGCCAGTTCTGGAAGTTCATACATGATATCTAGTAAGATCTCTTCAAGTATGGAGCGTAATCCTCTAGCACCGGTTTTTCTATCGATGGCTCTTTGAGCAATGTGTGTAAGTGCATCTTCTTCAAAGCTAAGTTTTACTTCATCTATCTCAAAGAGTTTTTGGTACTGTTTAAGCAGTGAGTTTTTAGGCTCTATCAAAATACGTACCATATCTTCTTTGCTTATCTCACCCAGTGTAGCAACTACGTGTAGACGTCCGATGAGTTCAGGTATGAGCCCAAAAGAGACCAAATCATCTGACTCTACAAGATGTATGAGGTTTTCTTCTTCTTTCTTAGAACGTTTCTCTTGACCAAAACCAAGTGTGTTTGCACCCAGTCTTCTTTTTAGTATGTCGTTCAATCCATCAAAAGCGCCACCACAGATGAAAAGGATGTTCCCTGTATCTATCTGGATGAAGTCTTGGTTAGGATGTTTACGTCCACCTTTTGGCGGGATGTTCACGACAGAACCTTCTATAAGTTTGAGAAGGGCTTGTTGTACACCTTCACCTGAGACATCACGTGTGATGGAACGGTTTTCACCCATACGTGCTATCTTGTCCATTTCATCGATAAAAACGATGCCTTGTTCTGCACGTTTAGGATCACCATCTGCTGCCATGAGTAGTTTAGTAAGGATGTTCTCTACATCTTCACCGACATATCCAGCTTCAGTGAGGTTGGTTGCATCTGCTATGGCTATAGGCACATTTAAAAATCTAGCTATGGTTTGAGCCAAAAGTGTTTTACCAGAACCCGTTGGGCCTATGAGAAGGACATTTGATTTGGCTATTTGTGTATCATCTTCGACATTGTCTTTAAATATACGTTTATAGTGGTTATACACAGCCACAGAAAGTGTCTTCTTAGCTGTTTCCTGACCTATGACATAATCAGATAGAAGAGTATGTATCTCTTTAGGGGTATAGAGTGTTTGTGTACCCATGTCTGCTTCTGACTCTTCCATATCTTCTTCTCCAAAGAGAATTTTATAGGCTGAGACTACACAGTTTGAACAAATGTAAGCATTTTCACCAGCGATAAGAGGGTTTTCTTCACTCTCTGCTGTTTCACAAAAACTACATGCTTTAGTTGACATTATTTTTCCTCGTTGTTAGTATGGTTTTTAGTATCATTCTTTCTTGCAAAAGGTATACCTCTTTTAGATGTTTTTACAAAGGTACAAAGCGCTTTTACTTTGTCTGAATTTGTATTTTCAAAAAGTGTTTGTGCAACTTCTTGTAGGGGGTTTCCTTGCTCAAAGAGTTCTCTATAGGCTAATTTTAGTTCGTTTATCTCATCTCGTTCTAGTTTCCGACGTAAACCATTGAGATTCAAACCTCTCAATACAGCTTTGTTACCCTCAGCAAGACAATATGGAGGAATGTCTTGGGTTACCGCAGAAGCACCACCTACCATCACATAGTCACCGATATGCACAAACTGATGTACAGGCGTAACACCACCGATAACCACATGATTACCTAGCTCAACATGTCCTGCAAGTGTCGCAGCATTTGCTAAGATACAGTGGTTACCTATGATGACATCATGCCCTAAATGGACATAACCCATAAAAAGGTTGTTGTTGCCCACTCTAGTGATAGAACCTCCACCTTGGGTTCCAGGGTTAAACAAGGTAAACTCTCTAATGGTATTGTTATCACCGATAATGAGTTGTACATCTTCCCCATTAAATTTCAAATCTTGAGGTATGGTACCTATGGCTGCATTTGAGAAAATACGGTTATTCTCCCCTATAGTCGTATCACCAGTTATCACGGTATGAGATGCCACAGTAGTGTTGTCACCTATCTTTACTTTTGGACCGATCAGTGTAAAGGCTCCAATGGAGACGTTATTACCTATGATAGCTCCATCTTCTATAATGGCTGTGGGGTGAATGAGAGACATCTAAAAACCTATTTGTCCACTATCATAGCTTTAAGTTCAGCTTGAGCTACGACTTTATCATCAACGTATGCTTTAGCATCTAGTTGCCATACCGCACCTTTGTTTTTAATGACACTGATCTTATAGATAAGTTGGTCTCCTGGTGTAACAGGTGCACGGAACTTCGCTTTATCGATGCTCATAAAGTAAACTACTTTGTTTTCAGAGTCTTTCTGATCTTCTTCATTCATACTTTTAAATGCAAGTACACCACCAGCTTGAGCCATACCTTCGATGATCATCACACCGGGATAGATAGGATGATCAGGGAAGTGCCCTTGAAACACAGGTTCAGAGATAGAAATGTTTTTTAAACCTTCTATGTACTCACCAGGAGTGAGTTCCATGATTCTGTCAACAAGTAAGAATGGATATCTGTGAGGTAGTATGTTTTGAATTTCAACGACGTTATAAAGCACAAGAAAACCTTTTTATAAAAATTGTATTATTTTACCTAAGAGTTGGTAAAAAGCGGTTTACTTGTTCTAAAGGTTCAATCTAAAGTTCTATAAGTACTTCTTTTACATCACTATAGGTTTCACTTTTACAAAGGATCTCTATCTTGTTTGTAGGTATCTCTTCTACTACAAGAATCATAGACATATCATACGGTGTTACACCAAGTTTTGCACGCATTTCCACTTCATCATTGAAGTTAGGTGGGTTGTAGATGAGTTCTGTGACTGTCGCATAGTTTGTGTCTGCGACAGCATTGTAGTGAGACCGAGTGATGAAGCGTACCTCATCACGGTTCATGTGGTGGACATCACCAATATTATACTCTATCTTCCCTCTGCTGTATTCGCCTTTGAATGTGGAGTAGGGTAAAAAGTGTGCGGGGACTACCTCTTTACGTACACGTAACAGTCCTGAAGTAAGACGCCAGTTTAAGAAGCGTTGTTTGATGATCTTATGTTTCACACCATCTTCTTCAAGTCTCAAACGTTTCTCATACATCTCTATGCGTTCTTCTATGGACTCTGGCTGTACTTGAGCGGAGATAGGCACAAAGAGTTCATCTGCTAGTTTTTTTTGTTGGTCTCTTTGGATATTCAGTGCATAGAGACAACCACAGTAGTCTTGACGGTAGAGCGCATCTTCTTTAGCCAAGATGTTTTGCTCTTGTGTACCAGATGCTTTTCTGTAGTCAGGGGCTACAAACTTTATGCCAAATGTTTCGCCCAAGGCATCACCTGCCACTTGGAGTTGGTCGAGTGATTTTTTAGGACTGGTTAGTAGGGTAGAGGTATAACTTGACTCTCCGAGTTCTTTAGCCTTTTGAGCAGAGACTTCAAAGCGTCTGTCAAAGCATATACCACAACGTTCCCCTTTCTCAGGTTCATCTTCAAAACCTTTTACTAAAGAAAGCCATTTCTCTACGTCATACTCGCCTTCTATGAGGTCAATGCCTAACATCTTACAGCTTCTTTCTACATCAAGCAATCTTAGGTAG
>Ga0209633_10001163_pt1 | contig 28141 bp, 28 predicted proteins | sample Cruoilmetagenom1_FD_187290 | JGI IMG/M metagenome (GOLD analysis project Ga0209633, IMG submission 187290) | Oil polluted marine microbial communities from Coal Oil Point, Santa Barbara, California, USA - Sample 1 (SPAdes) (version 2) | ecosystem: Environmental > Aquatic > Marine > Oil seeps ... | reverse complement strand
AAAATATTGAGATGTATTCGCTATGCGAGCATCATTTGCTCCCGTTTATTGGCAAATGCCATGTCGGCTATCTGCCGACAGGGAAGGTTTTGGGCCTTTCCAAAGTGGCCCGCATCGTCGAAATGTATGCCCGGCGCCTGCAGATCCAGGAGAGGTTGACCAAACAGATCGCTGGTGCGATTCAGGAAGCGATCAGCGCCGAAGGCGTTGCGGTCGTCATCGAAGCGCAGCACCTTTGTATGATGATGCGGGGTGTCGAAAAACAGAATTCAGTGATGACCACCTCGGTCATGCTTGGAAAATTTCGTGAACACATCAGTACGCGAGCCGAGTTTCTTAACCTGGTCAACAAGTGACGCGCGGGAGATGAGTGGCTCGGAATCAGTCGGTGGCGGCCATGAGTTCAGCAAGATAGTGCTTGAGCCGCAATTCGAGCACTGAGAAAGAAAAGAAACGCTTGGCCACTTCGTAGTTATGCTCGACCATGTCGCGGCGGAGTGCGGCGTTGCATAGGACCTCTTGTGTTTTTTCAACAGCAGAGGCGGTCACGTATCCGTCCAGTTCGATGACGGAGAACCCTTTTGGTTTGATGTCCTTCTGATAGATCGAATACATGTTGACGACGATCGGTTTGCGGTAATAGATCGCTTCCAGAAAGGCATTGCCGAATCCTTCGAATGTCGAGGGATAGGTGACCAGGTCGGCGTGCGGATAAATATCCGCCAAAGTATAGATTTTCCTGCCGTCAGCGGTGCGTCCTCTTTTTTCATTCATGATATCCGAAACAAAAAGCGTTTTGACGTTCATCATCTGCGAATATTCCTTCAATCGCTGCTCGTATTCATAACCCTCGTCGCCGGAAGCGTGCGAAATCACCAGTTTGGCCTTTGGTCCCAGTCGGTGAACCAGTTCGATCGCGTGCTCGATCCCTTTGCGGGCGACGACCCGCGTCGGTTGCAGCACGAACAGCTCATCCGTTTTGATGCCAAGTGCCTCCCGGACATCGCAGGCATAATCATCGAGAGGGGGGGGCGGATGTTCGAAGTCCATGATGTTTGGAATGACCGTTGATGCGATCCCGGTGCGAAAACCAAGCTGTTCTTTGGCGAAGGAGTTGATGACGACATGATGCAGAGATGGCAGTTTTGGAGGAAAGGCCATTCTCAGATAATCCCAAACCGCGTTGGTCATGAAGCGGTCCCGCTCCCAATAGAAATCGTGATGGTGGGCGATGGAGGGGATGCCGGTTTCCATGATGACCTGGGTGATCGCGACCCCCAGAGGGATGTTCATCGGAATGGTCAATGCATTTTGTGGAATCAGCAGGCCGATTTGATATTGATCGATGAAACGGTACAGATGGGTTTTCAGGGAGCGGGCGATCGTATGAATCTTTTCGGAATCGGCAGGATCACGGACCGTGTTGTCGAAGCTTCGCTGGTGGACGGCGGCAATGTCGGGGTGGGCAAAATGGGCTTCAGGCACCAGGTATGATCGCTCCGGCGGATGGTCCGATTCGCCGGCGAAATAAAAACAGGCGAACCCCTGCGCTTCGAAGATCGAGGCCCATTTGGCCGCTTCCAACGACACGCCGTCAGTGCCGGCCAGTCGGGTTGAAACGAACCCGACGCGTTTGATCGCTTCAAAACTCGGTATTTGCTCCATCGGCCCCCCCTTTCTGGTGTGCATCGATGAGCTTCAAAATGAGTCCATTCGATGCGGTGCTGTCATCTATCGCGGGCTCATTATATCCTCTTTCTCTGGCTCAATCTCTTTTCCGGCGTTACAATCTGTTCCTGATTTTCCCCTGGGAGGCTGTCCGAGAATAGCGATCGTAGCGAGGGCGCAGTAGATCAGTCTGTTCTCGGAGAGCCTCTAGCCTTGGATACGGGTTTTCTCTATTGTGGAGACCATCGGGCAACAGGGGAGGGCTTTGATAGGAGCGTGTTGTTGAGTGCGTGCTCAACCAGCGATGGCGACATCCGTGACCGACTGAGGGATATTCTGACATGTATGAAACGATATTAAATACGAAGACCAACGAGCCTCCGGAAATCCGGTCGGCCGATCCGCTCGAAACCGGGGAGGGCGTCATCGATGAGGCGACGTTCCGGACGATTGAGGTCGACCGCCTGTTCGACGCGGTCAATCACTCCGAAACGTTGATCGGCCAATCGATCCTATACCGTTCTCTGGCGCGGCCGCTGGATTCGGCGGAAGCGATCAGGATGAAGCAGGAGGCTTTGCGCGAGCTGCAGTCGAACTCAGAGTTGAGAGAAAAGATTGAAGCGCTGCTGACGCGTGCCGCCACGCGTGAAAACGATTTTTACAATCTTCTATATGGTACATTTCTCGGTCTGATCGGCACGCCTGGTCACAAGTTGGAGATCGAGGGGTATGGCTATGAGTCGTACAGACAGGGAACCCAATTTATGCTCGACCTTGTCAAAGACGCCGAGGATATGCCTAGCCCTGAGAGTTCCTATCTCAAAGGGATTGTCGACCAGATCAGAGGGTTTGCCAAAACCCGCTGGTACGCCTTGATGCAGGGGCCGGCCATCAAAACGGAAAAAGGGTTTAAAACCAGGGAGGAGAAAGGGCCGCTGACACCGGGCTTCGGCTTCAAACCAACCCTGTTCAAGCCGCTGTTGATTACGGCGGCGGTGGCGTTTGTTGCGTTGTTGTATTATCTGGCGCCATTGGCGCCTTTCGGGATCTCGTCGACTGCGGTGCCGGTGCTGATGCTCTTCTCGATTCCGGCGTTGATGGTTTATGTGCCGATCGTCGGCACCTACGACCGGGACAGCTGCATCTATCCATTGAGGAACGATTTCAAAGGATCGAGCGACATTCAGCACACCCTGGAGTCGCTGGGGAAGCTCGACGAACTGTGGTCGTTCTTAGAGTATGCAAAGTCGTTCGGCAGTCCAATGGTATTGCCGACGGTCGCTGATCCGGGCAGGTACGTCGCTCGCTTGAAAGCTGCGAAAAACCCGATTCTCGGCAAAGAGATTCCGAACTATGTGCCGAACGATGTCGACCTGAAGCCGCGACTGACCTTTATCACCGGTCCGAACAGCGGCGGCAAGACTGCGATCTGCAAAACCATCGCCCAGATCCAGCTGCTCACCCAGATCGGATGCCCGGTACCGGCTGAAGAAGCCGAAACCGCGATGGCAGACCGGATTTTTTATCAGGTTCCGGAGTTCAGTTCACTGGAAGATGGCGAAGGCCGCTTCGGAACGGAGCTCAAGCGCACCAAAGCGATCTTCATGGCGACATCGCCGACAAGTCTCGTGATTCTGGATGAATTGTCAGAAGGCACGACCTATGAAGAGAAGCTGGAAACCTCCTCGAATGTGTTGAACGGCTTTAACAAGAAAAGCAACGTGACCATTTTGATCACCCACAACCACGAACTGGTCGATCGGTTCATACAGGAGGGAATCGGACAGGCGCTCCAGGTCGAATTCAAAGGCGACCATCCAACGTTTCGTCTGATCGAAGGGATATCCCGGGTCAGTCATGCCGACCGGGTGGCGAAAAAGATCGGTTTTGCCAAGGAGGACATCGAAAGTTATCTCGAGAACGAAGAGGACGGGCGGCAAAATTAATTGTGCCCGCTGATCACGAACATCTGCTTCCGGGATCGCCGAGTTGCACTCGGCTCAATCAAACAATGCCGAGTGCAACTCGGCGATCGCGGGAATGGAGGGCAGGGGTGCCGAGGAATTCGTGCCGGCACCTCCATGTGCCGTCACTCCTGAGTCCGCTCAGCCGTTTCCAAGCTCTTTGAGCACGGCCTCCAGGCTGTCCTTCGCATCCCCGAACAGCATGCGGGTGTTCTCCTTGACGAACAGCGGGTTGCCGACCCCGGCATAACCGGATGCCATGCTGCGCTTGAGCACGATGGTGGTTCTGCCTTTCCAGACTTCCAGTACCGGCATGCCTGCGATCGGGCTGTTGGGATCACCCTGCGCCGACGGATTGACGATGTCATTCGCCCCGATGATCAACGAAACATCGACATTGGGAAAATCGTCGTTGATTTCGTCCATTTCAAAGACGATATCGTATGGCACTTTCGCTTCGGCCAGCAGCACGTTCATGTGACCGGGCATACGGCCGGCAACCGGATGGATGCCGAAACGGACAGTGACGCCCTTTGCGCGCAGTGTTTTGGTGATCTCGTTTACGCTATGCTGAGCCTGTGCCACCGCCATGCCGTAGCCGGGAACGATCATCACCTCTTTCGCGGCATCCAACAGGTTGGCGGTTCCTTCCGCGTCGATCGGAACCACCTCGCCTGTGATCTCGGCTGCGGGGCCACCACCGGACGAACTTGTGTCGGTACCGAACCCGCCGGCGATGACAGCGATGAAGTTGCGGTTCATCGCGCGACACATGATATAGCTCAGAATCGCACCACTGCTGCCGACCAGCGCGCCGACGACGATCAGCAGGTCATTGGAGAGCATGAAGCCGGTGGCTGCCGCGGCCCAACCCGAGTAGCTGTTGAGCATCGAGACCACAACCGGCATATCCGCCCCGCCGATCGCCATCACCATATGAACGCCGAACGCCAAAGCGATCAGGGTCATGAGCATCAGCGGCAAGGTACCGCCGCCCTCGGCTGCGCCGGCTACAAACAGACTGCCGAACCAGATGGTGAGAATCAACAGGCCCAGATTGAGCCAGTGGCGCGCCGGCAGCAGCACCGGCGTCCCGCTGATTTTTCCGCTCAGCTTGCCGAAGGCAATGACCGAGCCTGAAAAGGTCACCGCACCGATGAGGATTCCGATATAGATTTCCACCTCATGGATGGTCTTTTCAACTCCGGAAAAGGTGGCGCCGGGGTCCATGAAATTCGCATAACCGACCAACACCGCCGCCATACCGACCAAGCTGTGCAGGATGGCGACCAGTTCCGGCATCTGGGTCATTTCGACCCGGCGCGCCAGTTGCAAACCCACCCAGGCGCCGGCGGTCATGGTCATGACCAGGATCGCATAGCTGAGTGCGCCGGTCACCTGGTTGCCTGACACCGTGGCGACAATGGCGATGGCCATACCGATCATCCCGAAGAGATTGCCTCGCCGGGCCTTTTCCTGATCGCTCAGTCCCCCTAACGCGAGGATGAACAGAATGGTTGCGGCAATATATGAAACCGTTACTAATCCTTCTGACATGATAGTTCCTCCTTATTTTCTGAACATTTCCAGCATGCGCCGGGTGACGGCGAAACCGCCGGTAATATTGATACTGGTGATCAATATCGCGAGGCCGGACAACAGTGTGATGAAGAAGCCGGGCGATGAAATCTGAACCAGCGCGCCGGTCACGATGATGCTGCTGATTGCGTTGGTGACGCTCATCAATGGGGTATGCAGCGCTGCGGTCACATTCCAGATCACCATGTAGCCGACAAAGCAGGCAAGCACGAATACGGTGAAATGGGCCATGAATGACGGTGGCGCGACCGACCCGAGGCCGAACAGGACGAGCCCCCCAAGCACCAACGGCATGGCGGCCCTGACAGGTGCCGGCAAAAGCGGTTTTGTCGGTTCGACGACCGGCTCGGGCGCCTTTTCGGCGGGCGCCGCCGGGGGCGGGGGAGAGACCGAAATTCTGGGCGCCGGAGGCGGCCAGGTGATTTCGCCTTCCTTGATGACTGTCGCTCCGCGAACGACCTCGTCTTCAAAATCGACCACCATCTCGCCATCCTTCTGCGCTGTCATGTCGGTCAGCAGATGGCGGATATTGGTCGCATATAACTGGCTCGACTGCGTCGGTAAACGGCTAGGCAGGTTGGTGTAACCGATAATGGTCACGCCATGCCTGACCACAACTTTGTCGGCTTCGGTCAAGGCGCAGTTGCCGCCTTGTTCGGCGGCCAGGTCGACGATGACACTGCCGTCCTGCATTGATTCCACCATCCCTTCGGTAATCAACCTGGGTGCCGGCTTGCCTGGAATCAGGGCGGTGGTGACGATGATGTCCACCTCCATCGCCTGGCGGGCGAACAGGTCCATTTCCGCTTTGATGAATTCCGGACTCATCACTTTGGCGTAGCCCCCGGTGCCGGACCCTCCCTCCTCGAAATCGAGTTCCAGGAATTCGGCATCCATGCTCTCAATCTGCTCTTTGACTTCCGGCCGGGTATCGAAAGCCCGGACAATGGCGCCCATCGCTTTAGCGGCGCCGATGGCGGCTAATCCGGCAACGCCGGCGCCGATCACCATGACCTTCGCTGGCGGAATTTTGCCGGCGGCGGTGATCTGGCCGGTAAAGAAGCGGCCAAAGTGCTGCGAAGCCTCGACAATGGCGCGGTAGCCGGCGATATTGGCCATCGAACTCAGCGCATCGAGCTTTTGCGCCCGCGAGATGCGAGGGACGCTGTCCATCGCCAGGACGGTGACCTTTTTCTCGGCCAGGCGCTTTATCAGCTCCTCGTTTTGCGCCGGCCAGATAAAGCTGATCAGGGTGCCACCTTCATTGAGGAGCTCAATTTCATCGGCGGCGAGTTCAGGATGTGTTTCGGGTGCGCGGACCTTGATGACGATATCCGATGCCCATACGGCTTTCACATCGTCGACCACCTCAACGCCGGCTTCCCGGTAGGCATCGTCGGAGAAATTGGCTGCTTCGCCGGCGCCAGCCTCGATACAGACCGAGTAGCCGAGTTTCTGTATCCGTTCGGCGGCTTCGGGCGTCGTGGCGACGCGTTTTTCTCCTTCGTGTATCTCTTTGGGTATACCAATCTTCATTGTTGTTTTCCCCCAAGCATTAAAGTTCAAAGGACATCGGATGCGTTGGAGCAAGCAGTTCGATGGCCTTCGCTGTTATTATCTTCGTTGTACTCTTGTGTGACCGTTTGCAGCCACAGAAATGTTTCAATCCACGCGCCCGGGAAGGGCGCGACTGGTGTTCGAATCGAATCACCTTGTAGTGATAATGGGTGTATGGATTCGAAAAACCGGTTAAGCATAGGGAAAGCCGTCGTGGTTTTCAAGATGTTTTCAAGCAATCGGGGTTTTATAGAAAAATGGAGCATCAATGCGCCGGTTTTACAACGATGCGTTGACGGTGTGAGTCGTCATGCGGAGAAGCGTGGCGTCCCGCTCGATCCCACGGCGGGAAACGTCGCCTATTGCAGACGGGAGCGAGCCGACGGTATGTTGGATTTTTGCTTTTAAACCAGGTCGCGGGCTCTTTCGAAGGCGTCGCGGAAGTCGTAATAGACCGGTTCCTGGCTGGTGAGGAGTTCCCGCAGCAGTACCTGCTGCAGTCGGTATTTGAGATCGCCGATCGCGAGTGCACCGATGCCGACACTGCCTTTGGATGCAGTCGCGTATTCGAGCGGCTCACCAAAATGCTTGCGTTTGATGCCCTCGATTCCAAGCGGCGGAACGGCGTTGACGTCACCGGCGACCTTGAGCTGCCTGGCATCCGCCAGGACCGAAGCGTGCAATACCTGAACTCCCGCTCGTGCGGCGCAGAAAATCAGATCCGCATTGGCCACCAGGCGCGCTTTGTCCGCATCGGAACTGGCGTATGTTCCGCGCATTTCGGTACCACACATGGCATTGTAGCGATTGGCTTTTTCCAGTGCGGTATCGATGTTCAGATGGTCGACCAACGTGGTGTCGACGCCATGCAGTGCGGCAATGACGCCGGTGGCGATGCCGACCGGTCCGGTGCCGCCGAAGACGACTGCCCGGGACTCTTCCAATGTTCCGTTGTGCTTCGCTTTGAGCTCTTTTTCCACACAGGCGACGAGAGCCGCTGCGGTGGTGAAGGCGCCGCTGGGATCGGCCAATACCGAAACGACGAAAGGCGGCACCATCGCCTGCCGGGTTGCTTCCAGCATGTCCATCGCCAGACCGATATTGCGTCCACCTATGAATATACCGGTCTGTTTGACGCCGGCCGGGCTGCGGGAAAAAATGGCATCCTGCACCAATCGGGTCACCTCCTCCAGTTTGACGTTGTGATAAGGGATGACCACATCGAAGCCGGCGTCCACAGCCATGTTGATATCGAACGGGCTGGTGTGAAGTTTGGGATCGAACATGTGAAGAATGGAGCGGGGTCTCGACATGATCTCTATGGTCCTTTAGCAAATGGGGTGTGGTTCAGAACGAAGCGTGCCGGCCGCAGCGAGGCGATAACACTCGGGAAAAGGAGAAGCCACTGGCGCCGGTTGGGCAGCTTGGCCAGCCGGGCCCTGTTCACTGGTTTTCTTTGACATAGTCTCGGGTCACCTCGAACACATGCTCGAAATGGAGGTAAACCGGCTTGTCGGACTCATGCATCCGCCGCAGCAGCCTGTGTTGCGCCTGGTACTTGATGTTGCCGATGGCCAGTGCGCCGATGCCCACTGCACCGCTGTTGGAACCTTCGATGGGGGTTCCATCATGGAATGCATCGAGCCCGGCGATCCCGGAGGGGGGCACTGCGTTGACGTCTGCAGCCACCTTCAGTCGCGGTGCCGAGGCAACCAGCTCTGCGCTGAGCACTTCGATGCCGGCCGCAGCGGTTGCAAAAACGACATCGGCGGTTTTCATCAACTCGCCTTTATTGGCGTCGGCATCACCTTTGATGTTCGTTTCGCCGTCGCCGAATTCAGCGTTGCACATGGCCGCGATGCGCTCGGACTTTTCTAGTTGGCGTCCGACGATCGTCACATTGGCGCCGGCCTTGGAGGAGATCACCGCGGCGGCCTGTCCGACCGGCCCGGTGCCTGCCAGTGCAAGAATATTCTTTCCTTCCAGCGTCGTGTTGTGGACTTTGGCCAATTCGCGTTCGACTGCTGCAACCATTCCGGCCGCTGTCGTAAATGCGCCGCTGGGGTCGGCAAACACGGAAATCTCGAACGGGGGAACCATCGAATTTCGTGCCGTTTTCAGCATCTCCATGGCCTGCTCGGTCGAGCGGCCGCCGATAAACATTCCTGTCCGTTTGACGCCTTTCGGTCCACGGGAAAAGATCGCATCCTGAACAAGTGCCTGAATTTCATTCGATTCTACATTAAGATAAGGGATTGCAGCCGTCCAGCCCGCATCCAGCGCCATGTTGACATCGAATGGGCTCAGGTTCTTCTCCGTTGTCAGCATATGAAGAATGTATGGTTTTTCCATCAGGTTTGCCTTATTGTGTTGTCGAGGGTGTTGCCGTTGGGGGATGATAAATCCGCGCAGTATACCACTCTTACAGGAACCGAAATGAAGAAAACCCTGCTCCGACTCTATCCGCCGCCAACGCTCGAAGTCCCTCTGAAAGGCCTTTATCTGGCGCATCGGCTGCATGAATCGGGCTCGCCCGAGCGGCCTTTTGTCTATGCCAATTTTCTGACCAGCCTGGACGGGCGAATCGCCCTGGAAGACAGCGCGACCGGGCTGACCTATTTGCCGAAGAACTTGACAACAGCGGACGATTTTCGTCTCTTTATGGAACTGCACGCCCAGGCCGACTGCCTGATCACGCACGGCGGCTATCTTCGGGCGCTCGAGGCTCAGCATTTGGGGAACATCCTGCAGATCGGTGCGACCGATGCGAGCCGGGAACTTGCCGAATGGCGTGTGGGTCAAGGTTTGAAGCCACAGCCTGCCGTCGTGATCGCCAGTGCCAGTCTCGATTTTCCGATGCCTTCATCCATAAAAGCGCATGATCAGCCCTGTTATATTGCAACCGGGGAAGGAGCCGATCCGAAACGGGTCAAAGCCTGGGAGCAGCAAGGCTATACCGTGCTACCGGCCGGTCAGGGCACGATGGTGGAAGGCGATGCACTGGTGCAGACCTTGGGCCGCCTCGGCTATCGAACGCTCTATCTGATCGCCGGGCCGAATATGCTCGATACCATGGTGAGAGCCGGCCGGCTCTCACGCTTGTACCAGACCATCAGTCATCAGCTGTTGGGCGGGGAGGCGTTTCGCACGTTGGTTCCCGGCCCTGTCATCGGACCGATCGGCCATCTCAGACTGCGCACCTTATACTACGATCGGTTGTCGCAAAATGGCGTCGGGCAGTGGTTTGCGCAGTTTGAAAATGCGGACTGAGACGAGAGGTCGGGTTGAAACTGGCTGGTAAAAATTGTCAATGATTTCCACTCTGTGCCATCATTAGCAGCTTTTCATCATGAAAGGGGGAAATGAATGCACACCGTAACCTTGATCAAAGGCGATGGCATCGGGCCATCCATCATCGATGTGGCGGTCAAAGTGATCGATGCTACCGGCGTTGGCATCGAATGGGAGGAAGCCTATGCCGGGATGGCGGCATTCGAGCGGTTTCAAACCCCGATCCCCGATGAAACTCTGGCCTCCATCGAGAAAAACCGGGTCGCCTTCAAAGGTCCTCTGACGACCCAGTTGGGCAAGGGGTTTCGCAGCATCAACGTGGCACTTCGGCAGGAATACGATCTGTACGCGAATGTGCGTCCGGCAAAAAGCTGGAGGGGCGTTCGATCCCGCTATGACGACGTGGATATCGTGGTGGTCAGAGAGAATACCGAAGGGCTCTATGCCGGACTGGAGCACTATATCGGGCAAAAAAAAGAGATAGCGGAAAGCATTGCGGTGGTGACCCGCCTGGGGGCCGAACGGATTGTCGAGTTCGCCTTTCGATATGCCAAGGACAATAACCGCAGCAAGGTCACTCTGGTGCATAAAGCGAACATTCTGAAATACTCCCAGGGGCTGTTCCTCGACGTGGGAAGGGAAGTGGCGCAGCGGCATCCCGACGTCGAATTCGATGAAAAGATCGTCGATGCAGTCTGCATGCATCTGGTTATGGATCCGAGTCAATTCGATGTGATTGTCACCACCAATATGTTCGGCGACATTCTTTCCGACCTGACCGCCGGACTGGTCGGCGGGCTGGGATTGATTCCGGGCGCCAACATCGGCTATGACGCGGCGTTGTTCGAGGCAGTGCATGGCACCGCGCCCGACTTGGTCGGAAAGAACCTCGCCAACCCCTCGGCGGTCATTCTTGCGGGTGCCATGATGCTGAAATATCTGAAAGAGGATCAAGCTGCGGCACGCATCCGAGCGGCTATGGAGCAAGTGATCGGCGAGGGAGTCTATGTCACGCCGGATTTGAGCAAGGAGTCAAAGGCCGGCACTAAAGAGATGGGCGCCGCACTCATTAATGCGATGGAGAAACAGTCTTGATGGGAGGCTGCCTGCATCCATCCGGTTTGTATTGAATGGCCGTTGCAGCAGAATTCACGGCTCGATTGACAACTGCCGGACCGACGGTCGACCGGCTCCTCGCAGTGTCGACGACTCCGGCGTTTGTTTATGACGAGAACCGCCTGCACGAGGCGTTCGCTCTGCTCGACCGGGTGCGCGCGCAAAGCGGCTGCAAGCTCCTCTATTCGATCAAGGCGCTGCCGTTTGCCGGTGTATTGCGGCTGGCCGCCGAATACGTCGATGGACTGTCGGTCAGTTCGCTGTTCGAGGCACGACTGGCCCATGAAGTGCTGAGCGGTCAAGGCACGATCCACATCACGACACCGGGACTGCGGCCGGAAGAAATGGCGGAAGTCGCTTTGCTGTGCGATTTCGTCAGCTTCAATTCGCTGCCGCAATGGGAGCGCCTTGGACGGAGTTTCGCCGGTCATTCGAGCGCCGGCCTGCGGATCAATCCGCAACTGTCGTTTCTCGACGATCCGCGGTACGATCCATGCCGACTGTACTCCAAACTGGGCGTGCCGTTGTCGCAGGTCAAAGCGTTGTATGGCCAAAGCGGCTTGAAAGAGCACCGTATCGAGGGGCTGCATTTTCATACGGCGTGCGAGTCGCGCTCGTTCGCGCCGTTGCATGAAACAGTGCTGCATATCGAGCGGGAGCTGGGAGGAATGATGGAGCAGCTGCGTTGGATCAATCTGGGCGGCGGCTATCTGTTCACCCGGCCGGATCATTTGGAGGGGTTATGCGAGGTGGTTGATCATTTGCGGAACAAATGGCAGGTCGACGTCTATTTCGAGCCGGGTAAAGCGGTGGTCGGCGAGGCGGGCTACCTTGTCGCAAGCGTGATCGATCTGTACGATAGCGACGGCAAAACCGTCGCTGTGCTCGATACGTCGGTGAATCATCTTCCGGAGGTGTTCGAATATCAGAGGCGGCCGGAGCTGGTCGGAGAAGAACCGTCGGCATCGTATTCGGCGCTGCTCGCCGGCTGCACCTGCCTTGCCGGCGATCTTTTCGGTGAATATCGCTCGCTGCATCCCCTTCGAATCGGCGATCGACTGGCCTTTAGAAATGTCGGTGCCTACAGTCTGATCAAGGCGAGCCGCTTCAATGGCCACAACCTGCCTGCGATCTATGCGTTCGAACGGGCCGGGCGGTTGAAACGAATGAAAAGCTATGGCTACGCGGATTATCGCCGGCAGTGGATGGAGGAGCCCATTGACATCGAGAGGTGCGAACATGACTGATCGCCCGGCGGAGCTGTTCAAACAGCTGACGCACGGCGTTTACGTGATCGGCGTCGGCCGCGAAGGCAACCGCAACGCTTTTACAACGTTTTACAGCGGCGTGGGTGATGCAGGTCTCGTTCAATCCTCTGATGCCGGCTCTCAGCATCCACCCGAACCACTCTTCATTGACACAGTCAATGCAGGGCGGAACGCGAAGCGGTTCCGCCATAATCCGGTGTGCAATGGCGGATCACCCTTCGGGCATCCGCCCTACACGCTCGATCACACGTGAACCCTCGTTTTCTACCCCGCGATTTTGTCGAAACCGAAGAGGGTCTGGTATTTGCCGTTGTCAGCAGCAGTGAAGAGGAGGGGCGTGTGCCCGCCTGTCTCCGCTATCGGCGTTCAGGCTCGGGTTATTTCAAACTCTCGACACTGGCAGCGGAGACTCTGTTGCGGTCAACTTCTCCCGAGTACCTTTTTTATTCCAAAATCCGCGACGTTCATCTGCACGCGGTATTGCTCGAATGTATCGTCCACCATTATCAGCCGCGCCGGCGTGTACAGGATCTTAGGGCTCAAGGGCGGCACGACACCATCGAAAGAAAACTGCTTCGCCTGCTGGAACTATTCTCCGAAAACGGCTTGAAGTCCGGCTGCGTAGGCGTCACCGGTTCCCTGCTGCTCGGCGCGCAGCGGCCCGACTCCGACATCGACCTGGTAATCTATGGACGCGAGTCGTTTTTTCAGGCGCGCAGGATCGTGAAACAACTGAAAGAGGAGCGGGCGCTGGATAGACTCGACGAAACGCTTTGGCGCGATGCCTTTGCCAGACGGGGCTGCGAACTGAGCTTCGAGGAGTACCTTTGGCATGAGCGGCGTAAATTCAACAAGGCAGCGATCGAGGGGACGAAAGTCGATCTCAGTCTGCTTGCCGACGCGCCGGATGCCGACCATGCTGTCTACCACAAGCACGGCCTGAAATGCATACAGGCCGGCGTGGTCGATGACACCTTCGCATTCGATTACCCGGCCCGCTACCGGATCGATCATCCCTCGATTTCTGAAGTGCTCAGTTTTTCAGCGACCTATGCCGGTCAGGCGCGGGCCGGTGAAATCGTCGAAGTGTGCGGCCAACTGGAAGTCTCGAGCCGCATGGGTCAGCGGATCGTAGTCGGTTCCGACCGGGAAGCGGTGGGCCAATACATCAAGGTCGTTCATACGCCAGACCGCTGACAAAGCCGTGCTGCCACCATTCCAAGCGGTTGTCTTCGATATGGACGGGTTGGTACTGGATACCGAGCCGACGTTTCAGATTGCCTGGCGGCAGGCTGCGGAGGATCTGGGATTTACCCTCGACGATGCGTTGTGCCGTTCGTTTTCAGGGCGCCAGTACGCCGACATCGAGCAGACGATCATGAAGCGGTTCGGACCGGATTTTCCGCTGCGAATGTTCAGGGAACGCAGCGCCGAATGTTGGCGCAACCATGTCGATGTGTTCGGCATCCGGATCAAGCCCGGCTTCGACCGGCTCACCGAGCTGTTGCGGCGCCGGCAGATCCCGTTTTGTGTGGCGACCAACAGCGATCAGCCGAATACGCTGGAGTGCCTTCGCTTGGCCGGCCTCGAGGGCTGCTTTGCCGAAATCGTGTCGCGAGATCAAGTACCCCGGGCAAAGCCGGCCCCGGATCTCTTTCTGGAAGCGGCAAAATGTTTGAACGCAGCGCTTGGTGAGTGTCTCGTCTTGGAGGATTCGGCTATCGGCATCTGCGCGGCGCGCCGGGCAGGCGCCATACCGCTGCTGATCACCGATCAGCCGGAGGTGGTTGAATATGCGGCGGATCAGCCATTTCTGGTGTTGCCTTCGTTGCTGGCTGTCGTCGAACTGCTGGAGAGCGGTCCGAGGCAGTCGTAGGCTTCGCATTGGGGAAGAAAGCCTGTTGCCCCTCGATTCTGTATGCGGCGATCCGGCTCTGCCCCTCCGGCGACAGAAGCCAGCCGATGAATGCTTGTCCCAGCTCGGCTTTGACATGCGGATGGATCTTTGGGTTGACCAGAATGACGCCGTACTGATTGAACAGGTTTGAATCACCCTCGACCAGAATTTCCAGTTCGCCTTTGTTGCCGAACTGCAGCCAGGTGGCGCGATCGGTCAGGGCATAAGCGTTCATGCCGCTGGCGATGTTGAGCGTCGCCCCCATGCCGGCGCCGGTCTCCCGGTACCAGGCACCGCTCGCCGATTTCACATCGATGCCGGCTTTTTGCCATAATCCCAGTTCGGTCTTATGCGTGCCGCTGTCGTCGCCGCGCGATGCGAACGGCACCTGCGCTTCGGCGATTTTTTCGAGCGCCGCGCTCGCATCGGCGCTTCCCTTCACTCCGGCCGGATCGGCTTTCGGTCCGACGATGACGAAATCGTTGTACATCACATCGAACCGCTGGATGCCGTGGTCCGCGGAGACGAATCGTTCTTCCGAGGGCCGGTGATGAACCAGCAGTACATCGGCATCGCCGTTTTCGGCCAGCCGGATTGCCTGCCCGGTGCCGACCGCGACGACCCGCACCTTGATCCCCGTTTTCTCGGTGAAATTGGGAAGCAGAAAGTCGAACAGACCGGAATTGTCCGTCGAAGTGGTGGATGCCACGGTAATAAACTGTTCGGCGGCGCGCACGCCGAAAGCAAGCACGATCCAGAACATTCCGATCGCCAACGCACGCAGGAATCTTGAGTTGATCATCTCCTCTTCTCTCTCATCTAGTCAGGAAATCGGGTGTTTTGTCGGCCGGCTCAATGGAGAGTTCGATTTTTTCCCTTTCGCCTTTCGGGGTCGGGATCGCCTCCGGGATCGCCGAGTTGCACTCGGCATTGTCTGATTGAGCCGAGTATAACTCGGCGATCCAGGGAGTGTGTTGCCGAGAATCAAACATTCCGCAAGTCAACATCCGGTCAATCCAGTAGTTCGCCCGCCAGAAAGGCTTTCGCTTCATCGCTTCGCGGCCGCTTGAAAAAGGCTGCGGCCATCGATCGCTCGACCAGGCGGCCGCGGTGAAGAAACACGATTTCGTCGGCATGACGGCGTGCCTGGCCGAGGTCATGGGTCACCAAAACGATTTTCGTGCCTTGTCGATGAAATGCGTTGATCGTCTCTTCGATCAGCCGGGTCGCGCCCGGGTCCAGATTGGCCGTCGGCTCGTCCAGAAACAGCACCTCGGGTTCCAGGGCCCAGGCGCGCGCCAAGGCCAGTCGCTGCTGTTCGCCGCTGCTCAGTACCCGCGCCGGCCGGCGCGCCAGCTGTGCGAGGCCGACCTCCTCCAGAGCACGAGCGACCATCGGGCGGCGCCGATCGTTCGACACCCCTTTGACCGCCAAGGCGTAGGCGACGTTGGCAGCGACCGACCGCCGCAGCAGCACCGGCCGCTGGAACACCATCGCCTGCTTTTTGTGCAGCCGCCGGGAGTCGTTGTCGGACCATTGTATTCGCCCGGTTGTGGGTTGCAGCAAGCCGTGGCACAGGCGCAGCAGCAGGCTCTTGCCTGCTCCGTTCGGCCCCAGGAGCACCGTGCGAACGCCATGGCATAATGTCAGCGAAATCCGATCGAGCAAGCGGTGACCGTTTATGTCAAAGCAAACACCGTCCAGGACCAAAGGCAGAATCGAATCGTGCGGTGCCGTCTTGGACTGCTCCTCGAACGGCTTGTCGATAACCAGCGCCAGCTTGCTCATCCGCCTTCCACTCGTTGCGCAACGCCTTGAACGAACAGGGCGCCGGCGTTGACCGCCAGGGCGAGGGCGAGAAGAATGATTCCCAGGCCAAGCGCAATGGCAAGGTTGCCTTTACTCGTTTCAAGCGCAATGGTGGTTGTCATGACCCGGGTCACGTGGTTGATGTTGCCGCCGACGATCAGCACTGCGCCGACTTCGGCGATTGCCCTCCCGAATCCGGCCAATATCGCTGTGAGCAGGCTATACCGACCATCCCAGAGCAGCGTAGGAATCGCCCGAACAGGCCCGACGCCCAATGATTGCAACTGTTCGGTGTACTCGCCGTAAAGATCGGCAACCGTTTGTCGCGTGAGCGCGGCGATGATCGGCAGCACCAGGATCGACTGGGCGATTACCATCGCTGTCGGCGTGAACAGCAATCCGAAGGGTCCCAAAGGGCCGGCACGCGACAGCATCAGATAAACGATCAATCCGACCACCACCGGCGGCAGTCCCATCAGCGTATTGAGCAGAGCAATCGCGGCGCTGCGCCCGCGAAAATCGAATACCGCCACAAAGGCGCCCAACGGCAGTCCGATGACTGCGGCAACCGCAACGGCGATGACACTGACCTGTAAGGACAATCCGACGATCGCAAACAACTGGGCATCCAGGGTCGCGATCAATTCAAAAGCGGTTCCAAACGACTGAGTGAACATCACATCCATTCTAAATGCGGGGTGGCGAATCCGCAACGGTTGCTCTTCTCTGTTTCCCGGCAGCGCACCCATTCTGGCCGTTTGGGCGGGCGGGACGGTCGAGCTGCCGCGTAAATTCACATTTGCAATTGCCAAGCCCTGGCCCGGCTGATTTTTTAAGGTGTTCAAGTTGCTGTATAATTCCAGGTTGCTTTTCGGACGATCAAAAAACGGATCATTGAAACGAGTTAATCAGCGTATACAGGTCACGGCACCGGCGCGGCTCCATATGGGGTTTCTCGATCCCGCCGGATCACTTGGGCGACGGTTTGGCGGGATCGGCGTGGCGTTGAATGAAATCGCCACCCGGCTGACGATTCGGCTGGCTGATCGGCTGGGTGCTGATGGACCGCAGGCCGAGCGCGCCGTCGAGGCGGTGCGCTCGCTCAGCGATGTCATGCACGTTCCTGAGCAGGTTCATGTGGAAATCGATGAAGCGATACCGGATCATGTCGGGTTGGGATCCGGCACTCAGTTGACGCTGGCAATCGGCGTTGGTCTGAGCCGACTCTACGATTTGGATCTGGATGTGCGCGAGATTGCCGGATTGACCGATCGGGGAGCGCGTTCAGGCATCGGCATCGGCGTCTTCGAGCAGGGGGGATTCGTGGTCGATGGCGGGCGTTCGGAGCGGACGAGTACACCGCCTGTCATTGCCCGCTTCGCAGTGCCGGAGCAGTGGCGCTTTATCCTGGTTTTCGATGAGAAAGGCCAGGGCATCCATGGGACTGCGGAGCGCGATGCGTTCAAGGCGCTGCCGGCTTTTCCGACGCAGGAAAGCGCCCGTTTTTGCCATCTGATTCTGATGCAGGCACTTCCGGCCATTGCGGAGAACGACATTCAGCCGTTCGGCGATGTCATCACTCAATTGCAGAGCACTGTCGGTGATTATTTTGCAGCGGCGCAAGGCAGCCGCTTCAGCAGCCGGGATGTGGGCGAGGCGGTCGAGTGGCTTGGGAGACGGGGCGCCGTGGCGCTTGGACAGAGTTCGTGGGGGCCGACCGGTTTTTGTGCCGTCGATGGGATCGAGCGGGCCGAGCATCTTTTTGCCGAGGCACAACAACAGTTCGCCGACCGGCGTGCACTCAGCTTTAAGCTGACAAGCGGGCGCAATCAAGGAGGGCGGGTCGATGCGGTCGAGAATCCTTACGATCTGGTGTTGCATGGCAGCGGTCGGGTCTTGAAGCGCGTCGGCAACTGACGGTCTGTCGAGCGGCTCCTGACGGCGCGTGGTGTCGCAACCACAACGGCTGCTGTTGGCCGGTTTGTCTGCCCGAATAATGGCTCAGTCGGCACGTCGCGGCGGATGGCAGCCCGTGGTTCTCGATCTGTTCGGCGATCGCGATACTTGTGAGGCGGCAAAAAAGGTTGTTAAAATCCTGCCCGGTGACCGCGGTTTCGATGAAGCCTCATTGCTCTCGGCCGCCCGACGGTTGTTTCCTGCCGAACCGGAAGCCGGTCTGATCGTCGGCAGCGGATTCGATACCTCCCCTGACCTGTTGGAAAAGCTGTCCAGGAATTTTGTTTTGTTCGGGAATGAACCGGTGACGGTGCGTTCGCTAAAACAACCGGAACGATTTTTCCAGCTGCTGCAGCAGCTGGAAATACCTTATCCGGAAAGCTGTTTCGACTCATCCGAACGAGGGGAAGGCTGGCTTGTGAAAAGAGCCTTCAGCGAGGGTGGAACGGGCGTGCGCTGCTCGGATTCTCGCCGGCCGCCCGGTCCCGGGGAATTTCTTCAGCGCCGCCTGACGGGTCCGGTCATGTCGGCCCTATTTCTGGCGGATGGCGAGAGGGCACAGATCATCGGTTTCAATACGCAATGGTCCTCCGGTCATGATCCCGCGCGACCGTTTCAGTTTGCCGGCGTCGTCAATGCAGCGTCATTGCGACCGGTTCAGCGCCGTCAGGTGGCCGGATATGTGTCGAGGCTGACGGCGACGGCGGGGTTGAAAGGGCTGAACAGCCTCGATTTTATGTGCAATGGCGAGCAGTGCCTTGTGCTGGAGGTCAACCCCCGGCCCGGCGCCAGTATGGGCCTGTACGATGCAGCGTTTCCAACCGGGTTGATTGCCGAGCATCTGCGGGCCTGTCAGGGCATGTTGAACCATCACACACCACGGTGGAAGACGATCAGGGCGTACCGAATCGTTTATGCCGCCGCCGATCTCGTGGTGCCGAGCGGTTTCTCATGGCCCGAATGGAGCCATGACCGTCCCTTCGGTGATACGCGGATTGCAGCCGGGGATCCATTGTGCAGCGTGACTGCCTGCGGTTCGAACGTAAGGCAGACCCTATCGCTGCTCGAGCGGCGGGGAAGTAGGGTGCTCGATCGGTTGTTCGAGTTCGGATGTTCCGCCGCAGGGCAAAAATTTTGATAGTCCATTAACCATTCAGCGAGCCAAATCAACATGACAGTCACTCAGCAACAGGTCAGTGTTAACAAGCACGTTCTCCCTTTGGTCGAGTCCCTGATCGCAGATGCCGATAAGCTGCGTCTTAATGTGCAGCGCCTGGATGACGGCTGCACGATCGTGGATGCCGGCATCGAAGCCGTCGGGGGGCTCGAAGCCGGGCGGCGTATCGGCGAAATCTGTATGGGAGGATTGGGTACCGTGACACTGACTCACAGCCCGTATACCAGCCGCTGGCCGCTGACCGTCAACGTCCACTCCACCAACCCGGTGATCAGCTGTCTGGGAAGCCAGTATGCCGGCTGGAGTTTGTCACATGAGAAATTTAATGCGCTCGGATCAGGGCCTGCCCGCGCGCTCTGCCTGAAGGAGGAACTCTTCAAAGATCTGGGCTACGCCGACCGGGCGGATGCCACCTGTCTGGTGATGGAAGTCGACAAGAGGCCACCGCTGCCGTTGGTCGAAAAAATCGCCGCTGCCTGCAAGGTGACGCCCGATGGTCTGACGATCATCCTGACGCCGACCAGCAGCCTGGCCGGCAGTATGCAGGTTGTTGCCCGCGTGCTCGAAGTGGTGATGCACAAAGCGCATGAACTGCATTTTCCGTTGGAAAAGATTCTCGATGGCAGCGGCAGTGCGCCGTTCTGCCCGCCGGCTCCCGATTTCATCGAGGCCATGGGGCGCACCAATGATTCGATCCTGTTCGCCGGGCAGGTTCATCTGTTCGTCGGGGGCGATGATAATGCTGCGGAACAGCTCGCCAAGCAGCTGCCGAGCTCGGTATCCAAAGATTACGGCAAGCCGTTTGCCGAGGTCTTCAAGGAGTACGAGTACGACTTTTTCGAGATCGACCCGATGCTGTTCAGTCCTGCCAGCGTGATCGTGACAGCCGTCGAGTCCGGCAACAGTTTTCACGCCGGACACCTGGACGAAGCCCTGCTGGAAAAGTCCTTCGGAGCCTGAGCGATGGGCCGCATCGCCATCATGACGGATGATCCCGGCTGGCATGGTACGCGCCTGCGCCGCGCGTTTGCAGCGCGCGGTTTCGACAGCGCCTATGTTTCGCTGACCGAGTGTCGGATCAGTATCCAACCGGACCGTGTGCCGGTCATTGTTCCCGGGTTTGAAGGGTGTCTGCCGGACGGCGTCTTTGTCCGCGGCGTACCGGGCGGTTCGCTGGATGAAGTGGTGTTCTATCTGGACGTGCTGCACGCATTGAAATTTCTTGGAGTGCCTGTGTACAACGACGGGCGAGCCATCGAACGCACGGTCGATAAGGGAATGACCAGTTTTCTGCTGCAGCGGGCGGGCGTGCCAACGCCTCCCACCTGGATTGTTTGTGATCGCGCGCAGGCATTGTCCATCGCTCGGCGCGAGCTGGAGGCAGGCAGCGAGCTGGTTTCCAAGCCCCTGTTCGGGTCGCAGGGCGAAGGGCTGCAGCGTTTGCAGACGCCGGCCGATGTTCGACAGCTGCAAAGCAGCCAGGGCGTCTATTATCTGCAGCGCTTTGTCCATTGCGGTGATGAGTCTCACGACTGGCGGGTTTTTGTGATCGATGGCCGGGCGATCGCCGCCATGCGGCGCTGCGGCAGCAGCTGGCTGAACAACGTCGCGCAGGGTGCACGCTGTGAGTGGGCGCACTTGAGCGACCCGTTGAGCCGGTTGGCAGAGCAAGCGGTCCGTGCCTTGCGAATGAATTATGGCGGCGTCGATCTGATTCGGGATTCGGCAGGCGACTATCGTGTCATCGAAGTGAACAGTATTCCCGCCTGGAAAGGTCTGCAAAGCGTGTGTGAGGTCGATGTGGCCGAACGGTTGGCGGTCGATTTTCTGAGTCGGTGCGAAGGAGGCTGCAACGAGCGGACTACGGCTGCCTTGTGAGCGTATGTTGAGCGGGGATCTTGAAGAGCGGCTCGAACAAGCTTATCTGGCTGCCTGCGAATGCGAGCTGCAGGCTTTCAAACCGGGCAATGTCAGCGTCTACTCGGAAAGTCACGACATGACCGTGGACGATTTTCGTCGCAGTGCGCAGGTCAGCGCACCAAGTCTGACCAACTTTAAGCTGTCGCTCGGCGAAAAAATGTTTTATGCTATACAAGCCACGCGGGCCGCTGTTGGCTGCAATACCAATTTGGGTATCGTGCTGCTGTGTGGGCCGCTGATCCAATCCATGCAACCGGAGTATGGAAACGGAGACTTGCAAACCCGGCTCGAGCGTGTACTCAGGAAAACGACACGGGAAGATGCCATCTGGGTTTATCGCGCGATCCGGTTGGCGAAACCAGGGGGCCTTGGGAGATCACCGGAACAGGATGTGTCCGGAATGCCGGATGTCAGCCTGCTTGATGCGATGCGCATTGCGAGCGACAGGGACCGAATTGCTTATCAGTACATTTCCGGTTATCAGGATATTTTTGATTTCGCCATTACCCGGCATCATGCCGCCCTGAATCGATGGAACGATGAAAGTTGGGCTGCATTGGCTGTGTTTGTCGGTCTGCTGAGGCGGCATCCTGACAGCCATGTTGTGCGCAAATTTGGTCGCCGGTTCACCGAAATAGTGCAGGACAGGATGGCTTCTTTGGAAAAAGCGTTATCGCACAGTGACAATCCCGAACGGTTGTTGCGACAGTTGCAGGAAGTGAATGACCTGTTCAAGTCGGCTGGAATCAATCCGGGTGCGACGGCTGATTTGACTGTGGCATGTCTGTTGGTCGTGCGTTTGGAGAGGTTGCTCGCGCACTGTTAATGCATGGCATCTTTTTTGCTTTCTAAATGTAAGCTATAAGCTCTTAACTTAAAGGGCATTGTTTTCCTGAATTCACAAGGAGCCAATAACAATGTCAATAATTAATAATGTTAGGTCATTTTTCTCATCATCACAAGAGGGTATGAAAATGGGGACAATCAATAAAGTATGTGTCGGCGAGTCGCTCGTTGGCGATGGCAACGAAGTTGCTCATATCGATTTAATCGTCGGTCCGCGCGGCAGCGCCGCCGAATCGGCTTTTTGCAACGCGCTTACCAACAATAAAGACGGTTTTTCAACGCTGCTTGCCGTTGTTGCGCCCAATCTGGCGGCCAAGCCGAATACGATCATGTTCAACAAGGTGACCATCAAAGGCTCCAAACAGGCTGTTCAGATGTTCGGTCCGGCGCAGCGCGGTGTCGCCATGGCGGTTGCCGATTGCGTCGAGGATGAGACCATTCCTGTCAATGAGGCCGACGATCTGTTCATTTGCGTCGGCGTGTTCATCCACTGGCTGGCCGAGGACGACGCCAAGATTCAGGACTACAACTACGCAGCAACCAAGGAAGCCCTCAAGCGTGCGGTTGCCGGCGAGCCGAGAGCGGCTGATGTCGTTGCCCAAAAAGCGACTGCCGCGCATCCTTTCGCTGCGCACGACTGATCGCCTACGCAATATGCAGAGCGCCAACCGTTACTCCGGTCTGTTCGGGGTAACGGTTACCGGCTTGATCCCACATCCATTCACGTTAAATCGCGACACGACAGCGGCATCCAGCCGTCCGTTGTGCAACGCGGTGGTCACCAAAGCAGCGCTGGCACCAGCGGAATGCAGTTGAACCAAATCCTGCTCCCCTCTCACGCCACCGGCTGAAACAAAGCTTTTTTCAGGGCATTGACGTATGAATCGTTCAAGCTGCAACAGCTCGGGGCCTTTGTTCGTGCCGACGCGGGAAAGATTCATGACAATTACCGTTTCAGGCCAAATATCTGACTGATCGAGCAGACTTCGGAAACCAAGCAAACGGCCGGCGGAGTAATCCAGCGAGAGAATGAGTTGCCGCCGCGACTGCGCCAACAGCGGTACCATCTCGCTCTCCAATGACTCACTTCCGATCACTGCGATTCGGTTTTTTTGCTCGGGGAGCACGATTGTTCCGCCCGTTAATCCCTGATCGATCCAGAACTTTATATCAGGATAAGTCCGAGTCAAACGGCCGATCAACTCATAATTGCTCCCGCAGTGCATCAAAGCGTCCAGATCGGCGATATAGAGCGTCTTGAAGGGGTACAGCGACAGCAGAGCATCAATGACCGCGCTCGGGTCGGCATTTTGACAAAGCGCTGTGCTAATGGGCTGGTACGAAGCCCGGCAGCCTTGCCGGGCATGAACAACAAGACCTTTCATCAGGTCGATGGCGGGTATAATTTCCAAATGGTTTCGAATTGAGGTTATTGGTTTTTGAATATATTACCGGCGGCGGATTGATAAATGAAGCGCTGCCCCGGGATTTGGCAGCCGAAGGCGACCTGATGCTGGGCGCCTTGGCGAACGATCTTCTGGATCTGTCGGATATCGAGCTGGTCATCCCTCGGGACTTCCGCCTTGCCGTGCCTAAATTTCAGGGCGATCAGAGCCGGTTAAACGTGGTTGAATTGAACCGCAATGGTGCTTTTGAACAACAATGGCGGGAACTGCTCGACACCTGTGATGCGGTCTGGCCGATCGCACCGGAGACGAATCATATCCTGAGGGACCTCTGCCAGAGTGTGCAAGACGCCGGTAAGATTCTGCTCAACAGTCCTGCCGTGGCCGTGGCGCTTGCCACGAGCAAACTGGCTACGGCGGTGCTGCTCGAGGAGAAGAATATCCCGGTTGTCCCGACCCGGGCGCTGCATCAGGCGCGATCGCTGTCGGGAGGGCCGTGGGTGCTCAAGCCGGACGATGGTGTGGGATGCGGGAACATCCGCATTATCCGGGAATTGAAAGAGCTCGAACAGATCGATCTCGATCGACTCGACGGCGAATGGATCATTCAGCCGCTGATCGCCGGTGATGCGCTCAGTCTGTCGCTGTTGTGTCGGCAGGGCGAGGCCCGGCTGCTCAGCTGCAATCGGCAGCAGGTGACGATGATTAACGGTGGTTTTCGTCTTTCCGGATGCCTGGTGAACGGGATTCGGGACGTTTCGAGGATCTTTCGACAGCTTGCCGGGCGGATTGCGGGGGCGCTGCCCCAGTTGTGGGGTTACATCGGAGTCGACCTGATCGCATCGGCGGACGGCCCGCTCGTGCTCGAGATCAACCCCAGACTGACGACCTCCTACGTCGGCCTGCATCGGGCGCTGGGGATCAATCCTGCCGGCCTGGTCATGAAACTGCTGGATCAAAAAGAGGAACTCATGCCACCAAAACGACATCTCCCGGCCGCGGCTGTTGCGATCAAATGGTAGGCGGAACATGAGTGAGGAAATCGTTGTCGGCTGGGATATCGGCGGTGCCCATTTGAAAGCGGCCGTCGCCGGTCGGGCGGGCGTCGTTCATCAACTCTGTCAGGAGCCTTGCCCATTATGGCAGGGCCTGTCCCATCTGCACCAGGCTTTCGATGAGATTCTGCGGAAAATCCCGCAGCAGGCGGATCACCATGCGGTTACCATGACCGGTGAGTTGGTGGACCTGTTCGCCACGCGTCATGAAGGTGTCAGGGAAATCATAAACGCTGTCAGCGAGTGCTTGCCGGCACAGCGCCTGCATATTTTTGTCGGTCACGAGGGTCTTTTCAAGACGCAGATCAATGACCGAGATCTCGATGGCGTCGCCTCGGCGAATTGGTTGGCGAGCGCTCAGTTGAGCGCGCAGCTCATGGAATCCGGGCTATTTATCGATGTCGGCAGTACCACGACGGACCTTCTGCTGTTCGACGGCGGCCGGGTGCTCACCGATGCCTATTCCGATCGGGACCGGTTGCGAACCGATGAGTTGGTGTATACCGGCGTGGTGCGTACGCCGGTGATGGCTATCACCAACCGCGTTCCATTTACCGGCGAGTGGATCGCTCTGATGGCCGAGCATTTTGCCACTATGTCCGATGTCTATCGCCTGTGCGGGGAGTTGCCCGAACAGGCCGATCAGCTGCCGGCTGCGGATCACGGAGAAAAAAGCCCCGAAGGCAGCGCGCGCCGGCTGGCCCGCATGCTGGGCACGGATATGGAGTCGACGGGCATGAAAAACATGCGGCGACTTGCCGAATATTTGCGGGAGCAGCAGTTGCTGATGATCCATCGTGCCTGCGCAAGACATCTGTCGCGCGAACTGTTGCCCGCTGGTGCGCCATTGGTTGGAGCCGGTGTCGGACGATTTCTGGTCAAAGTGCTGGCAGCTCGATTTGGACGTCCCTACCGGGAGTTCGGCAGCCTGTTTACTAATAATCGGCAGCAGCCGCATGAAATCGATATCAGCGACTGCGCGCCCGCTGTCGCCGTCGCGCATTTGTTGGCGCGTCATCACTGGTCATGATCTACGCAATGATGACAAAAGATAGGCAGATTTGCTCCGCAGTCGAATGGTATGATTAGATGTGCGTTGACCAATCGATTCGATCGGCGGCACTTTTGGCGCCCTTGGAAACACAATCAAGAGTATGAGCGATTCGGAATAATGACTCACCGCTCCCTGATTCATGAGCTGCCCTACTTTCAAGACAGTGCCGCCCTGTTTTCGTCTTCGGCCGAAAGTCCTTGGACGGTCTTTCTCGACAGCGCCTACCCGCACAGCAGGCAAGGGCGGTACGATATTTTCTCGACCGAGCCCTTTATTAAACTGACCACTCGCGGCGGGATGACGGAAGTCCGGACCCGCAGCGGTGTGCGGCTTTCCCCCGACGACCCTTTTTTACTGTTGAAAGAACAGCTGGGCGCCACGGTTCTTCCGACTTTGAACGATCTCCCTTTTTGCGGCGGTGCCATCGGCTATTTTGCTTATGATCTGGCCCGTCGCCTGGAAATCCTGCCGGTTGACACCAAGGATGCTGAAAACATTCCGGAAATGGCCATCGGGATATATGATTGGGCCGTGGTTGTCGACCATCAGGAACGGCAAAGCTGGCTGGTGGGGCAGGGCAGGGACGAGGAAACCAGCACAAAGTGGCCGGGGCTGATCGAGCGTTTCAGCCGGATATCTCAGCCTGCGGCCGGCGTGACCAGTTTTCGCCTGCTCGGAAAAGTTCTTTCCAACATGGATGCCAACGACTATGCGGCGGCTTTTCGACGCATCAAGCATTATCTGCATGAAGGCGACTGTTATCAGGTGAATCTGGCACAGCGGTTTTCCGCGCCTTGTAAAGGGAGCGCATGGTCGGCCTACAAGATGCTGCGAAAAATGAATCCGGCGCCGTTTTGCAGCTATCTGAACTTTCCGCAGGTTCAGGTGCTCAGTTCATCACCGGAGCGTTTTCTGAAAGTGACTTCAGGCAAGGTGGAAACCAAACCCATCAAGGGTACCCGCCCGCGTTATCCAAATCCTCAGGAAGATCAGGAACAGATCATTGCATTGGCAAAAAGCCCGAAGGATCGGGCGGAAAATCTTATGATCGTCGATTTGTTGAGAAATGATATCGGCAAGAACTGCAAACCCGGTTCGGTCCATGTTCCCAAGCTTTTCGATGTCGAAAGCTTTGCCACGGTGCATCATCTGGTGAGTACGATTTGCGGTGAACTCGATGCAGGACGGCACTCATTGGATCTGTTGCGTGGCTGTTTCCCCGGCGGTTCGATTACCGGTGCGCCGAAAATCCGCGCCATGGAGATCATCGAAGAGCTCGAACCGCACCGCCGAGGGGTCTATTGCGGTTCGATCGGTTATATTGGTTTTGATGGCAATATGGACAGCAACATCACGATCCGGACGCTGGTTCTTTCCGACAACACGATTCGCTTCTGGGCCGGCGGCGGGATCGTGGCCGACTCCGACCTGAACGAAGAGTACCAGGAAAGCTTCGACAAGGCAGCCGCGATGCTCGACCTGTTGGAGCTGGTCGGCATCGATGCGGATGTCGATTATGTGGGTGGTTAAGCTTGGCGGAAGCCTGGGGGATTCCCCGGCTTTACAGTGTTGGCTCGATATTCTGGCGGATCACGGCGGCGGGAAAGTGGTGATCGTTCCCGGCGGCGGACGGTTCGCGGATCAGGTCAGGGCGGCGCAGCGGAATTGGCGGTTCTGTGACAAGGTTGCGCATCGAATGGCGCTGCTTGCCATGCATCAATATGGTCTGATGCTCACCGGGCTGCGCGGCGACCTGGAGACGATCACCGATCCCGAAGAGGCGAAGGCGGTTTTACGCGGCGGCAAAGTGGCTGTATGGCTGCCGGCGATCGAGCGACTGGATCATGAGAAGATCTCCGCATGCTGGGATGTCACCTCCGATGCGCTGGCGGCTTGGCTGGCGCAAAAGCTGAACGCCGGATATCTGGCCCTTGTCAAATCGGTTGCGCTGACGGGGCCGACGGTATCGGCCGCACAGATGGTTGCAGCGGGCGTTGTCGATCGAGCGTTTCCGGCGTACTTTGAAGACGCCGCATTCCAGGTCAGGCTCTACAGCCGGGACCAATACAGCAGGTTTAGGCTGGCACTGAACGGCCACGATCCGGGGGGGTCAATAGCCGTATCCAAGCTGGTTGATTCGAACCAGGACCCCTTTTTCGAAGATTAACTCATACATGAATCGAGTGGGTCCGAAATTGTAGGTCCAGATCTCGACATGCGTGTAAAGAAAATACGCGCCGGAGATCGGTCTGTCATACGCGTCGATATAGCTTGGTTCCCCGCATGCGTACAGCACTCTATGTTTTCGGTCACCCCGGTCGACGAGTTTGTTGCCGCATCGCAATGCATAGGCCTGATCGGCCATTACCAGCAACGCGATTGATAGCACACTCCCGAGGATGGCCCTCATTTTATTGATCTCCTAGGAGCCTGTCGGACTTAGAAAATACACCTCTATAACTCATTGAATTCACGATATATTGCTTCTGGTTATTTATTGATTAATACAGTGAATATACATTATTATCAATGAGTTAACTATTTCAGCTGCCTTAAGG
>Ga0209633_10001162_pt1 | contig 28146 bp, 35 predicted proteins | sample Cruoilmetagenom1_FD_187290 | JGI IMG/M metagenome (GOLD analysis project Ga0209633, IMG submission 187290) | Oil polluted marine microbial communities from Coal Oil Point, Santa Barbara, California, USA - Sample 1 (SPAdes) (version 2) | ecosystem: Environmental > Aquatic > Marine > Oil seeps ... | reverse complement strand
CGCGATGACATTGGTGACCACCACGCGGGGTTCGTGCAGGTAAACATGGCCCTCGGCAGCGCCTTCCTGACCGATGCCGCCGCGAAACAGCACTGGCTGTTGGTGACGTGCCGAAAGGGCCGCCCCTTCGCCGACAAAGGCGCCAAGTTCGGTCATCTCGGCGACCACCATGGCCACCACTTCGAGGGCGTAGACTTCATCTTCGGTGAATTTTCGCACCGTTTTGGATTGCACCACCAGCACGCCAAGGCGTTCGCCCAACCGTTGGATTGGCACGCCTAGAAAGGCCGAATATATTTCTTCGCCGGTTTCGGGCATAAAGCGAAAACCAGGTGCGGAAGGGGCATCATCGGTGTTGATAGTGGAGGAGGTTTTGGCAACCCGACCCACCAATCCTTCGCCTAACCGCATACGGGTTTTACGCACGGATTCAGGATTCAACCCTTCGGTTGCGCACAGCTCAAGCGTTTCATCATCGCGAAACAGATAGATTGAGCAAACCTCACAACCCATTGAATCGGCAATGATATGTGTGATGCGGTCCAGCCGTTCCTGGCCAGCACCTTCAACGGCTAACGATTCACGCAGACGCCCCAGCAGGGCGCGGCTTTGGCTATCAGTGCTTTGCGACATGGTCCCCCCTAAGGGTGATTAAGAAGCTTTATGCAGCTCAAAGGCATCATGCAGGGCTTGGACCGCAAGTTCCATATATTTCCGGTCAACCAGCACAGATATTTTTATCTCGGAGGTTGTAATGACCTTGATGTTGATGCCCTCTTTGGACAGCACATCAAACATTTTGGCCGCCACACCCGTGTGGCTGCGCATGCCGATGCCTACAACGGACACTTTGGCGACATCCGTGTCGGCGATCAGGTCGTGAAAGTTGATTTCACCGCTGTCTTTGGCCTCGGCCATGGCCTTTTCTGCGCGTGACACTTGCTCGACAGGGCAAGAGAACGTCATGTCGGTGCGCCCGTCCTCCGAGATGTTCTGAACGATCATATCAACATTGACGCCCGCATCCGACAGTGGCACGAAAATGGCGGCGGCAATGCCGGGACGGTCAGCGACCGACACAAGCGTCATTTTGGCTTCGTCGCGCTGAGAGGCGACACCTGCAACTACGTTCTTTTCCACTATTTCCTCCTCGGCACAAACCAGTGTGCCCGAATTTTCATCCTGTTCGTCAAAACTGGAAAGCACCCGCAGTTTGACTTTGTAACGCATCGCCAACTCGACCGAGCGGGTTTGCAGAACTTTGGCCCCAAGGGATGCCAGTTCCAGCATTTCCTCAAAGGCTATTTTGTCCAGTTTGCGGGCCTTGTCTTCGATCCGCGGGTCGGTGGTATAGACCCCGTCCACATCGGTGTAGATGTCACAGCGTTCGGCCCCAAAAGCGGCGGCAAAGGCCACCGCCGTGGTGTCCGATCCGCCACGGCCCAGCGTGGTGATGCGGCCTTCAGGACTAATGCCTTGAAAACCGGCCACAACGGCGACTCGCATACCCTCGGCGAATTTGGCGTTCAAATTGTCGGTCGGGATTTCGTTGATCCGTGCGGCGGAATGGGCCGAGGTGGTCAACAGCGGCACTTGCCAGCCTTGCCAACTGCGGGCCGGAATTTCCATTTCCTGCAGGGTCAGCGCCATCAGGCCAGCGGTGACGTTTTCACCGGATGACACAATGGCATCATATTCGCGCGCGTCACACATGGGCGAGACCTCTTCGACCCAGCCGACCAACTCATTGGTTTTGCCGGACATGGCCGAAACGATGACGATCACGTCATAGCCACGCGCCACTTCGACGCCGACCCGTTTGGCGGCGCGTTTGATGCGGTCCAAAGTGGCCACCGAGGTACCACCGAATTTCATTACTAAGGTTGGCATATCCGCCCTTTTCGCATTCGTCTGAATAACGATGGTTGTTTACGTCGCGAAACGGGTTAGGGCAAGGGCAATGGCGTTTGCAAAATGCTAATTTGTGTTGCGTTTGGGCGTGAAGGGCAGCGGGGCCACCGGCACACCCTCCTTTAGTAATTTTATGGCTTCTTCTGGTGCGGCCTCGCCGTAAATAGGGCGCTCGGCGGCTTCGCCTGCGTGGATGGCGCGGGCTTTGGCGGCGAATTCCATGCCGACGTATTCTGAATTGGCCTCGACCTTGGATTTGATCTCGGCAATGGCGCGTTCTTCGTCACTGACAGGGGTGGAGAGCGGCCCGTCAGCGGGCGGCGCAACTGCCTGCTCTGTCTGGTCAGGGGCGCTGGCGGCTTTGCGGGCTGTGCGCACACGCGGGGCCATGATGGCCTTTTCCACAGTTGCGCTGGCGCAGGTTGGACAGGTCACCATGCCGGCGGCCAGCAATTTGTCAAAGGCGCTTGCGGATTGGAACCAGCTGTCAAACCGGTGGCCGTTTTCGCATTTCAATGTGTAGCTGATCATTGCTGATGCCTTTTGCTGTGCCGACCAAATGTAACCCTTCAAGGGTTAAAATCAATTGATTAATGGTCAGCGTTTTAGAAGTTTCACATCGAAACTGCGGATCAACGGGGCCAATTCCGGCTCTGATATGATCGCCGCGGCTTTTTTCAAGCTGAACCATTTGCGTTTACGCTGACCCGCTTCGGGGAAATCCTTCAACACGCGCTTAACTTTGAAGGGGAACACCGCAACCACGATCGGCAGGTTGTCGCCCTTGGGAATGCTTTTGGTGTAGGAATAAATGCCCAAACACACATCCGAGGGTTTGCCCTCTACGCCCGCCTCTTCATAGGCTTCGGTGGCGGCGGCCCCTGCAGGGGTTTCGCCATCCATTGGCCAGCCTTTGGGGATGATCCAACGTCCCGTGCCGCGGCTGGTGACCAGCAGAATTTGCGCTTTGTCGTCACGCAACCGGTAACAAAGTGCCCCGAACTGGGTGCGCACATCGTGTTTATGTGACACCTCGAGCCGCTGGGGCTTGAGTTTGGTTTTGACTACTGTCACGTCTGATCGCCGCCGTTTGATACCTGTTACCCGCTTTTGTTAGCGCGTTTTAATTTCCTATTTATTAAAATAGGCAAGTTTTATTCAATTTGAAAGGATTACACGGCTTTTTTACCACATTTAGGGGCATTTAGTGGCAAATACCCAATTCTGGCCCTGAAATTGGCCTAGGGTGTCGGGGTTTGACCGCTCAAAACTTGGCTGAACCATGCGGTATCAATGTTACCATCCCCTTCGGCCAGATTGTGGATCGCGGTGAAATAGAGGTGCATGGCCTCGACAAACAGTTTGGCGGTCTGGGCACTTTGCGACACGACGCCGACGATTTTGGTCTTGAGCCCTAGCGCATTGCGGGCTGTGATGGTGCCGCAAATGCCAGAACCACAGCCGATGGCAACATAGATCGTATCCAGATCAGGATGGGCACTTAGTAATTCATAGCCATAGGTCGACACACCGCGCAGCAGTTCGGGATCAAACGGCGGCACTATGAGCAGCCCTTCGGATTCAGAAACGCGGATGGCCTCGGCGCGGAATGAGGCTAAGCAGCCGTTTGGCGGTTGCTGTAAGGGTGGCCTTGCCGCGCTTGGCGACGGCCAATGCTTTGGTGCGCGTGGTGAGGAAAGCGGGATTCAGCAAGGTGTCGGCGAGCGCGTCAGCATCTTTGACCAAGGTGGCGGCACCCTTTGTATGGAACGCGGTGTAATCATCTGCGAAATTATGCACGTCGGGACCGTGGCTGATGGCGCAGTCCAGCAAGGCGGGCTCGTATGGGTTGTGGCCGCCGACATCCGCGAATGAGCCACCGACAAAGCACCGATCGGCCAGCCGGTACCACAGGCCCATCTGGCCGATGCGATCAAGGATAACGATTTGGGTGCTGGCCAGATCGGCGTCTTTTTGAATGGTGGCCTGAAACCCCAGATCTTGCGCGTGTTTGCGAATGCGTTTGGCGCGGTCAGGATCGCGGGGGGCGAGAACCAGCAGGGTGTCGGGCTGGGCCTGTAGCACTTTGCTGTGGGCTTTGAACACCTCGATTTCATCCGCTGGATGGGTGGAGGCCGCCAGCCAAATCGGGCGGTTGTTTAGTGTGGTTTGCAAGGCTTTGCGCGCGTCCGGCTGGTCGGCCAGCGGGTCGGCGCCGGACTTCAGCGGGGCTGTGACGCTGATTTTTGCGGGATCAACACCAAGGCGGGCAAACTGATCGGCGCTGATCTGGTCTTGGACCTCGATAAAGCTGAATTTGGCGTAGAGAGCGTTGAAAAAACCCTTGGCCTTTTGCTTGCTGTCGCCAGAAGTCGCGCTCATGCGGCCATTGATCAGCGCCATCGGGATTTGGCGGTCGGACAATGCGCAAATGAAGGCCGGCCAGATGTCGCGCTCGGCCCAAATGGACAGGTTCGGCCGCCAGTGGTTCAAAAAACGCCTGACGTAATGTGGGCTGTCCAGTGGCAGGAACTGATGGATCGTGCGCGGTGGCAGATTATGTTCAATCGCGTCCGCCGAGGTGCGGGTCGAGGAGGTTAGCAGCACGTTCAGATCGGGATCAATCGCCAGCATTTCGCGGATCAGGGCGGGCAGGGCAAGGACCTCGCCAACCCCGACAGCGTGCATCCAGATCAGCGTGCCATCGGGGCGCTTTGCTTCTGTAAGGCCCAGCTTTTCGCGGTAGCGCGCCGGGTTTTCCTTGCCTTTGACGATGCGGCGTTCCAGATGGCGGCGAGCGAACAGGCGGATCAACGGGCTAAGCTTTAGATATATCCAAAGCAGCGCCGATTGGGGTGGGTTATCCAAGGTCTTGGAACTCTTTTTGCAAAGGGCGCGCCCAAAACGCGTCGTCCTGCAAAACCGTGATGAACCGCGTGGCTGAGCTGCCCGCCCCAAAGCCGCTGTCAGAGGCCAATCGTTTGCCCCAATGTTGGTCCAAGAACCCGTCGATCGCATCGCCGTCAAAGGCGGTACAGCTGGTGATGGATTTGGCGTCGGAGCGGTTGTTTTGCCGCGTGCCGATATCGAGACTGGGCAGGCCAATGAACGGGGCTTCGCGCACCCCGACACTGGAGTTGCCGATATGGGCGGCGGCATTTTTCAACAGTTCCGAAAAATAGGCAAACCGCATGGAAGGCAGGATGCGAAAGCGATCCGTGGGCAGGGCATTGATCGCCGCCATTATGTCATTTGATCCGGGATCATTGTTGGGTAGAATCACGATAAAATTGCGACCGGAGGTCGCCAATTTATCAAATAAAGCATGGGCTTGTGCGCCGATTGTATCTTGCTCGCTGGTCACGGGGTGGAAGGTGACGATACCGTAATCCGCGAACCCAATGTCATAGTATTCGCGCACCTCATCGATGGTCACGCCCGAGGGGGCGGCGTGGGTGTCGAGTTCGGGCGAGCCGATCACATAGATGCTGTCGGGGACTTCGCCCAGCGCCATAACGCGGGATTTGGCGGTGCTGGAGCTGACGAAATGATCCGAGGATAGTTTGGTGTTACAGTGGCGAAAAATCTCGTCAATCGTGCCCGAGACCTCGCCGCCCTCCACATGGGCGCAACGCACGTAATTGGTGGCGCAAACCAGTGCGCAGGCCAGGGCCTCGACACGGTCGCCATGTACCACCACCAGATCGGGTTTATGGGCGCGTACAAAGCTGGAAAAACCGGTGATGGTGTTGGCCAAAACCAAATCTTGGGGATCATCCTCGTTTTGGTTTTCAAATTCGTGGACTGCGACGCCGTCCATGCGATGAACTTCGATTTTGGTCATGCCGTAGCGCGGCATCATATGCATGCCGGTGACGTAGAAACTAACCTCAAAGCCCGCGTCGCGGGCGGCCAGCGCCAATGGCTCTAGCTTGCCAAAATCGGCGCGAGTTCCGGTGACGAAGAGGATTCTTTTGCTCATAATACAGGGTTGATAAAGTTCGACGCAGGGTTAGTAAACCTTGAGTGTGGCTATGGGGCGTTTGGCGCGGTGTTAAAGGTCGCGGTCATACCCGAATCGCGCAAAATCGGCGTCGTAGATTTGATCAACCAGCGCCTTGGTGGTGTCGTTGTAATAGCTTTGATAGCTGCGGTTTTTGGGTTTGCTTTGGCTTTGATTAATCCGCGCTAATGACATCGATGGTAATTTTAGGAACGCCGTCAGATCAGCCCAATCCGTGTCTAGGGTTTCGAATTTCATGACACGATTGACCAGCATTTCACCTGATGGATCGGTCAGGTAATAGGACTGGTTTGGCAGGCGCACAAAGGTCTTTTCAAACAGCCCTGCTGGTTGCATGCGATAGTGCAGATAGCCCTCAAAATCCAATCCCGCGATGGCGCGAGCGTATTTCTTGTGGCGGTAGGTTTTCATGAACTCATAGTGGGATACGGCGTGATCATACGGGTTGCGCACCACGGCAAAACGATGGAATTTGTGAAACACCTCTGGCGAGAGTTTTGTCATGATTTTCAATGCCGTATCATGTTGTCGCAGATAGGCTTTGCCGGGTTTCTCGACGGTGGGTAGCTTGCGCGAAAGGCTGCGCCAGAACGGTCTGGTTTGGGGCAGGCCCAGCGGCTCCAGATGTTTGGTCATCGCGGATCCGGCGGTCTTTGGCACGTGGACAAAGATGAAATTGTGTTCCAGCGATAGGATCATCCGTTACCCCTCAAAGTCGGACCATTTCAACTGGGTGTTGCGGGTCACAGCACGGGTCAGTTTTTTGCCAACCACTTTGTCAAATTCATAGCCGGGGATTTCGCCGGACCCTGGGCGGCGCGCCCAAATGTCGGCCTCGGTGATCACATGGTCTGCGGGCAGATCGGCATCTGCCACAACCGAGGCGCGGGCGAAGGCATAGACATCTTCTTCGGGGCCAGTGCGTTGCTTGTCGTTGTGCAGGGCGGTGTGGATTTCGCGCGAGCGGTCGATCAACAGGCGCAGCTCTGCAGGGTCCATTGAGCAGATAATGTCGGGACCGATGCGATAGCGACTATCGGTGTAATGGCGCTCTAAGATGCAAGCGCCAAGGGCCACCGAGGCCAGCGCCATTTCCGGCCCAATGCTATGATCCGAGAAGCCAACGACAGCGTTGGGAAAGGCATTTTGCAGGTCCGTGACGCCCTTTAGAGACACGATTTCGGGCGGGGACGGGTAAAGGTTGGTGCATTCCAGCAGGGCATATTCGACCCCCGCTCCCTCAAGGATATCCACAGAAGCACGCATGGTTTCAATGGTTTGCATGCCGGTGGACATGATTACGGGTTTGCCAAAAGATGCGATGTGACGGATCAATGGCAGGTTATCGGCCTCGCCCGAGCCGATTTTGTAGGCCGGCACGTCGAGTTCATTGAGGAAGTCGGCTGCGGCGCGGGAAAACGGGGTCGAGATAAAAATCATACCAAGGGATTCGATGTAATCCTTCAGAGCGATTTCATCGTCTTTGGACAACGCACAGCGTTTCATCACGTCCCAGATCGACACATCGGCATTGGGGGGGAAGATGAACTTGGCCTCATCGGTCATTTCATCCTCGACGATATGGGTCTGGTGTTTGACCATCTCGCAACCCGCCGCCGCTGCCAGACGCGCCATTTCCTTGGCCACCTCAAGGCTGCCACCGTGGTTGATGCCGATTTCGGCGATCACCAGCGGGGGATGGTCCGGGGAAATGATGCGGTTTGCGATTTTCATTGCGGCTGCCCTTATGTGTTGTCCCGTTTTCGTTGCCCTGTTTATGCCTGTGGAGCAGGGTGAACGTCTACTGGATAATTGCGGGCGGCAAATTGACAGCACGACATTTATGCCCATGCTGGCAATGAGGGGCATAACGGTGCCGATAAAACCACCATTCGGAGTGATCGAAATGAGCAAACCTAAACCCCGTGGCCGCGATTTGGGCCTGCCATTCCAAGGACAAACCGGCCCGCATAATGCGATCACGGATGTGGCGGGGGTGATGGTGGGGTTCACCACGCTGACCGATCCGGCCAGAGATATGCGCACCGGTGTAACGGCGATTGTGCCGCGTCAGGATGTAGGTGCGCCCAGCCCGGTTTGGGCGGCGCAATATGCGCTGAATGGCAATGGCGAGATGACGGGGACGCATTGGATCAATGATGCGGGGTATTTTGTTGGGCCGATTTGCATCACCAACACACATGGGGTTGGGCAGGTGCATCACGGGGCGACTCAATGGATGATAGAACGCTACAGCGGCTATTTTCAGGCGGAACATGCTTGGGCCATGCCGGTTGTGGCGGAAACCTATGATGGGGTTTTGAACGACATCAATGCACTGCATGTGACGGCGGATCATGCCATAGCAGCACTGGATGCGGCGCAAGGCGGGCCTGTTGCCGAGGGGTCTACCGGTGGCGGTAACGGGATGATCTGCTACGAGTTTAAGGGCGGGACAGGGACGTCGTCGCGTTTGGTTGAGCTGGGCGGTGAGACCTACACGATTGGGGCGTTGGTTCAGGCCAATCACGGCATTCGACCTTGGTTGACAGTGTTGGGCCGGCCCGTGGGGCAGGCGATGATGCAAGACCGGATGCTGGAGGAAGAAACCGGCTCGATCATCGTGATATTGGCGACGGACGCGCCGCTGTCGGGGCTGTCGTTAAAACAGATCGCTAAACGGGCGGCGCTGGGCATTGGCAAGGGTGGGTCACCCGGAGGCAACAACTCGGGCGATATTTTTCTGGCGTTTTCTGTTGCGAACGGGCGGGTTATGCCCGCTAAGGACGCGACGTTGATTGAAAAGCGGGAACTGAATATTGATGTGCTGGATCCGCTATATTTGGCGGCAGTTCAGGCCGTTGAAGAGGCCGTCGTCAATGCGATAGTTGCTGGCGAAGATGTGGCGACAGTAAAGCCCGTTGGCAAGACCTGTCGGGCGATCGACACGGTGGCATTGGCTGGGTTTTTCTAACGTAAAGTCAATCCGCGACGTAGGCGTCGACTTCGATTTCGACCAGTTATTCAGGGTTCACGAAACGCTCCACCGCCATAATGGTGTCGACGGGACGAGTGTCTTGGCAATAGGCTTTGCGGGCCTAAATGGCTGCTTTCCATCGTCGATATTGGTCGGAATTACGCGCGTCCTGACGATATCATGCAGGCCTGAACCTGCGTCTTCTAGGTTGGTTTTGATGATCTCGAAACATTGGGTGGTTTGCACATCTACATCGCCAATGCCCACGGTTTTGTTGTTTGCATCCACCGGGGCGATACCACCGACGGCGATAAACGGCCCAACACGGACGGCGCGGCTAAAACCGACGATTTTCTCCATCGGGTTACCGTTCGAAATTGTCTGACGTCAGCACTCATGAGACAGATTTAGGGTTTAGCAAAAGGAGTGCTTCTGGTTCATCGTAACCTTCAAGGAGTGAAGATGAACAAGAAATCCGGAACAAGCAAAGCAGCGGCAGATAAGCTGATCAAGAGCATCCGCCGCAAAACACGTCAAACCTATTCTGCCGAGGAGAAAATCCGCATTGTTTTAGCGGGCCTTCACGGTGAAGAAAGCATCGCTGCACTATGCTGCACTATGCCGTCGCGAAAGTATCTCGGAAGGTCTGTATTACAGTTGGCCAAAGGAATTCCTTGAGGCAGGCAAACGCCGTCTGTCTGGTGATACAGCTCGTCAGGTGACATCACCTGAGGTAAAAAATTTGCGCAGCGAGGCGATGGCTCTGAAGGAGTGCGTGGCCGATCTGACCATCGAAAATCGCCTGCTCAAAAAAGCATGACAGGGCCCTTACGGTGATGCGTGCATAGAGGTGGTCATCGAACGGCAGTTGGCACAGGTCGCGGCAGCGCATTCTCAGCCCTCACAGGGGGCAGCGCATGATCATTTCGTTCTTTTCCACCGGCACCGGAGGCGGTGCCGCCCCCGTGGATTACCTGATCGCGTGCGAAGTTTTGACCTATGATGAGAACCGCAATCTGATCCGCAACGGCATCGGGCAGCTTTACCGAGAACGATGATCCCAGTCCTGACGCCCAACAAGAGGCCATTGAGCTATTTGAGGTTCTGGCCTTTGCTGGGCTGGACAGGGATCAATACGATTGCCTCTGGGTGCGCCACAGCCACGAAGGCAATGTCGAACTGCACTTCTGCACGCCGCGTCTTGAGCTCAGCACCGGCAAAGCGTTGAACATTGCACCGCCCGGCCATGAGACGGCGTTTGCAACCCTGCGCGACCAACTGAATAAAACCCACGGCTGGGCGGATACCTTGGAGCCGGATCGAACGCGCGAGGTGAGGGCCGCAATTGAAGCTCCGAGGCGCGCGCAGGGACGTGAAGAACTCCACGATTGGGTCCTCGACCAGATCAGCGTTGGCACCATCACCAATCGTGCCAGCATGGTTGATGCTCTGACAGATGCGGGCTTCGATATTCCCCGCGCCAGCAAAAGCTACATGACGGCCAAAGATCCGGACACGGGTGGACGTTGGCGATTGAAAGGAGAGATTTTCTATGAAAACTGGCAAGCCACCCCGGTTGAGCGAGAAATTGAACGCGGATTTCGACATGATCTGGCAGGAGCACGCCGCCTTGATGAATTCTCAGTTGGAGAGCTTCAGGAGCGATTTCAGCGGCATTGCGACCGGCGCGCTGAATACAATCGAGACCGATATCCGCTATTTTCTGAACGACAGCAGGAGCGAATTGCAGAGGCGGAGCAAGAAAACCCGGCGCTGGCTGACGATCTCACCTTGGGTGATCGCGGTGCTGATCATGGCGTGGATCATCTCGACAGTAACGGTGAGCAGGCTTTGGAGGGGTCTTTGACGCGCTCGGAGATGACAGAACTGGGCCTGACGCGGATCGAACAGGCGGGGCAGACCTGACTGGCGCTGGATCCCGATCAGACCGAACTGAAAGCCTGCACAATGGCGGGAATGCCGACCATCTGCATCGAGATCAGGGGGCAGTAAATGACGACACCCCTGACAGCCTTGGAGCGCGACTTGCTCGCATCCGTCGAACGCTTGGTGACGGCCTGCGAAACCTCAGCCACAGCGCGACGTGACCCGTCTGAATCCAACCGACATTTATGAAGCGATGGACGCGAATGAGCATCGCGTGAACTTTGCAAATTACATTCCTGTCGCAGTGTCATTGTTGGCCAAGATCGCTCGGAGAAAAGGTTGGCGACGGGATAACCCTACTGCCGGTATTGAGAAACTGGAGGTTCCCGAGGAGCGGAAGAAACCTCATGTTGCTTGGCCAGACAAAGCCGTCAAGAAAATGAGGGAGAAAGGTCAAGGGTTGGCGCGCCTCATTTTCGAGATTGGAATTGGCAGCGTTCAGCGTCCGGGAGATTGGGTCGGGTTTGTGTGGGGCGACTTCGACGGGAACAACCTTAAACTCAAGCAAAACAAGACCGGAGTTGAACTGTTGTTGCCTTGTACGCGAGAGCTGAAGAGGGAACTTCTTAAGGCCAAAGCTGCATTGCCGGACGCGCCAAACGAAGGCAGGCCCATTCTGGCAAAAGCGGATGGCTCAGTCATGAGCTATCACACTATGGCCCGTATTATGAGGAAAGAGCGGGAGCGGCTTGGATTCACTCAGTATGATCTGCACGCGCTTCGGTATAGGGGCGTCAAAGAACTGGCCTACGCAGGGCGCGATGATGACGAAATTTCCAGTTACTCAGGGCACATGACCAAAGCCATGATCAGAAAATACGTAGGCGAAGCGCGCCAAGAAATGCTTGCAAGAAGCGCGAACAAGAAGCGAGAAAAGGCATGAACAAATCAAGACCAAATGGGGAAACTGATACTCGCAGTGATACCCTCAACATAGGCGTCATCGCTAAGTCATTGAAAGTATTGGAGGCGAGTACCGGAATCGAACCGGTGTACACGGATTTGCAATCCGCTGCGTAACCACTCCGCCAACTCGCCGAAGCCAAGGGTCGTCTAACCCATGCCATTTCGTCGCGCAAGCAGGATTGTTGGTCGTTGACGTATTGCTGTGGCCGCGGTTCTGTGGCAAAATCATTTCAAGCTAACTAAACGAACGGGTTTACGCGATGAGCGATTTCACAACACGCCGCACAATGATGGTTGATACACAGGTCCGTCCACAGGATGTGACCAAGTTTACAGTGCTTGAAGCCATGCTGCATGTGCCGCGCGAATCCTACGTGCCCGATGCTTTGCGTGAAGCGGCCTATATCAGTGAAAACCTGTCGCTGGGCGCGTCGCGCGTCATGTTGGAGCCACGCACATTCGCCAAATTGCTGGATGCGTTGGATATTGATTCGCATGAGGTGGTTTTGGATGTCGGTTGTGGCCTGGGCTATTCTACGGCCGTGATTGCACGTCTGGCCGACGCGGTGGTGGCCGTTGAGGAAGACGCGGACATGGCCAAAGAGGCGCAGACCTTGTTGTCCGGTAATGGTGTCGACAATGCCGCTGTGATCGAAGCTGTTTTGGCAGAAGGGGCTGCAAAGCACGGCCCATATGATGTGATCGTTCTGGAGGGTGCTGCGGAACATGTTCCAGCCGCCATTTTGGACCAACTCAAAGAAGGGGGCCGGATCGGTTGTCTTTTTGCGGAAAATGCGCTGGGCGTGGCACGGGTTGGCTATAAAATTGATGGCGACGTGACGTGGCGCTATGATTTCAATGCCAGCGCACCTGTTTTGAACGGGTTTGAACAACCGGCGTCGTTTGCTTTATGAGCCAGGCGCAAATATCGGGCCGGCGCAGGTCGCCGACGTATAGTGGAAAAGGGTTAAATGTGGGCAGCAGTATGAAAGCATTTTTGATTGTGGCGGTTGCGACTATTTCGATCGCAATGTCAGGGGGCGCAAAGGCGGAAACCCTGACCGATACGCTGATCAAGGCGTATAAGCATTCAGGTCTGTTGGATCAAAACCGCGCTGTTCTGCGGGCCGCCGATGAGGATGTCGCGCAAGCGGTCGCAACTCTGCGCCCTGTGATCGGCTACTTCGCCACGGCGACCGCGTCCAGCAGTCCTTCGCCAGTAGGACTTAAGAATGGCCATCTGACCGGGAACTTCGGTGTTTCGGCCAGCCTGCTGCTGTATGATGGCGGTGGGTCCCGGTTGGCGTTGGATGGCAAGAAAGAAGATGTGTTGGCGGTACGCCAAGCGTTGCTCAGCATTGAGCAAAGGGTCCTGCTGCGGGCCGTTACCGCCTATATGAACGTGCGCCGTGACAATGAATTTGTCGCGCTGCGCCGCAACAACGTGCGGGTAATCGGCGAGCAATTGCGCGCCGCCAAGGACCGGTTTGAGGTTGGCGAAGTGACCCGCACCGATGTGTCACTGGCCGAATCGCGATTGGCGCTTGCGCGTGCCAATAAGGCGGTTGCGGATGGTAATCTGGCGCGGTCTCGAGAGGAATACCGAGCAGCGGTTGGCACATATCCAAAATCCTTGCAGGCACCGCCGAAAGCGCCGGCCACTGCAAGATCATTGGAGGCGGCTCGTGCGGTTGCCTACACAACGCATCCCTCGATGAAAAAGGCCCAACACGAGATTGCTTCAACCGAGATTGGTGTGCTGCGTGCGGAAGCCCTCATGCGGCCCAAATTGTCGGCGGTTGGCAGAATGTCTGTAGACCAAACAGGTAAAGATGTGTCGTCGGTTGGATTGGATTTGAGCGGGCCTATTTATCAGGGCGGCAAGCTGAGTTCGGTGTATCGTCAGTCGATGGCGCGCCGTGATGCAAGCCGGGCTGGCCTGCATATCACCCGTCATGAAGTGGCCCAAGAGGTTGGCAATGCTTGGGCGTTGCTGAATGTATCACGCGCCACTTTGGCCGCCAGCAACCGCCAGATTAGCGCGGCGCGTGTTGCGTTTCGCGGTGTGAAAGAAGAAGCAACATTGGGTGCGCGCACCACGCTTGATGTGTTGGATGCCGAGCAAGAATTGCTGGATGCACAAGCCAACCGTATTTCGTCGGTAACCGATCAGTATGTTGCGACTTATACGTTGCTATCGTCGATGGGTTTGTTGACGGTTGAGCATCTTAAATTGGGTGTCCGGACCTATGATCCGACTGCCTATTATAACGCGGTGCGCAACGCGCCAGCGCACAGTACGCAGGGCAAAAGCCTGGATCGCGTTCTGCGGGCGTTAGGAAAAGATTAGAATTAATCCTTTATGTTGTGCGATGCGAGCCTTGGCGCTATTGTTGAGGTGAGGCTAAATCGGGAATCCAAATGTCAGAACCTGTATCCACTGCGGAAATCGAGGATGTGCTTTCGTCCATCCGGCGGCTTGTGTCCAATGATGTCGAGGCTGCGAAAGAAAATGCAAACTCTGAGGCCGCAGAGGCGGCGCCTGCGGGCAAGCTGATTCTAACGGCTGATTTCCGGGTGGCGGAGTCACGGGATAAGGCGCCTGATGATACGGCTGAGGAAGATGCGCAAGCGGATGCTGCAGGTGTCGCAGAAGATACTGAGCAAAACACCAGCGAAGATTCGCCTTTGGAATTTCACCACAATGAACCTGTGTCGCAAGCGGACGCCGAGTTTGAGGCGCATGTTGATGCGCAAGTCGATATGGAGCCTGTGTCAGAAGGTGTAAGCAGCGAGGTTTTTTCAGATGTGGTAGAGGATGGCAAAACCTCACAGCTGGAAGACACTATTGCCGAGCTTGAGGCTGCGATTGGTCAGCAAGATGGCGATTGGGAGCCGGATGGCAGTGATTTCGAAGAAGACGCGGACGCCGAAGAAATGATGTCGGAGCCGGTTCAAGACTGGATTGATGGCACAGCCCAAGAAGTTGAAGAGATGCCCGTTGAGGCGGAAACTGAAACGGACACTGTGGCCGACAGCGCAACTGAGGCCACAGCTGACAAAGGTGACAGGGATCTGTTTGGCGATGATGATGCTGTGATCGACGAAGAAACCTTGCGTGATATGGTCAGCGATATTGTGCGTCAGGAATTGCAGGGCGCATTGGGTGAAAGGATCACCCGAAACGTGCGCAAATTGGTGCGCCGCGAAATCAATCGTGTGCTGGCCTCGCAAGAGTTCGATTGAAAAGACCAGCCGCTTATCAAGCCTTTCGGCTTTCTTCGCTCGGCGCGGATGGCAAAGAACGCCCGAAGAGGGGGCGGAGAGCCGCGCTTAGCCCGCGATTTCTAGCAATGCATCCAAATCCAGATGGTGTTCCAGATGGTCCGCCAGCGCATCCAGCGTCGCCTCAACGTTTGCATCATAAGACGCCGTTCCTGCCGCCCCGCCCAACCTCGATAAATACGCGGCCCGAAACCCGTCCGAGGTAAACAGCCCGTGCATATAGCAGCCCATCACGCGCCCATCCACGCTGGCTGCCCCATCTTGCCGCCCGCCAAGGTCAAGCCAGGCACGGTCGCAGTCCGCACCATGCGTGCTGCCAATATGGATTTCATATCCGCGAACAGGATCGCCCGTCGGCAGGTAGGTGGCGTCGCTTAACTCAACCCGTTTTTGCGATGACATATCAGTCACCACATCCAGCAATCCCAGTCCTTCAAATTGGCCCGCATGCCCCTCGATGCCATCAATGTCATTGATCTGCTTTCCCAGCATTTGATAACCGCCACACAGACCTAAAACATGCCCGCCGCGCCGCACATGCGCGGCAAGGTCAATGTCCCAGCCTTGCTTACGGAAATAGGCTAGGTCAGCGATGGTGGACTTGGTCCCAGGGATCAGGATGAGATCAGCATCGCCCGGCAAAGGGCGCCGCGCGTCGATGATTTCGACGCTGATATCAGGTTCTGCCGCCAGCGGGTCCAGGTCGTCAAAGTTGGCGATCCGCGACAGGCGCGGCACCGCTACCTTGAATGCGCCGCCTTGCCGTGAGGCAATGTCCATCACGTCCTCGGCGGGCAATTTCCAGGCATCTGCAAACCACGGCAACACGCCAATGTTGGCCCATCCCGTGCGATTGGCAATCTCTGTGGCACCATCGTCAAACAGGCTGACGTCTCCGCGAAACTTGTTGATGATAAATCCCTTGATCCGGGCGCGGTCCGCGTCGTTTAGCACCACATGGCTGCCGACCAGTTGCGCAATCACGCCGCCCCGATCAATGTCACCGACCAGCACTACAGGCACGTCAGCGGCCTGTGCAAAGCCCATGTTGGCAATGTCACCTTCGCGCAAGTTAATTTCGGCCGGGCTGCCCGCGCCCTCGATAAGAACCAAATCCGCTTCGGTTGATAAGCGTTCAAAGCTTTCCAAAACGGCGGGCATCAGGTCGGCTTTCATCGCGGTATATTCCCGCGCTTTCACCGTCGCAACGCGTTGCCCTTGTACCACTACCTGTGCGCCAATATCGCTTTCGGGCTTGAGTAAGACGGGGTTCATATCGGTCGTTGGATCGACCATCGCGGCACGAGCCTGTAAAGCCTGCGCGCGGCCAATTTCGCCCCCATCCACTGTGACTGCGGCATTGTTTGACATGTTCTGTGGCTTGAACGGACGCACTTTTAGGCCGCGCCGGACATAGGCACGGGCCAGCCCTGCGACCAGCATCGATTTGCCAACATTGGAGCCAGCGCCTTGGATCATTAGTGACTTTGTCATGCCCCGTTATCCCCATGCCGGTGCCAAGAAACAACCCATATTGAGTTAGGTCGCCGTGCCCGTCGGCAATAAAAAACGCGCCCCGAAAGGCGCGTCATTTGAAACTGTGATATTGCTCGAAGGTCTATGCGGCTTCAGCTTGCTGGCGACGCTCAGATTCTTCGCGCGACAGGGCAACCGAGGTGCGTACACCTTTGCCGACAAATTCCATCAAGCCTTTGACAACACGCTCGTTTGGGTCGATCCCAGCACAGGACAGAACTTCGCGGCCATCGCGTGAGCGGGCCCAACGTGCGATCTGTTCTGGACCGTTGCCGTACTTCTTATCATCGGCAATAGCATCATCCAATGCGGCCAATACAACGGCTGCAAACAACTTGCGCGACCGGTTGCCTTGTTCGTGATTAAAAGCTGTGCCGTCAACAAAATCTCGCATTACCGTTCCTTTTGCACTTGTTCTTTTGGAGTGACGTTCTGTATGACCTATCTTGACCGATTCGGCTAGGCCGTTTTTGCATACCTACCATGCATTGGGCGCATGGCTCGCTTTGAAAAACCCTGCATATAGTCGTCTTGCCCCCGTGTGATCACCAATATATAGGTGCTATCAGAATTCCTTCAACCTTTTGCGATGGTTTAGTCATATGCCCAAAATTAACGGAAACGAAATTCGCCCTGGTAACGTTCTGGAGCATAATGACTCGCTTTGGGTTGCTGTGAAGGTTGGCCATGTGAAACCCGGTAAGGGTGGGGCGTTTGCGCAGGTGGAAATGAAGAACCTGCGTAACGGGTCCAAACTGAACGAACGGTTCCGCGCGGCTGACAAGGTCGAGCGGGTGCGGCTGGAGCAAAAAGACCAGCAATTCCTGTATGAATCCAACGACATGCTGGTGTTCATGGACATGGACACTTACGAGCAAATGGAATTGCCCGCCGACATTCTGGGCGAGCGCCGCGCGTTTTTGCAGGACGGTATGATGGTGGTGATCGAATACCACGAGGCCGAGGCGCTGAACGCGACATTGCCACAAAAAGTGACCTGCAAAGTGGTCGAAACCGAGCCTGTGGTGAAGGGGCAAACGGCCGCCAAATCGTTCAAACCCGCCACTTTGGAAAACGGAATGAAGGTGATGGTGCCGCCGTTTATCGGGCAGGACGAAGACATCATTGTCGACACGATTTCGATGGAATATTCCGAACGCGCCTAAAGGGCGGATTGTCGCAGCCCTAATCCCAGCGCACTTTAGCTAAAATAATCCGCAACATTCCGGACCCCCGTGGGGACGGTGCTGTCAGGATTTGTAAATCGCACAGTTTGTACACTCTGGAACGATATTTGTCCGATTCCATTTCGGGATCGGCTGGATTTGGGAAAGGTGTGATTATGGAATTTGTCACAAACACAGTGCTGCGTTCACAGTTGGGCGGCTACCTGTCACGGGTGAAATTCGGTGGCAAACGGTTTCTGATTTACCGCCACGGACGCGAAATCGCGGGTCTGGTCTCGGTCCGTGATTTGGAGCGGATCGAGGAGTTTGACCGGAAATCAGTGCGGCAAAAAGAGCTGGAGTATTTGATGCGGGCGGATGCTTGGGAGCGGGCCAAGAAGGGCGAGCCGGGGATGGTTATTCGGTGAGGGTGGCAAAGGAATTTTCCGGCTCGTCCAAACATAGTGGATTTCAGTTGAAAATTCTCCTATAGGTGGTGTCCAGGTAATACTTTAGAATTGGGCGCAATATGTCACGATGGGACGACGAGTTTAAAAAGCACGGCATACATCAGACTATAATCGAGGTGCGTGAATGTCTCGATGTCAATGTTGAAAAGCCAAGTTCGAGCCTTCTTTCTGAAAGGCGCCGGCTCTTGAAGATTATCGACCTGATTGAAGAGACGATAAGCGGCCTTGATCCAGAAATTGTGCCCGTTTCGAATTTAAATGACATCAACGAGCGGCTTCGGCAATCAAGTTTTTGGGACCTTGTGCAAGCATACAAAAGCAACCCAGACCCGTCACAATTGACGAGCGCAAATGCACATATTGATGGGCATCTGCCTTCAATTTACGAAATAATGTGGATGAAAGAGGACAAAAAAGTTCTCAAACTAAATAAATCTGTAGAGAAAAGTTTCGATGACTTTGTTGAAGCCGTTGAGAAAAAAAACGATGAATTTGTAGGTGAAGCATCCAAACTTGAAAGTGGGTTGGCGGCAACGTCAAGCAAACAGCAAACAGTAGAAGCGGCAATGGATCAGTTGGCCCTTGGTCATGGCGAAAAAATGAACGAATGGGCGACCGAATTTACAATGAGCCAGACAGATCGTTTGGAAAACTTTGCCGATGCGCAAGCGACAAGAAGCAAGGAGTTTGAGAGATGGTTTGCTCCATTCCAGAAGGGAACTGCTGCCAAGGCTGAAAAAATAATCGATTTGAGAGCAACGACTTTGAGTGAATTCTACGAAAGCTTCAAAAAAGACACCGATGAAATGCGACTGGATGCAGAAAATAGGCATAAGCAAATTTTGGAGCTGCACGGGTTGGTGGCGGGTGATGGAGTTGTAGCCGGTTATGTCAATAACGCTGAAAGCGAAAAGAAGCAGGCCAATTTTTGGCGCTGGGTAGCCATTGCGTTTATTGCCGCGACAGCCGTTTGGTTGGGCGTAACCTATTTCACCGATGCGAGCTCAGGTTTGAATGCTGGTGAAATCTTGGCCCGAATGGCTCGCATTGTGCCTTTAACGGCGGTCTTTATCTATGGCGCGGTATATGCTTCAAAGCAATCAAGCTTCCATCGCAATAATGAAAAGCAAACGCGGTGGTTCGCTTTGGAGGTAAAGGCAATAGATCCATTTATCGCGGCTTTGGATTCTACGCAGCAAAAAGAACTCAAAGTAGTATTGACGGACCGTATTTTTGGTCAGAACAACGGATCAAAGGCGCCAACTACTGCCAATGTTGACCCAAACCTACTCAAAGTCATCCTTGACGCCATCAAAGATGTAGCCAAAGGGAAATAGCGACCGGAGCTGCTTTTGCGGCATTGCGTTTGGGGGTGAGGGTTTTTGAGACTGAGAGGCTCGGCCGAGCGGCAAACTTTGCGCGGCCCCCACCCGGGCGGGGGCTGACCTTTTTGCAAAAGGGGGGGCGTGCTGTGTTGATGGGGGTTCAAAAGTTGTGGCTGGATGGCGAACCATCCAGCCACGCCCTGTTGGATTATTGGCGCTGCCACGGGACAGGAGGATATTTGTCACGCGCATCTCGCCCCTTGATCTTAATGCAGGGTTTTGCGGAGGGTAGGGTAAGGGGCTGATTTTGTGTTGAAAAACTGGCTGTGCTGAAGAATTGGGCGGTTTTTTGGGGCGGTGCCTTTTCAATAGGCAATGCAGGGTTTTGCGCCCTGTCCTAGGGCAGGGTTGGGGCGGTGAGTGTGGCCTCGCCTGCGCGCAGTTCGCCCTGTGCGCGGTCAAAGCGTAGGTAGGCGATGGCGCGGTTGCCGGACTGGGTGAACAGGGTTCCAGCGGGTTTTCCATCGGATGTGACGGGGGTTCCGGCTGGGGCGGTTCCTGTGATGTTTACGGTGACGTAGCCCTTTTTCAGGGTGGTTTTGTGTTTCATGCGGGCGATGATTTCTTGGCCGACGTAGCAGCCTTTGCGAAAATCGACGCCGTTCAGGGACTCGAACCCGGCCTCTAAGATGTAGGTTTCATTGGGGATCAGTTCCACGCCTGTTTTCGGGATGCAGTGGGCCACGCGGATGGCGTCATAGTCGGTGGCATCAGAGCCTGTTTCGGTGCCGACCTCGGTGCCGTAGAGTCTCCAGCCAAGTGCCGCATGGCGGGGGTCGGGCAGGGCCGTGGCGGGGGCTGTGCCGGTGCCGCGTTTGACGTTCAGGGTTGAGGGGGCGATTTGGACGTTGGCGCGCAGGCGGTACATGGTGAGGCGGCGCATCAGGTCGTCGGCTGTGGAGGCTGGGGCGTCCAGGGTGATGGTGTCGCCGTGTTCATACAGGAAGAAATCGGTGAGGAATTTGCCTTGGGGCGTCAAGAGGGCGGCGTAGAGCAGGCCGTCTGACAGTTTGGCCATGTCGTTGGTGATCAGCCCTTGCAGGAAGTCGGTGCGGTCGGTGCCGGTGATGTCAAACAGTTTGCGTGTCATTTATATGTCCTCAATTCGCGTTGTTCGTAATATAGGGAGTGTGGGACGTGGGAACCAGAGGAGGTTTGGGATGCGGGCGCCGTTGAGCATTGTTATTCCGGTATTGGATGCGGAGGCTGGGTTGCCGTTGGTGTTGGCCTCAATGGTTGAGGGGCTGGAGGCTGGCGTGTTGCGCGAGGTGGTGGTGTCGGATGGCGGGTCTGTTGATGGCAGTTGTGCGATGGCCGAGGCAGCAGGGGCTATGGTTGTGACGGGTGCTGCGGGCCGTGGTGGGCAGATGGCGCGGGGGGCGGAGGCGGCGGGTGGTGCGTGGTTGCTGTTTTTGCATGCGGATACGGTTTTGAGTGATGGATGGGCTGATGTTGTTGTTGCGCATATGGCGCGGGATCAGCGGGCGGGGTATTTTCGGTTGCGGTTTGCGGCGGCGGGGTTTGCGCCTTGGTTTGTGGCGGGGTGGGCGAATGTGCGGTCGCGGTGGTTTGGGTTGCCCTATGGGGATCAGGGGTTGTTAATTTCAAGGGCGCTGTATGATGCGGTTGGCGGGTTTGAGGACATTGCGTTGATGGAGGATGTGGCGATGGCGCGCAGCCTGCGGGGGCAGTTGGTTGAGTTGCCGGCCTGGGCTGTGACGGGGGCTGTGCGGTATCAAGAGGCTGGGTGGTTGCGGCAGGGGGGGCGGAACTTGTGGCGGCTGGTCCGGTATTTGGCGGGGGCTGATCCGGAGAGGTTGGGGCGTGGGTATTGAGGGCAGGCGTTTTGAATTAAACCATTTGATTAATTAACTTATTGGTTTAGTGTGTATGGATGGATACCGTAGACCAACTGGATATGGCCTTTGCCGCATTGGCAAACCGGACGCGACGGGCAATTCTGGCGCATTTGGCGCAGGGTGAGGCCACCGTGAATGAACTTGCGGCGCCATTTGATATGAGCTTGCCTGCGATCTCGAAACACATTCGGGTTTTGGAGGATGCGGGGTTGATCACACGGGGGCGCAATGCGCAGTTTCGGCCCTGCACATTGAACGTTGCACCGCTGGAGGCTGTGGCGCATTGGTCTGATCAATATCGTCCTATTTGGGACGCGCGGTTTGGTGCAATGGACCGGATTTTACAAACCATGAAGGGGGAAGGCGATGAGTGAAGAACAGACTTGGGTTAAGGTGGTTCGCGAGATAGAGGCCTCGGTTGAAACGGTTTGGAAGATGTGGACCGATCCCGAGATGTTCAAGCAATGGTATGGGCCTATGGGGATGTCGGTGCCGGTGGCTGAAATGGACGTTGTTGTTGGCGGTACTCGCAAAATCTGCATGGAAATGCAATCACCTGAGCGGACAATGTCCATGTGGTTTATCGGGGTCTACAAAGAAGTCAAAAGCCCAACCCGTCTGGTTTACACCGAAAGCATGTGCACAGAGGACGGCACATTGATCCCGCCTGCCAGCATGGGCATGCCCGAAGGGACGCCAGATGTAACCGAAGTGATCGTCGATTTGAGCGAAGAGAATGGCATAACCACCATGACGATGGTTCATGTTGGCGTGCCAGAAGGAACCGCGGGTGATGGTGGCTGGAACCAAGCCATAGATAAGCTGGTGGCGTTTGCAAACACGTTCCAATGAGCGTTTTTTTGACGCGATGAAAGCGATGGGACACCAATTTTGGGTAGGGTAATTTGCGGGCCGTGCTTTGGAGCGGCCCGCAAGTGAACGGCAGAGCAAGGTTGATCCTTTGCGGTCCCGAGGCGCATAGTGCTTGTGGCAATTGAATTGTTCGGCAGTAAAATCACGTAAGGCCTACAGTATGGGACGCCTTACCATTCTTATGTATCTAGCATTGTCGCAATGGGCCTCTGCGCAGGAGGCGTCCTGTGTCACCCGTTCCCAATTCTTGAAAGGGGCGTTCACAGCGGGGTCGGTGCCGTGTGATCCGCAGATTGCGGGGCCGTTAAAGTATTGCAATGCCCGTGTTATCGAAGGTTCTGAGCTTCAGGACGTTTCTGAGGCAAAATTGGACTTTTTTGATTACTATTTTCGGGGTCTATCCGCCCTGCGATTTTGGAAAAGACGATGTAGCGACCACGATTGCAGCGGTGGATGATTTAAGGCTGTATGCGCTTTTGGATGAGGATCTGCCTGACGATGCCGGTGAGCTGTTTTATGCGCTCGCGACCGCCATTTTTTCAGCGCAACTGTCTGAATTTGCGCTTAAAGCCGAGGTCGGCACAGATTTTCAGGTGCTTAATCACAACGACATTGAGGGGCAGTTTTTCATCTATGGGTTGCCAAAATCAGTGCCTGAATGGGAGCGTGTTTTTGAATGTGTCGCGCGCTGTGGGGATGCGCAGGGTGACTCGAGGAAACTAACCAGATCGCCAGTGTTTTCGGCCTGCACGGGTGGGTTGGTAAAAAGCACGAATTAGATGTTTTCCATGGCCGCTCATCGGGCTTTGCAGCCCTTTTCGCAAATGAAGAAAACCGCAAGGTTTGATGAATGGCTAGCGACCAAACCAGCGTTGGGCGAAACGGCTGAACAGGTTTGGTTTGGGGGCGGCATCAGGGTAGGCGAGGCCTGTGGTCTGGCTGCCATTTTTGGGGTCCAGCGGGTTATGGCCGCCGATCGGGGCGTTTTCTTTGAACTGTAAACGGTGCAGTTCGGCGTAGATGCCGCCGTTTTTCAACAGCTCCTCATGGGTGCCTTGGTCGACCACGTGACCGCGGTCCATGACGATGATTTTATCGGCCGACTGGATGGTCGACAGCCGGTGCGCGATCACCAGTGTGGTGCGGCCTTTGGACAGGCGTTCCAGCGCCTTTTGCACCACCGCTTCGGAATGGGCGTCGAGCGCGGATGTGGCCTCGTCCAGCAGCAGAATTGGCGTGTCACGCAGGATGGCGCGGGCAATCGCAATGCGTTGGCGCTGACCGCCCGACAGGTTAGAGCCGCGCGGGCCAGCCGGGGTTTCAAGGCCGTTTGGTAGTTTGTCCAGAAAATCGGTGACATGGGCGGCGTCCAGCGCGGCCTTTAGGGCGGCGTCCGTGACATCGGTGCGGCCCAGCAAGATGTTTTCGCGCAGGGTTTCGTCAAACAGCAGCGCGTCTTGGGTCACCACGGAAAACAGCCCGCGCAGGTCAGGTAGCTTTAGGTCTTTGATTGGGGTTCCGCCGATGGTGGTGGTGCCCGAGGTCGGTTCCACAAGGCGGGTCAGCACGTTGAAGATGGTGCTTTTGCCAGAGCCGGACGCGCCAACTAGGGCGGTGGTTTCACCGGCCTCTGCGGTCAGGGTGGTGCCATTCAACACGGCGGTGTCGTCATAGGCAAAGGTGACGTCCTTTAGGGCCAATGTGGTGTCGGCGTCTTTGGCAAACGCTGTGGATTTGGCGGGGGATGTGATGGTTGGTGTTTCGTCAAACAGTTGGTACAGCCGCTCGAGGCTGGCGGCGGCGACTTGCCAGATGCCAGCGATCGCCCCGAGGCGGCGCATGGGTTGAAAGGCCAGCGTCATGGCGGTGAAGAAGCTCATGAACTCGCCAACGGTTTTTTCACCGGCGATGATGTCGTGGCCGCCAACCATCAACACGCCGAAAAAGCCGATGCCGGTGATAATGTCGATCATCGAGGGGATCATGGCGCGCCCTGCGGCGGTTTTGATTTCAGCCATCACGATGTTGTCGATGATGCTGGTGAAACGGCCCAGTTGGTAGCGCTCCAGCAGGTTTAATTTGATCGGGTTGATGCCGTGAAAGACTTCGTCAAGACGGGTTGAGCGTTCGGCAGCGCTTTGGCGCATTTGGTTGGTTTTACGCCGGATGTAGCGTTGCAAGGCAAAGACCGGCAGCACCAGCAACGGCGCGCCGATGATGGCCACCACGGCCCAGAGCCAGTCGATGGACACGGCCACCCCCAGCAGCACAACCAGCGAGACAATATCGCGGCCAACCCCCGAGATCACCACAGCCCAGACCGATTGGACCACAACGGTGTCGCCCTGCACGCGCTCCATCAGCGCGCCGGGTGGGTTTTTCTGGAAAAACACCGAGTCCAGGCGCATCAAGTGGTCCAGCAGGTCGATTTGCATTTTGGTCGAGGTTTTTTGGGCGATACGGGTCAGGATGGTTTTCTGGCTGACTTCGGTGATGGCGCGCATCAGGAACAGGCCAAAGATGATGCCGCCGACCCACCAGATCGCGTCAGCGTCGCCGCCGACAAAGACATTGTCAAACATCGGTTGCAGCATGTAGCTGAGGATGCCCAGTGAGGAGCCTTCCATCACCATAAACACAAGGGCAATCAGCATCCACCAGATATGGGATTTCAGGTAATCGTTCCAGAGCCGCACCATCAGGGTGCGGGATGTGTAGCGTGGGTCAATCGGGGTTTTTTTCACGGTTGCCTGATCCTGTGGGGCAGTTGTTTTACGTGTCTAGCCTGCTGGGGGTGGGCTGGCAAGGATTGCTATGGGACGCCGTGGAGCTGCAGGCATGGGGCAGCATGGAGGCCCTGCGGGCCGCTTTGTATCTCGGGCCTGCGGCCCTCGGGTGCCTGCGGCGCGGATATTTGTGCAAAAAAGAAGGGGGCGGTCGTGAAGGGTTTGGGAATTGACGAGGCTGGGGGGAGGGCATAGCGTTTGAGAAAATGTAACGGAGAGTTTTTGCGATGTCATTGTCCCATGGTCGTCCTTATCTTGCCATTCCTGGCCCTTCTGTTGTGCCGGATCGGGTGTTGCGGGCCATGCATCAACCGTCGCCGAATATTTATGCCTCGGACATTGAACGGATGGTTGAGGGGATCATTGCCGATTTGAAATTGGTCGGGCGTACCGCGCATGATGTGGCGATTTACATCAGCAATGGGCATGGTGCTTGGGAGGCTGCCTTGGCCAATACGTTGTCGCGGGGGGACAAGGTGTTGGTTTTGGCGACGGGTCTGTTTGGGCAGGGTTGGGCCGCGATTGCGCGGGGTTTGGGTGTTGAGGTTGAGGTGATTGATCATGGCAACCGGTCGGGCATTGATATGGAGCGGTTCGAGGCGGCGTTGCGGGCTGATGGTGCGGGTGAAATCAAGGCGGTGATGGCGGTGCATGTGGACACGTCGGTGTCGGTCAAGAATGACATTGCTGGCGTTCGTAGGGTGATGGATGCGGTTGGGCATGGGGCATTGTTGATGGCGGATTGCATTGCGTCGCTGGCCACGGATCGGTTCGAAATGGATGCCTGGGGGGTTGATGTGATGGTTGCGGCCTCGCAAAAGGGGTTGATGATGCCGCCGGGGTTGGGGTTTGTTTACTTCAACGATAAGGCGGATGCGGCGCGCGAAGTGGCGGATTGCGTCAGCTCCTATTGGGATTGGCGACCGCGGGTTCGGCCTGAGGGGTTTTACCATTATTTTGCCGGCACAGCCCCGACGCATCATTTGTTTGCGCTGCGCGAGGCGTTGGACATGTTGGTGCATGAAGAGGGTATTGAGGCAGCATGGGCGCGACATGAAAAGCTGGCGCGGACGGTTTGGACGGCGTTTGAGGCTTGGGGGCAGGTTGGGCCAATGGAATTGAACATATCGGACGCGGCGAAGCGCAGCCATGCGGTGACGGCAGTGCGGATTGGTGCACCTAATGGCACGGCGTTGCGCGATTGGGTTTCGGAGCGGGCTGGCGTGACCTTGGGCGTTGGCTTGGGCATGGCACCGGCGGGGGATCCGGCGTGGCATGGGTTCTTTCGGGTCGGGCATATGGGGCATTTGAATGCGCATATGGTGCTGGGGGTTTTGGCCGTGATCGAGGCGGGTTTGGTCGCGCTGGGCGTCGAGCATGGTGAGGGCGCGCTGGAGGCGGCGGCCAAGGTTGTGGCGACGGCTTAGATAACCGTCCCCGAAACAGTTCCACGATGATATTGCAAATGATCTGGGTAAGGGGTTTTGGGCAACATGAGCTTATGATTATTCGTAATGAGGCGCTCAACAGTTTTAGTTGAAACTTTGTTGAGCGAAATGAGGTCCGGATCAGACATCTGGCGCCGCGTAATTGACTGAATTTTCAAGGTCAGTTGCGACAAGTCTTGGGGGGGGGACGGCGGCTATTCGGACTTTGCTACCGTTCGTCATATCTGAGCCAACGGCTGCTCCCAGCCCACAGCGGACTCGCTCACCGACACGTGGAGACGGAACGCGAACCTTTGCTGCGAGCGCAAACTGTTGGGCTAGGTTCCCCCAAAGCCGCCGTTCAAACTATCAATGCGGAAAATTAACAGTCAATGACCGCAACGAGCCCATACTGCAGACCGTTCGAATGGCAGCTATTGGTCTGGTCCGTCGATTGCGCATTCGATAAAGCTGTGGATGTTGTTCTGCATTGCCTGCCAGATCGGCAGGTATTTAAGGCGGTAGTGGAATTTTATGTCCACACCCGAGGGGGTTCTGGAAAGCTGATTGCAGCCTGGAAAGGCGACCGTTCCGATTACACTACAGGCAATCACGGTTTTCACGGTGCCGTCCGGTGTTATTTTCAGGTACACATTTTCTTGCAATTCCTTTGGATAATTAGGGATCACCTCGACCAGCCCATATTGAAACGGGTGAGTGTCATAGGCAGATAACGGCTCTCTCGGAGAGGCTTTCCCAGGACTTGCACTATCCAACATCAGTTCAGCAAGTTCAGGTAAATTAATGTAGTCATTGATAAAGAACGACGTGTATTCAAAATCAAGATAAGGGGTTTGCGCCCGTGTCACCGGCTCAAACGTATCAATCATCGTTCTAAACAAGAACGCCGTCTTCCGCGCGCCTTCCTGACGATTCCACGCATCCTCAAGAAATTCCTGCGGAACGCGCATTGCAACTTCGCGTTCTTCCAACTGCATCACTAAATTAATATTGATATAGTCAGCATCCGTGGTGAAATGTGAACACGCCAAGGGGACAGAGGTATCTTTGATTGTTTCTGCGTAAACGGGATGGATGCCCGCGTTGAAGAGACAAAAAGCTATAGTTATATTTTTCATACGATCCGGTTTCCTGATTTTCTGTTATCTTTCAGCTCAAACGATAGGTAACTGGCGTCATCGCAAGGTTTGTTCGCTGAGTAACGCTAAGGGGGAACGTTTGGTGAACTTGGGGTTGAGTCCTGTAAGGGGGAATTGCATCATAAGCTTTTCTTAATCACACAAATACGAAAGCATCATCAACAATCGGAGCAGTCAGTAAATCATCCCTGTCCCAAGTGACCCCATTTGCAAAGCTGATACTTTCAACACCATAGTCATTGTTGGAAACAAGCTCATCAGAAAAAGTGATCTGATCGCCATTTGCCAAAGTGATTACAACATCATTCGGATTGACCTGCGCCCCAAGTTTCCTCCACCACATGGAGAGTCCTTGGGTTTGATTTAATGGCGTTACGCGGCCAGTTTGTCCATGCTCATTTTCTCTGCAAATTCTATCGGTGTCAGGTTTCCGA
>Ga0209633_10001161_pt1 | contig 28149 bp, 29 predicted proteins | sample Cruoilmetagenom1_FD_187290 | JGI IMG/M metagenome (GOLD analysis project Ga0209633, IMG submission 187290) | Oil polluted marine microbial communities from Coal Oil Point, Santa Barbara, California, USA - Sample 1 (SPAdes) (version 2) | ecosystem: Environmental > Aquatic > Marine > Oil seeps ... | reverse complement strand
GAATTCTGTCCCACAGCCGGAATGTGGCGGGTCGTTTTTATAGCAGCTCTGGTAGCGCTTCCCATTTTTGTCCCGAGTTGGATGGAGGTAGAAGGAGAAGAAATCAAATACGTAGAGATGGAGGGAACACCATATGAGATGGGTTATCAGCATGGTGAGCAGTGCAAAGAGTTAATAGCTGAAGCGCTCGAATGGGCAAAGACCGATGGTGGGGCAGCAGAGATCTGCCAGATGCAGAGTATGATAGGTGTCCAGATGGATATAACGGAGATTAGGCAGTGGCTTATGAAAGAGAATAACCACCGTGCCACCATGCTTAAAAATGGTCTAAAGGAAACTGCACCTGAGCTCTTGGAGGAGATCCAGGGGATAGTCGACGGCTCCAACCAGAGCTATGAAGATATCCTTATTCTGAACGCCGTCGGCGAGGCAATGGGATGCAGCGCTTGGGTCGCCGTTGGGGATGCTGCTAAGGGGCATGCATATCTCGGCTTTCACGCGGATTGGTGGCTTAGTGCTTTGCCCTACCAGGTGATACTGCATGCCAATCCTCTCGAGGGTAACAGATTCACAGCACTCACCTTTGCAGGATGCGTTGGTCCACTTGGTGGGGGGATTAATGATAAGGGGCTTGCGTGCACTTATACCACAGTAGGGACAGAAGATACTGGCCCCGGTGTAAATCCGGCCATTCTTTGCAGGCTCTCGCTACAATATGAAGAGAGCGTTGAGGGGGTTATTGAAGTGATTGAGGACAACACCATATACTACGGCTGCAATCTGGTGGCGGTAGACCGCTCTGGTAATGGGGCGGTGATTGAGAGATCGTATTCAAACATAAACGTGAGATGGGCTTCCGATCACGATCCTAGATACGTGGATGGCGATGACGTTTTAGCTGTGCCCAGCCATTACGTATCAGAGCAAATGAATTGGTGGAGCCCATCGATGCGAGAGTACCCTTCCTCCTACTACAGGTACGAAAGGCTTTGCCAGCTTCTTCATCAGTACAGAGGGGAGATAGACATGCACATAATGAAGCTGATCGATGGGGATCACTACGACCTCTCCGTGGGCGAGAGCTAAAGCCCAAACACTATATGTAGGCGCGGGTCGCCCGATACGATCTCTTCGGCCCTTTACGATGTCACCACCGGAGAGATGTGGCTAGCCCATGGGTACCCATGTGAGGGGGACTACAATATGTATAGTTGGAACAGTTCACTTAATGGGCTTGACGAAGAAACCTTTTTTACCCCTTCCCCCATAGGGGAAAAGTGAAGTTCATAATAGTAACTGGAGGGGTAATATCTGGGATAGGAAAAGGGATAACCGCTGCCTCTATAGGAAGGCTCCTAAAATCGAGGGGTTTTAAGGTCACTGCCGTCAAGATTGACCCCTATCTGAACTGCGATGCCGGGACCATGAACCCCTACCAGCATGGGGAGGTCTACGTTATGGATGACGGGGGCGAGGTGGATCTTGATCTGGGCCATTATGAGCGATTTCTGGACATAGAACTGGGCAAAAAGAACAACATCACCACCGGCAAAGTATACCTGAATGTGATAGAGAAGGAGAGGAAAGGGGACTATCTGGGGGAGACGGTGCAGATAATCCCCCACATAACCAACGAGATAATCGGGGAAGTGATCTCAGCAGGCGATTCGGCTGAGATAATGCTGGTGGAGATGGGTGGCACCGTAGGTGACATAGAATCGATGCCCTTTTTGGAGGCCATGAGGGAGCTCAGGATCAGGGTGGGGAAGGAGAACATCCTTTTCGGGCATGTTACCCTCGTTCCCGAGATAAAGACGACTGGGGAGCAGAAAACAAAGCCAACGCAGCACTCGATAATGGCTCTGCGGGAGATAGGCATCCGGCCGGATTTCATAATAGCCAGAGGGGAGAAACCCCTGGAACCTCAGGCCAGGAGCAAGATATCCCTCTTCTGCGATGTGGAGCGAAAAGGTATAATAAGCGCCCCCGACGTCGAAAATCCCTATGAGATAGTTCTGAAGCTGGACGAGCAGGGGGTGACTGAATACATCCTGGAGAAGCTGCACCTGAAAGCGCGTTGTAACGAGTTGGAGGATTGGATTAATTTCATCGAGTCCATGAGGAATCCCACCAGAGAGGTAAAAATAGCCATAGTGGGGAAATACATCGGGTTGAAAGATTCCTACCTGAGTCACATTGAGGCTATTAAACATGCAGCGGCCGAACTAAAGCTCAAACCCATAATCAGTTGGATATCTGCCGAAGATATAGAGAGAAAGGGCACAAACCTTCTAAAGGGAAATGACTGTTTGCTCATACCTGGAGGGTTTGGAAAGCGAGGGTCAAAAGGGAAGATCGATGCCTGCAGACATGCTAGAGAGAATAACGTCCCCTTTTTGGGCGTATGTTTTGGCTTCCAGTTGGCGGTGATAGAGTATTGCAGAAACGTGCTTGGGTTAGATGCAAATTCGACGGAATTTGATCCTGATACCGCAAACCCTGTTGTAACCATATTGGAAGATCAGAGCGAGAGACTGGGGGGAACGATGAGGTTGGGGTCATATCCCATTAAAATAGTAAAAGGGACAAAAGCTTTTGAGATCTATGGTAAAGAAAAGATAGGGGAGAGGCATAGGCATCGATACGAGGTGAACCCCGAGTATGTGAGCGAGGTAGAAAAAGGAAAGATGAAATTCTCGGGCATATCGGATGACGGCTTCATGGAGTTGCTTGAGATGAAAGGTCACAGGTTCTATATGGCTTCTCAGTTTCATCCTGAGTTCAAATCTAGACCCGGAAAGCCTGCACCCCTCTTCCTGGAGTGGATGAAAAGCACTATTAGTGGTTAGACCTAGTCATGGGGTGCAGGTTTCAAATTCTACTTATCATCCATCACTATCTCCTTTAACCTCTTCACCCCGCACACCTCTTCTATTACCTCAACCACTTCCTTTGGGACCAGTTGTTTCCATTCACCTTCATTCACCATGAGCTCTCTTATCCTGGTCCCAGAGTAGAGCTCCCTGTTGTATAAGGGCATCGATCTGACTTGATACCCCTTCTCTTCAAAGAGCCTCTTGGAGAGGGGGTTGTTCGTGTATATCATATCAAACGGTGGGACCATGGACTCAATATGCGAGACCCATATGGAGTTTCTGTTCACGTCTTCTATGGGGGTTATGTAGAGCTTTACTCCTCGGGTATCGACGAAGTGCTGCAATGCCCTGGCGATCATGAAAATCCTCTCCCCGGCGGTAAATGGATTCTCGAATGTGTGGCTATACTGCGCGCCCCCTATCCCGACTATAAGCTCATCAAAGCCATTCGTAATTTCAGACACCATATAGAGGTGCCCCTTGTGGAAGGGCTGGAACCTCCCTATTATGAGAGCCCGCATATGGATAAAGAATGAGTTTCTATTTAAAAACCTTGAGGGAGAAAACTATTTAAATAAATTGCACATAAAGCTCATAAGACAGCTTCGAATCATAGTAGAGCTTTGTCAGAAGGTGTTTAGTAGTAACGAGATGTTAACAGGAAAACAAAAAGAGAGGTAGATAAATGCAACCAGCTGCAAGTTTAGGATATGATAGGGCCATTACGGTTTTTTCACCTGATGGCAGGCTTTTCCAGGTGGAATACGCTAGAGAAGCGGTTAAAAGAGGGACGACCACTGTCGGGGTCAAGTATGAGAGTGGAGTGGTCTTGGTAGTGGACAAGAGGGTTACCAGCCATCTGGTGGAGCCAAAATCAGTGGAAAAGATATATCAGATAGACGAGCACATAGGGTGTGCTACGTCGGGTTTAGTGGCTGATGCTAGAGTGCTGGTCGATAGGGCCAGGTTGGAGGCGCAGATAAACAGATTAACTTATGATGAGCCGATTCAAACAAGGATACTGGCAAAGCGCATCTGCGACTTCAAGCAGCAGTACACCCAGTACGGGGGCGTTAGACCCTTTGGAACCGCTCTCCTGATAGGTGGGACGGATGGGGGGATAAGTCAACTATACGAAACTGATCCGAGCGGAGCTCTGATGTCTTACAAAGCGACTGCAATTGGTGCCGGTAGGGATGAGGCGATAAATCTGCTCCAGAAGGAATACAAAGAGGGCATGAGCAAGGATGAGGCAATCGTGTTGGCAATAAGGAGCCTCCAAGCCGGTAGGGAAGAAGAGCTCACGGCGAACAGCGTCGAAATCGCCGTGGTGGAGGAGGGGAAGTTCAAGAAATTTGGTACGGATCAGACAAACAGCTACATAGAGGAGATAACTGGGAGCGAATGATGGTTTCTCTAGATGAGGCGGTTATAGCCAGGCTTGAGCGAGGAGGCGAGAAGTTCGAGATCCTCGTCGACCCGGAAGGAGCTCGAGAGATAAGAGAAGGGGAGAAAAAAATGGATGCAGCATCTCTTCTAGCCATCGATACGATATTTTCCGATGCGCGTAAGGGTGAAAGGGCCAGTGAGAATTCGCTTCTCAAGGCATTCGGGACTTCCGAAATAGAGGTCATTTCTGAGGAGATAATAAAGAAAGGGGAATTACAATTGACTACCGATCAGAGGAGGAAGATGCAAGAGGATGTGAGGAAGAGGATAGTTTCGATTATAACCAGAAATGCGATAAATCCTCAGACCAATCTACCCCATCCCGCTTCAAGGATCGAAAGGGCTATGGAGGAGGCAAAAGTGCACATAGATCCCTTCAGGAGGGTGGAAGATCAGGTTCAGGAAGTGCTTAGAGCGCTAAGGCCCATACTCCCGATTAAGTTTGAGACCCTAACGTTTAGAGTGAGGATCCCAGGTCATGCTGCTGGGAAATGCTACGGCAGGATAAGGGCCATGGGGGAGATAAAGAATGAGGGCTGGCTTTCGGACGGATCCTGGAGCGGCATGATTGAGATAGCTGCAGGCATGAGGTCCGATTTTTTCGATGTGATCCAAAATGCTAGCGGGGGAGAAGCGGAAATCGAACAGGCAAGTTAAGGAGGCATATTATGAACGCGGAAATAGATGTTAGAGAAATTGTCCTTCCTGGAGACCTTCAGGATCCCGGGCTCAAGCCTGGGGATTGGACCTACGAAGAGAATGGTAAGGTATACGCGACGAGAGTGGGAGTCAAATCCGTGAAATCTGGTTACGTGAACATAACGCCCCTGGAGGGCAGGTACATCCCCAAGGTTGGGGACAGGGTAATCGGAGTAATCACCGAGGCGATGCCCTCCAGTTGGCTCGTGGATATAAACTCACCCTACCCAGCGCTTTTGCACGTAAACGAGATCGAGAAGAAGGTGGAATTCGGAAACACCGCCAGTTTCTTGAATGCGGGAGACAGCGCCCTGATGGAGGTCTCCAGCGTGGACGAGGTCAGGAAGGTGCAGGTATCTATGAGGGGAGAGGGGCTAAGGAGAATGGACGGGGGCCAGGTAGTTGAAGCATCACCGACTAGAGTACCTCGGATAATTGGAAGGAAAGGGTCGATGATAAGCATTCTAAAGGAGACGACCAACTGCAGGATTTTCATAGGTCAGAACGGAAGGATCTGGGTCGATGGTGAGGACGAAGACATAGCCAAAGCCACCCTGACTATAAAGAAAATCGAGGCTGAGGCGCACACGATTGGGCTTACTGAAAGAGTTAAGACCTATCTTAAGGGGCTTTATGATAAATAAAGAAGGTGATATTATGAGCAAAGAAGACGATATTGTGAGCACGGAAGAGAAGACTGTACGATTGCTGGATGATAACTTAAAGCGAATGGATGGAAGAAAACTTGATGAGCTTGGGGACATAAGAATAGAAGCGGGAGCGCTGGGAAGAGCTGATGGCTCCTGTTATCTAGAGTGGAGGGGGAACAAGGTGTATGCAGCGGTGTATGGCCCGAGAGAGGTTCACCCCAGGCACCTCCAGGATCCCACCAGGGGCATACTGAGATGCAGATACAATATGGCTGCCTTCTCCGTCGGTGACAGGAAGAGACCCGGACCCGATAGAAGGTCAGTAGAGTTATCAAAGGTAATGGGCGAGGCGATCGGATCCGTCGTCTTCACGAGGCAGTTCCCGAGAACATCCGTCGACGTTTTCGTTGAGGTAGTACAAGCGGATGCCGGGACCAGATGTGCTGGCCTGACAGCGGCATCTGTGGCCCTGGCCGATGCGGGGATACCCATGAGGGGACTCATAGCTTCCTGCGCTGCCGGGAAGATAGAGGGGCACATCGCGCTGGATCTCAGGAATGAGGAGGACAACTTCGGAGATGCAGATTTGCCTGTAGCCATAATGCCCCGAACGGATGAGATACTTCTCCTCCAGATGGATGGGCATCTGACCGAGGAGGAGTTTTTCCAGGCTTTGGATATGGCGATGAAGGCTTGCCATGAGATAGAGCAGATAGAGAAGCAGGCGCTTCTCAAGAAGTATAAGGAAGCCTTAGGAGGAGAGGAATGAACGACATAATATCAGAGGTAAAAGAAGGGTACATCGTCGAGTTGGCTAAGGGGGGGAAGAGGGAAGACGGAAGAGCACTAGACCAGTATCGGGACGTGAGCATTCATAAGGGAGTCATAGCGACCGCGGAGGGCTCGGCAAAGGTGGAGTTGGGCAATACCGTCGTTATGGTGGGAGTGAAGGTCAGCCTTGGAGAGCCATTTGCCGATACCCCTGATCGAGGGGTGCTGACCACAAATGCGGAGCTCGTGCCTTTAGCTTCTCCCACTTTCGAATCGGGACCTCCAAACAATGTCGCAGTTGAGCTTGCTAGAGTTGTAGACAGGGGGATAAGGGAGGGCAAGGTCCTAGACCTGAAAAAGCTCTGCATGACTCCTGGTGAAGAGGTCTGGGTGCTGTTCATAGATGTCCACGTACTGAACTATGATGGGAATTTGATAGACGCTTCGGCTCTAGGGGCCATGAGCGCTCTGTATGACGCCGTGATACCCGCGTCCAAATTCGATAAGGGGGAGGACTTCAATCTGGAGATAAACAATTGCATGGTAACCTGCACCAGTGCTAAGGTGGGGAATGCGATCCTTCTGGATCCCTCTCTAGACGAGGAGAAGGTGGCGAGGGGCAGGATAACGATCGGTTTGGACGAGAACGACGACATAAGGTCGGTACAGAAGGGGCTTACTGGGGCATTTTCTCTGGATGAGGTAAAGCAGGTGTTAGGCACCTCAAAAAAGTCCGCCAGAAATTTGAGAAAGATGGTTATGGGGGTCTGAAATGGCCAGGAAGGGCTATTCGTCTGCCAGGTTTGGGCCCAGGTATGGGGTAAGGAGCAGAAAAAGGGTGGCAGCCCTGGAGCGGGAGGTTAAGTTCGACTGCCCCAGCTGCGGAAATAAAAGCGTCAAGAGGGTTTCTACGGGCATATTCAGGTGCAGGAAGTGCGGCGTTAAGTTTGCAGGAGGAGCTTACCACCCTTCCACTGGAAGGATCAAGGGGTAAGGGATGGAAGAGAAAAAGGTGGAGTATCGGTGTTGGAATTGTAAAAAGATCTTGACCTTTGACGTAAGCACCATTGGTCTGATATGTCCCTATTGCGGTTCCAGGATATTCTACAAGATTAGACCCTCGATGCCCAGGCACGTCAAGGCTAAATGACCTATGTAATGGGGATCGAAGTTGGGGACGACCCAATCCTTACGCTCGACGGTTCTCCCAGGGATAGAGCTAGAGTCAGGATTTCTAATCGTAAACTGGTGATCGAGGCTAGCGATCTGGCATCCTTTAGAGCTGCAGCTGAATCTCACCTTAGACTGCTCGAGTGCGAGCGCAAGATATATGAACTAGTAAAACTTAGAGGTGCCAATGGCTGAGCAAAGAGGAAGGGAGCTCCCCCCGGTCGTACAGAACCAACTTAGTCAGCTTCAACAGGCCGAGGAGCAAATAAGGACGGTTTCGGCGGCCAAACAGCAATTGGAGCTTCAGATGGGTGAGACTGATAGGGCTCTCAGGGAGATTGAGAACGTCTCGAAGGGGATATACAGGTCGATAGGAGGGTTGATGATACCGGCTCAGAAGGATAAGCTCGTCAACGAACTGAGCGAAAGAAAAGAGAGCCTGGAGATCAAGATTCAGAGTCTCGGAAAACAGGAGAGCAGGCTGAAGGATAGGATCCAGAACCTTCAGCAGCAGATCCAAAACTCTTTGAAGTCCCTAGGAGCTGGTTAAACTTTAGGGTGAAGGCTTCATCCTGAGTTCTATTCAGAACTATTACATCCACTAGTCTCTTCTCCCTCCCCCTCTCTCTATCAAATCTCCGGTACTGTCCTTTTCCCTTCCCGCCTCCCAGGGGTGGAGATCGGTAGAAAAGATTTTTACCTGAGTACCACATTAGCCCAGGATGATAAGGATAAGATGGCATGGACACTCTTGTTTCGAGATCGGAGATCATCTAACGATTGTGACGGATCCACATGATGGCAAGTCTATAGGGATAGAACCCCCGAGAGTCAGAGGTGACATTATACTGATAACCCACAGTCATTACGATCATGACAAATCTAGAGTTGTCGAGAAATTCGATAGCACAGTAGTAAAGGAAGAGGTTGGCGAGCTAGAGGCCAAAGGGGTGAAGATCGAGGGCTATGAGACCTATCACGACGATGTAGGGGGTGAGAAGAGGGGCAGGAACGTCGTGTACAAGTTCGAGTTGGAGGATATATCATTTTGCCATCTTGGCGATATAGGTCATATTCCGCAGAGAGATGTGATAGAAAAAATAAGGGGTGTCGACATCCTGTTTATACCGGTTGGTGGCGTCTTCACAATAGATGCAAGAAGGGCGTGGGAGATAGTGGAAATCATAAAGCCTAAGATAGCAATTCCAATGCACTACAGGGTCTCTGGTCTATCTATACCCCTAGCCAATCTGAATCAATTCACCAGGGGGCACGAAGATCAGGTGGCAAATGTGGGAAACGAGATAAATATTGAAAAGGAAGACCTTTCTAACCAATTTGAATTATGGGTCTTCTCTCCCGACTGAATCACATTTCCCCAGGCATCTCCAACCCTAGAAGGTTAGCGCAATTCTCGGTCACCTGTTTGACGCACATCACGAGGGCGGCTCTTGAACTCCTCAAGGGCTCCTCGGCCTTTATCACCGGGCAATCCCTGTAGAACTGGTTGAATCCTCTGGCCAGGTCGTAGAGGAAGCTGGTCAGCAGATGAACTCTTGGTCTCTCAAAGTCGCATATCTCCTCCACCAGGGAGGGGAATGTGGCGAGAGTTTTGATCACCCTTATCTCGCTGTCGTTTATCAGTGACCCAGGTTCAAATCCCTCCACCTCTCCCAGCTTTCTGAGGATGGATGAGCACCTGGCGTGTGCGTATTGGGCGAACGGTGCGCTGTCCCCCTCGAAACTTAACGCCTCTTCCCATCTGAACTCTATCTGCTTTTGGGGCTGTACTTTGATGATGTTATATCTTACGGCGCTGGGCCCTATTGCCCGGGCAATTCTTTCCACAGATTCCTCATCAAGATCTGGCCTTCTCTTCTTTACCTCCTCTCTTGCTCTGGATATCGATTCATCAACTAGATCATCCAAATATACTATGTTTCCCCTCCTCGTCGACATCTTTCCTTCGTGAAGAGATATGAAAGAGTAAAATATCACCAATGGTTTCTTTTTCCCGAGCAGGTCGAGAATCTTTCCTAACTGTTTCGATTCCAGTTTGTGATCTTCACCCAATATGTTTATAGCTATATCGCACCTCTTGAATTTATCCAGGTGGTAAGCTACATCCCTGATTATATACAGGGTCGTGCCGTCCCTCCTGGTTAAATAAACGTTCTCCGCGTCTATCTCAAGATATAGTGATCCATCCTCGCTCTTGCAGAAGGGCCTAAGTTTCTCGACCACCGCCGCTACATCCCCGCTCCTCAGGAATTTCGACTCATGGACGAAGGAGTCATGCTTTATGTTGATCTCTTCGAGACTCTGAATTATGCCTTCCAGCACCTCTTCGTGGATCTTGAATTCTCTAATCGCTTCCGGGTCGCCGTCTTCGTAGTCCTTCAGCAGCTTTCTTATCCCCTCTTCAGAATCCGGCAGCCTGCTCGTCTCTTGATAGTACCTCACGTAGCGATGATCGGCTTTTTTATGAGAGGACTCGCTCCAGTCAATATCGAGATTCAAGTGCCCCCATACGAGTGTAGCGACCTGCATTCCCGAGTCATTTACATAGTATTCGGTCGTAACGTCATAGCCATTAGCCCGGAGAAGCCGGGCGATGGTATCGCCTATTATCGGATTTCTAGCCCTCCCCACATGCAGAGGTCCATTAGGATTTGCGCTGGTATGTTCTAGGATTATCCTCCCTTTTTTCCTTTCGAAGCTGAAGCCATAATCTCTTCTCAAATTGATTATCCCATTCAAAGTCATATCCGTTAGATATTCCGAATCGACCCAGAAATTGAGATAGCCACCAGCTCTTTCCATCTTGGATATGCCTGGAGGCCTTTCATTCTCAGTTAGCAACGTTTCTGCGATGCGTTCAGGGGATATTTTCAGTTTGCTTGCTATTTCAAATAGCGGCAGAGCGAAGTCACCCATTCCCTCAGGGGGCTGCTCCAGCTTCGCTCTCAGCTTGGGCTTTTGCTTCGGGGCTAGAGCAGAAAACCCTCCTTCGATCCACCTCTCTACCCCCTTCCTTATATACAGCCAGGGATTACTCTGTGCAAGCATTTCAGTACCTCAATATGGCCCCGAGACCGCCAAAAGCTTGAAAGAACGTCTTGCCCTCCTCACTTTCCGTCGATATCCATTTGATTTCTGTGCGTGAATTCTCAGCTAGATACATGAGATGTTCCGTTAAGTTCTCTTCACCCTCTTGCTTTTCCATATCTCCAAATTTCTCGGATATGAGAAGAGTCCCCACTCTCCCGAGTTCGAGATTTTTCTCGACCTCTTCATACCCATAGGAGGTCTCTCCCCCCTTAACCACCTTGGTAAAAAATCTCTCCATCAACCTTTTCTCGGAGGCGATCTCCAATTCTTCGATGGAATCGCTCACCTTTGAAACTAGTTCCTTCAATCCATATTCATCGGTGTAGCCAGTATCGAATAGATCTATGACTTTTTCTTTTAGCTCGTGTCTGAGGTAGCCCCCCCTATAGAACTCATCCTTCGTGAAGCCTGGTCCCCCCAAAAAAATTCCCTTCATCCCCTCTCCGCTTGAGAAAATCTCGTTTGCTTTCTCCCCCACCTCTTTGAAGAACTCATGTGCAGCCTGGTCTATTAGTCTCTCAAATCTCCTCTGTGACCACCCTCCCCTGCTGTGTTTGCTGGGAACCCTGGATTGAGAGCTCCACACGGCTTCGATCCTCTTTCCTTTGAGGTATCCTATAGCGACCTCTTTTCTATCGATGACAATCAGGCCATAAACATCGTGGCTTTGCATCATATCTTCCAGTGGCTCGAGGAAGAAGAAAGAGTCGCATCTGTAGGTATAGAGGCCGATCTTCTGTGGAGGTTCGATTATCTCGGTTACCATCCTGGTCTGATCCCCCACATCTTCCACATACCCCACGAAGATAGCCAAACCGTTCTGTGGGACGTTTCGGTATGACTTTAGCCTGGATATTATAGAGGATATCGCTGACGTTACATTCTTCCTCGTGCTCTTCGACTTTATGTTCGATGACTGAGAAAGTTCATTTCTCAAGTAATTCGTCACATCGGAGATCTGTCTTTCTGGCGGTATGTAGAGCGAGATAAGTTCAGTAGCCCTCCCGCTATGGCTCTCCAACTCCTTCAATTTTCTCTTGAACTTGTATGTGAGATGTTGCGGATCTTCTGGAACCATTTCGCGCCGAAGGGATTTTAAACTATATTACGTTTTCTGATGCATGGTTGCTGTGCTCTCTCTTGGAGGTTCTCTGCTATCGGACGTCGATTCGATAATGGAGTGGTCAAATTCTCTAGCAGGATCCAGGAGGGTGGTGGGAAAAATGGTAGTGGTGATTGGGGGGGGAGCGCTCGCTCGCGATCACATATCCAGGGCTAGAGCGCTCGGTGGGGATGAATTCTCATGCGATCGGATAGGGATCTTGGCAACTAAAATTAACTCAGAACTCTTGCTTGCCGCTCTGAGGACCCTGGATGAAGAGACATATCCTATTGTGGCGAGCTCTCCGGAGGAGGCAGTTGTGGCTTTAGGGAGCTATGGTGTAGTGCTGCTCTCTGGAACGCAGCCAGGCCACACCACTGATTGTGTGTCTGCGATGGTGGCGGAGAACTTGCGCTCCGAACTGTTGGTGGTCACCTGTGTTGATGGAGTTTATGACCGTGACCCCAAAATGTACGGAGACGCTAAACTTATGGAGGAGGTCAAAGCCGAGGATCTTATAAGAGGAAATATGTCCGCTGGCTCCCAATCACCATTGGACCCGGTCGCGGCCATGATAATATCTAGATCGAAGATACCCACTAAGATCTTGAATGGCAAAGATAAGGAAAATCTAAAAAGGGCTCTGGAGGGGAAGAGCTTCAGGGGGACAAGGGTCGTGTGATAAAAAGAGATTTTTCTCTATTTCACCTTTTATGCAGGTAAACCCTTTTTTAAGAGGGCCTTACAAGGCCCTATACCAGGGAGGAAAAGATAGAGTTAAATAGGCCCTAAGGGCTAAACCTGCGATGGTAGAAAAAGTACTTCAACACAAGCACTGCCAGGTATGCGGTAGAGCCATACCGGTCGATGAGATTTTCTGTTCGGTAGAGTGTGATAACAAATACAAGGGATATATGAAGAAACAGCGAAGATCCAACTACTTGATGCTGGGAGCTTTAGCTGCGATGGTCGCGATCATGGTTATATTCATGTTCATCGGGGGCTAATCCTTCTTCGGGGCGAGCATCTTCCCTATGATCTCGTCCCTTTTTGCAAGCCCCTCATCCAGCTCGGCTATCTTCTCCTCGAGCTCGGCTAGCGCGAGCTTGGCGTGCTATCTATCACTACAGAAGCGATAATCTCTGGAGAAGAGTTGTATGGAGGCATTGATCCAAGAGTGGGAGAGAAGGGCTCAACACCGTCTACATAGAACGGCTAAAACCTCATGAATAGGCATAGGATATTGAGGTTAGCAGGAGCCTATGCTTCTCCGAGTTAAGAGGGAAATTAAGAGATCTTTAGATCGTATCCCATCTGATACAATCCGACCTATCACAGCTCATTGAAGGAAGAGAGAAAGAGAACGCCGGCCATGGCTTTGGCGCTACTGGATAAGAGGTTAACCTGGAGGATATCCTCCGGTTTAAGGCAAATGACTTAAAGAGCGGCAACGATGGAGGCCGCTACCTGATCGATTGATCAAAACCCTCATATAGTTAAAGGTCATAGGATGACTGGTAATAATTTGGCAAAAAGGGGAATAGAGAAAAAGGGAAAGGGGAATCTAAAAAAGGAGCTCGGGCTTTTAGACCTATTTAGCATATCGTCAGGGGCTATGATCAGTTCAGGATTATTTATTTTGCCCGGAATTGCCTTTGCCAAAGCTGGTCCAGCTATAATTCTTTCTTACTTGTTGGCCAGTATTCTGATCATCCCTGCAATGCTTTCTAAGGTTGAGCTTGCCACGGCCATGCCAAAAGCAGGGGGCACCTATTTTTTTATAGATCGGAGCATGGGGCCAACGATGGGAACGATCGGTGGGTTTGCCGCGTGGTTTTCTCTAGCTTTTAAAAGCGCCTTTGCTTTAGTAGGGATAGGTGCCTTTGCCCTGTTGCTCAACCCCGGTTTTACCGAGATGCAAATGAAACTTATCGCCGTCCTATTTTGCATAATTTTTACCACAGTCAATCTCATCGGGGTCAAACATACAGGGAAAACGCAGATAATGCTGGTCGTCGCCCTCCTCTGCCTGCTTGTTTTCTATATTATAGTGGGCTCTTTCTCCGTTCAGCTTTCTAAGTTTACACCATTTGCACCCATGGGTTTCAATTCCATTATCACAACGACGGGCCTTATTTTTATCTCATTTGGAGGGTTAACAAAAATTGCCAGCGTCGCGGAGGAAGTAAAAAACCCAACGCGGAACATACCTTTGGGGATGTTCCTCTCTTGGGGCATTATATCCCTGCTTTATGTTCTGGTCATTTTTGTAACGATAGGTCTGGTGGATCCCGCTCAACTGCGGGGTTCTCTCGTTCCGATCTCTCTTGGAGCTGGTACTATACTAGGGGGGGCTGGCGTTATGATAATGGCTATCGCCGCAATTTTGGCATTTATCTCTACCGCCAACGCTGGTCTTCTTGCAGCATCTCGCAATCCTATGGCAATGAGTAAAGATGCTCTCCTACCCAGTTTTTTTGCGAGGCTGTCCAAACGTGGAACCCCAGTTTTTTCCATACTTTTCACCTCCGCTTTTATGATCTGTGTTATTTTACTGCTGGATTTAGAAACTCTCGTCAAGACCGCTTCCACTCTGAAACTTCTATTATTTCTGTGTGTAACTCTTTCTGTCATCCTCATGCGGGAGAGCAAAGTGCGGTATTACAGATCTGAACGTAGATCTACTTTATACCCGTGGGTCCATATAGCGGGAATCGCAGGATATGGGTTTCTTATTTTTCAAATGGGGACGGTCCCGCTTTTAACTGTGGGCATTTTCATCCTTTTTGGTCTGGTTTGGTATCTGGTTTACGCAAGGGGAAAGATAAAAAGGGAATACGCTTTACTGCACACTATCAAAAGAATCTCTGGGAATGAACCTGAAAGTCACCTATTAGATAAAGAATTAAGAGAAGTCCTGATAGAGAGAGATAGTACCGCTGAAAAAAGGTTCGAGGAAGCAATAAAAAATTGTCGTGTGCTAGATTTCGACGAGTTGACTCCCGAAGATTTTAGGAAATTGTTGACACATGAATTAGCAGATCGATCGGGTGGAGACGAGAAGGAATTGTATGATCTAATCAACAAAAGAGAACCAGATCGTGATATCGTCATAGGTGACGTTGGTATTCTTCCCCTTACTGTTAGGGGGCGTAACAAATTCGACGTTATTTTGGTTAGGAGCAAAAAAGGCGTTACCTTCTCCGATACTGTTCAGCCAAGACACGCCCTCTTCATAATCGCCTCTTCCCAAGATCAGCAGAATGTTTACCTACACTCACTTATGTGGGCAGTTCAAATTTCGAAAGAACTCGATTTTGAAACGACATGGCTAAACGCACAAAATAGTAGAGAATTAAGGGAGATCATCCTTGCGTGTTGGAGGGAGCGAAAGCCATTGTAAGTCACTTTAATTTAAGCCAACGCCACCTTCACTTTACATTTTACATTTCAGATTTCTTAGTTCTACCTGTCCTTCTGGTTTTAAATGCTCGATAACCTTCCCGTAATCCTGCCATTCCTTCTTTACCGGTTTAAGGCCTGCAAGGCGTAAAATGGTATGTAGACCATACATTTATAATTCTTATTCCTATCTTCTCTCTAGAATGGCCATCGTGAGAAGATTCAAAGTCGAGGATCTCGGAAGAGTGATGGATATATGTGAGGTCTCCTTTGAGGAGAGGTATACCGCCGAATTTTTCCTGTCATGCTTCGAGGCCAACTTCGATCACTTTTTGGTGGCCGAAGAGGGAGATGTGGTGGGGGTTGTTCTTGGAATAGGATACTTTAATTCTTTGGGCAGGATATTGATTTTAGCAGTTGACCGGGGATTTAGAAGAAGGGGGATAGGCAAAGCTCTTATTGAAGCCGTTCTCAAGAGTTACATGGCAAGTGGGATTAGTGAGATCAGGTTGGAGGCGAGGGTCTCTAACCGTATAGCTCTCGCCCTGTATGGGAAATTCGGATTCAAAATAGCCGGAAGGACGAGGAACTACTATATAGATGGGGAGGATGCTCTCCTCCTCTCAAAGTCCCTGCCATCCGTGTCAGTCCTTGACTAGTACCTCGATTGAGGCCGGTTGCTTCACCCTGCCACCCATTTTGACCCCAACGACCCTCTTTATGCCGCTTGATACGGCAAGGTCCAAAATTCTCTGGGTTATAATCCCATCGAAGACCAGAGATTCTCCCTCTTCTGATTTCTTTGACCAGTTTCTCAGGGTTCCAACTATGTCTCTAACCGAAACCTCTTTTATGATTTTTCCTTCGCGATTCAGTATCCTGGCCTTCAACGTTCCGGATAGATCTTCAAGGATTTCTTCATGGGTCTTCTTCTTCTCTTCGTGACGCTTTTCACCTTTTTTATTTGCTTTCCTCTCGGGCGGCTTTCTCTTTATACCATAAATATCCAGGTATTGTGTAGCTGGCACCTTGTTTCTGAGTGCCTTCACTATCTGCTTTTCAGACATCTCCTCGACTTCGACATTTTGCGGTGCTCTAGCGACGAAGTCTATATCAGCTCTCTCAAGGAGCTCCTTGAGGATCAGTTCCCCGCCCCGGTCTCCATCGACGAACGCCGTGGTCGTTTTTTCCTTCGTCAGATCTGCGACCGTCTGGGGTATGTTTGTACCATCAACAGCTATTACGTTTTTTATGCCACATCTCAAAAGGTTTAGCACATCCGATCTGCCCTCCACTACTATTATGGAATCGGACTTTGATATGTTGGGGCCCGCTGTCAGACTCTCTTCTCCGTAGGTTATAGCCTCCTTGACTCTTAGATTTTCTTTCATGAGCTTGAGAAGATCTACTCCTTCTCCCTTGCTCTCTTTTATAAGGTTATCAAGCAGGCCTCTCGCTCTCTCCGCTATGCCCTTCCTCATGTTGGCCCGTACATCCTCTATTTTATCGATCTTTATCTTGGCCCTGCAGGGCCCAACTCTATCCACGGTTTCTATAGCCGCGGCTAGCAGCGAGGTCTCAACCATGTCTAAGCAGGATGGTACCCCTATAGTTCCCGATGAGACGCCCCTCTCTGAAGAGATCTTAACCGTTATCCTTCCTATTTTACTGCTTCTCTGAAGATCTCTGAGATCCAGATCCTCTCCGAGCAGGCCCTCAGTCTGGCCGAAGAGAGCTCCAATAACATCGGCGCCCTCCGCCACACCCTCTACCTCTATTTTAGCTTTTATCAAATATTTCGTAGCATCTAGGTTTTCCATAAGATCACCATGATTATATCTATATCATTATTATTCTATTCTTATCTCATTACTTTATTATTTCAGAACCATTAACCTATAACCCTATTTAAGCCTGACTCTTATTCATCGCCTCTAGCGCCTTTGGGAGAGACTCGACATCCTTGGCGTACTTTCTCGAAAGCACTTCTAGATCCCTCCTCACGCTTGTTACCACCTTGACATCATTTGCCATCAAGAGGCTCTTCATTTTCAAGAAGAGGCGCTCTCCCGTGTCGTCCCAGTCCGTCAGGAGGATTATTTTCTTATCCTCTCTTCCGATCTGCTCGGCTAACTCCGAAATGGGCAATCCCACGTTCATCCCATACATCTTGCCCTTAAATCCCAGTTCCTTAAGGCTCTTCTTATCCTTTTTTCCCTCGACCAGGATTGGGATCTTGCGATTTAGTTCGATGACCTCTTCAAGGTACGACATGAGGGTCTCAGCAGAGATGTCGTTGTGGACCATTTAGACTTAAAATGCTTTCCAATTAATAAAGATTTCGACGTCGCGATGTAGAATTGGGGTCTTGATACGCATAGCTTGGCCACGTCAGTTAGCCTGAGAATTAACCCATCCAGAGTGTTTTGGCCGGTGATCCCCCAGACCAGCTCCAAGAGTTCGAACATATCAGGGTATAAGTATATATGGATAAGTGCGATATGGCGTGATAATATGAATAAAGAACTTGATGAAATAAGGAGAAAAAGAGGGGAGGAGATCATGAGGAGCATCTCTAGCGATGGCGTTAGCCTTCCCTCTAGACCGGAGAAGTTGAGCGATTCGACCTTCGATAGCTACGTCCAAAAATACCCAATGGTCATCGTGGATTGCTATGCGGACTGGTGCATGCCGTGCAGGATGGTATCGCCGATCGTGGAGGAGCTTGCTGTAGATATGCAGGGTAAGGTGGCCTTCGGAAAGTTGAACGTGGATGAGAGCCAGATGGTAGCTATGAAATATAGAATAATGTCGATACCTACTCTTCTCGTCTTTAGGGATGGGAACTTAATAGACACGATTATCGGCGCGATGCCAAAGACTGCTCTCAAATCCAGGATAGATAATTATTAGGGCCTGATGACTTAACCACCCCGCTTCGAAAGACCACGATGCGGTAAAAGCACATCTTCTTTTTTTTCTCTGAGTGGTCTCTCGACAGTTTTAAGCATTCGGACATGTTAGTATAGATTATATGATAGAGATGACGCTCAGAGTTCCCATTCAGAAGGAGTTTGATCTTGGCAAGATTATAAAAATAGAGCGAGCTCAGCCCTATGATGAGAAAGGGGGGAAGGCTCTGCTAAGGGTCGGAGAGAAAAGCGAAGATAAGATCAGGGCCGCCATCTCTAGCCCCAACGTTCTGAGAGTGGATCTCTCGGAGACCAGGGGCGATACGATAGCCTCCATCGTATTGGACAGATGTAAGATCTGCCGGCTACTTGAAGATTCTTTTTTGATGGAAGCGAGGAAGGAGAAGGGCGACAGTATGCTGTGGAAGATTCTCGTCCCCGACCCATCTTCTTTTTCGATCGATAGGCTCAAAGATTTAAAAGCCGAGGTAGTTTCGATAATACAGCTCACCGAGAAGCCGACTCTGACGGAAAACGAGGATAAGGTTTTGAGGGTGGCTTTTGATATGGGCTATTTTGAAGTGCCCAGGAAGGCCAGGATAAGGGACATCGCCCGTCGCCTGGGCAAGTCGCCGTCTACCGTTAATGAAACGCTGAGAAGGGCGGAGAAGAAAATTCTTGAAAAGTGCGTAGAGGGGTAGGAAAAGGGTTTGGACGTATCGACGTGCGTCACGACTATGCAATGGTCGGTCATGAATGGACTTTTAACAGCGGAAAAAAGCCACTGGGGGGGGTTGAACCCCCGACCTTCCGCTTACGAGGCGGACGCTCTACCGCTGAGCTACAGTGGCTTGAGTTCCCAATCAGCGTTTAATTCATTTAATTTGTGCGTTAATCCTTAAGAGGTAAAGAGGCAGAAATTATCTTACTTCTGCTGCCGCATTTGATAGGATTACTTTTTCGTCCTGGTTCTTGGTCTGGATGATGTATTTGCCGCCTCCCATTCTCCACCCCTCTGTTATGATGGTGTCCCCTGGATAGACCACATTTGAGAAACGCACCTCGAAGGATTTCAGCTTCCCGGGATCATCATCGCACAAATTTCTGAGAATCGCCCTTCCCGCGAAGCCGTAGGTGCATAGACCGTGGAGAATGGGTGTATCGTACCCGGCCATCCTGGCAAATTCGGGATCGACGTGAAGCGGGTTTAAATCTCCAGATAACCTGTACACGAGGTTCTGGTTTTTCAGGGTGACCATCTCATCCCGGAAGTCGGGTTCTCTATCGGGGGGCACGTTCCCGGCTGCAGGAGGTTTTTCGCCGCCGAAACCTCCACCGCCCCGTACAAGAATGGAGTAGGTGTTGCTGAAAAGGAGATTATTTTTCTCATCTCTTGTCTCCGCATCAGCGATGGTCACAGAATGTTTTCCCGTGTCGTAGATTCTGGAGATCCTCCCCGTGGTCGTGAGCTTTCCCTCGGTTGGAATCTCCCCGTGCAGCAGGATCTTCTGACCGGCATGGACGAGCATCAGGAGGTTCAGATCCGCCTCGTCCACAATCGAATCCATCGCGGAAAATGGAGGTATCACCGCAAATGTGGGATAGACCTTTAAACCATTTTCATAGACGAAATTGAGGTCTTCGTTGCCCGCGCCTATCCCCAATGCGTATAATATCACATCTTTCCACGTATACTCATACTCTATAGGCTCCAGCTCTTTTTCAATCGCATCCAGATTGACCATGCAACACCTTTTTCCTTAGACCATCCACCATGCCATCTTCATGCCCAAATCTTCGGCCTCTACACCTTCCATGATCTCTTTCATCTTAGGGACAAGTTCTGCGGGTTCCCATCTCCCCTCTTTCTCTATGCTCTTAACCGGGTGCCATCCTTCCATCAGATGTATTTTCCCACCAGCGATGTGGAATACCCTTCCAGTTATATCTGCTTCGTCACTCCCCAGATACGCTATCAGGCCGGTCATGTTTTTAGGATCAAATACGTCAAACTCTCCCTCTTTCGGTTTTTCGGCCATCATCGCACCTATTGGACCGGGGGTTTCAGCCGTTAACCTCGTTCTGGCAACTGGAACTATGCAATTAACCCTGGCCTCATATCTGCCGAGTTCCGCTGCAGCGATTATCGTGAAAGCCGCTATCCCGGCCTTTGCCGCGCCGTAGTTTGCCTGCCCGATATTCCCTATCAATCCCGCATCCGACGCCACGTTTATCACGCTCCCTTTCCTGTTTCTTCCCTGTTTTGACTCCATTCTCCAATAGGCTGCAGCGTGTTTCGTGCAGTTGAACGTTCCCTTCAGATGGACGGCCAATACGGCATCCCACTCCGCTTCGGTCATGTTGACGAGGGTCCTGTCCCTCAATATTCCAGCGTTGTTCACCAGGATGTTCAGCTCGCCAAATTCCTTCACCGTGTCGTCGATCATCTCCTTCGTAGCGTCGAAATCCGCCACGTTTGTATAGCTCATCATCGCCTCTCCGCCGGCCTTTTTTATTTCGTTAACAACCTCCTCTGCAGGCGTTTTGTTTTGCGTTATTTCGTTCCTGGCGGTGCCTATATCCGCTACCACCACTTTCGCCCCCTCTCTCGCCAGGAGCAGCGCGTCTTCCCTTCCAATCCCTCTTCCTCCACCGGTGACGATCGCCACCTTTCCATCCAATAGGCCCATATCCGCTACTACAGCGTTTTGGACATAAGTAATTAACTACTTCTCCAACAAACAGGGTTCAGGCAAAAATCATTGAAATGCGGATAGGAAGGTTCAAGTATTCCGAGACATAAAGTATACTGAAGATATGTCGAAAAAAATGCTGGGGATGATAATCGCTGCGCTATTTTTGACAGTTGCGGCGTCGCCAGTTGTAGTGACTCCTCGGCGGTCTGTTCCAGCTGAGGCAAACGTTCCTGCATCCAGTGCAACTTTTCAGTGGGGGTTATGCGTCTATCCGTCCCCGACGCCCGGGTATAAAATAGATGGTAAAGACCTGGACATGCTCACTTCAAATGGTATAAACTGGATCGCCATAGATTTCGCGTGGTCAGAGATAGAGGCCGCGAAAGGATACTATGATTTCGCCTACTATGACTATCTGGTCAACGAGGCGATTGCAAGAGGGATCGGTGTTACCGGGAAACTCGCAAACACCTTCAATGGCATAGTGAAGCGCCTCGTTCCAGATTGGGCGGGTATAAGCGACCCTGCGATCAGCGATTTTGCTGCGGATTACATAGCCGCCACTGTAAGTCACTTCAAGGATAGGGTAAAATACTGGCAGGTAGGAAACGAAGAGAATAAGGCGGATGTGGATGTAATGAGGGGGGAAAGGCACAGCGTGGTGAGCATGGAGCAAATCCGTCAACTCCTCAAAAAGGGGAGTGAAGCCATTAGAAACGCAGATCCCAGCGCTTACATAATGATAAGCGTAGCTACCGAGATCCCAGGTTGGATCAGTTATCTGAACAGGGTTACGAACAGTTGGAATATATCTTATGATATCGTGGCTGTCCAATCATTTCCATGCGCGACTCTGAGAATGGGGACATACGGGCTTCTTGAAATTCCCTCATTGGGCTATTCCATCAAACATGAGATAGAGGCGGCAAAGAGGTTTAAGGATAGGGTGATAGTAACCCAGGCAGGGTATTTCACCAGATTTGTTAAATCCGAGCGGGCACAGGCAGATTTTGTAAAATACGCGGTCAAAGGATGTATCGATGGGGGGGGTGAAGGAGTGTACTTCTACTGTTACCTCGACAATCCGCACGATTCGCCAAGTGTTGAAAAAAATTTCGGGTTTCTAAGATCTGACAGAACGCCAAAACCAGCATGGCATACCTATGGAAAGATCATAGAAGATCCTACAATAATAGAGCCGTTGGGGGTACCCTCGATCACATCGATGCTGATCTCTATGGTGGGCGTTCTGAATAAACCTTTAATTGCCAGGTCAGCAAACGTCCTTCTCTCGATACTTGCTGAACAATTGTCCACTACCCACATCGGAAGGATGATAATCCGCCACATATTGGTCCGCCTCACGTAGCGAGAATTACGATCGATTTCGCTTTTAAATCTTCAATCGCTTACCATAGGCGAATATCAAAATGGCCGAGACGCTTCCAGTGGATGCCCCGTAAATGAATGGTGCCTGGGGAAAAATTCCCATGAGGAAGCCGGCTATAAGACTCGCTGGAATAGTGGCCAGGGCGAGTGCCATATGCACGGTACCCAGGGCGGTGCTTCTGAGGTCTTCAGGCACGAGGTCCGATATGTATGCCCTCTGAACTGAATCCACAGCAGCCATGAAGGCCCCGTATAAGATGAACAGGAGGATAAGAGGGTACAGTTCAGAGCTGAATACAAAGCCTATACAGGTTAAGGTATATAGGGAATACCCAACCGCCAATACCTTGTGTTTCCCGACCCTATCGGATAGAGAGCCAAACGGTATAGAGAGAAAGGCATAGCTGACATTATACAGGAGATAGAGCAGGAGAGCGATCCACACTTCGGTCAGGTAGCCCGCCCTCAACATGAAGATCATGAATGTGAAATTTCCCAGGTCAAATAAGGTGATCAACCCTATAATGATCAAAGATTCCCTGGGCAGCGATCTCAAGCTGAGGGTAAAGCCCATCGGATTTTTTCTACCTTTTCCCTCTCTTAAAATTGCGAGTGGGATAAGTCCAAAGAATCCGATCACGCCCGCCAACAAAAATATGTGGGTGTAATCCCAGTTCCACGTGTAAAAAAGCAGAAAAGCTAAAATAGCACCTATTATCGCTCCGGATGTATCCATGGCTCTGTGCACGCCAAATCCGAACCCCCTCTTTTCAGTTGCCTTGGCGATCATCGCGTCTCTGGGGGCTTTCCGCACCCCTTTACCGGCTCTATCTGCCGTGCGGAAAAGCAGTGCAATGGGCCAGCTGCTGACCATGGCTGAAAGGGCCAATCCCAATTTGGATGCCGCAGATAAGAAATACCCTGAGAAGACCCATTTCCTTTTCCTCTCGCTCTTACCTGAGAAGTAACCCGACACCATATTCAGAATTCCGACCGCTCCCTCCTCTACCCCTCCAATCAGACCAATTATGAGTGGCGCAGCTCCGATGTTCTCCAGGAAGAACGGTAAAAGGGGAAATATGATCTCGCTGCTTATGTCCGTTATCAGCGAGACGAGACCGAGTAACAAGATGATCGCCGAGATCTTTTTGCTCTTTGATTCCATCTTCATCGGAGAGATCTGGGCGTAAATGAAGATTTCGGTATTATTATACTGCTTAGATCCTCGTACTCTCCAGCCAGATAAGCCTCGATCGTCAAAAGCGCCAGGTAGGCATCCCATTCGTGCTCCGTCATTTTTTCGTTTTTTCCTCTTTCATCCGTAATAGTACTCGCCTCTTTGTCTCTGCTCCCTATCGAGCTTCGATCCCAGCTTGTTTATCCTTGGACGTTTGGTGTTGTGATCCCTCCTGAAGGTAACGTTTATCTCCCTTAGAAAAGAGTTCATACCCTCCCTCATGCTCATAGGCCCTCTTCCGACTCCATTTATCCCGGGGGTCCCGTTAAAGACCATCAAGCTCTCGCTTATCATGTCTATGAAGTAGGCGTCATGGTCCACAACAAAAGCCGAAGCGCCCCTCGATTCGACTACTCTCTTTATTATTTTGGCTATTGCACTTCTTTGGGACACGTCCAGATAAGCCGAGGGCTCGTCCAGCAGGTAGACATCTCTCTCCTGGCCGAGCGTTTTCGCCAGCCATGCTCTTTGCCGCTCCCCCCCAGATAGGGATTCGAATTCCCTCTCCATCATAGTGTCAAGTCCAAGGGGCTCGATCACCTCTTTGATGCCCCAGCTCTCTATATCGCCTATGAAATTCTCCAGTGTTGATGGATCCACCACATCAAGCTCTTGAGGTTTATGCCCCACACTAACGGTTCTATCGAGTTCCCCTTCATCCGGTTCGAGTTCACCCGCCAGTACCCTGATGAACGTGCTCTTTCCCGTTCCATTGGGTCCGAGTATTCCGACTATTTCGCCTTTGTTTATCTCCCCTTTTCCCACATTGAGCTCAAATCCATCCAGTTTCTTTCGTAAACCGCTGAAGACAAGATGTGCCCTGGTCTCGACCCTCCTCTTTGGTGGATGGGTGATGAACCGAAACTCCCCCCCAAACCTCACATTTTCTTCTTTCAGAAAGCCTGAGAGGTAGGAGTTAATTCCGGCTCTCGTGGATTTGGCCCCAGAAACTATTCCGAATCCCCCCCCTACACCATATAGTATGTGAACATAATCGGCCGTCAGATCGAGAAGGGCGAGATCGTGCTCTACTATCACACAGTATCTGTCCCGGCAGAATTCGTTTATCAGCTTTGCAACCTCTAGCCTCTGATAAACGTCTAAAAAGGCTGAGAATTCATCAAACAGATAGACATCGGCCTCCTTTTCCAGGGTGGAGGCTATGGCTAATCTCTGCAGCTCTCCGCCCGATAGCTCGTTTACGCTCCTCTCCGCGCATTCCTGAAGAGAGAGCATGGAGATCAATTTATCAGAAATCCCCCTTTCATCCACTTTTTCTAAGAGACCAACCGCGGTGGAATCGTATAACTCTCTTATCTTCGTGACGTATTGAGGCTTAAGAGCGGCTTTGACTTCCTTCTCAGATATCATCTCCAGATAGTTTTGGGCCGAGATGGGCAAATCTTCCCATATCGATTCTTGCAAACATAAGTTGGGCTTCAGCTCCCCCGACGAAATGCGGAGTATGGTGGTCTTTCCCAGACCATTGGCTCCTATGATCCCCATTATCCTCCCTTTTTCGGGGATCGGCAACCTAAACAATTTGAATCCGTTTTTCCCGTATCTGTGAATGCACTCCTTTTCCAGTTCCTCCGGTAAGTTCACTATGGCTATCGCCTTGTAGGGGCATTTATGAACGCATATGCCGCAACCCACACAGAGCTTCTCGGATATTATCGGTTTCGACTTCTCATCCAGAACTATTGCCTCCTCACCCATCCTGACCGGAGGACAGTATTTGTAGCATTCAAGGGAACACTTTTTCGGCTGGCACCTGTCCTTAATGAGAACGGCTATTCTCAATCTTTCCCACCATTAGCGCTTCTAAACGTGGGTGCTTCAATCACAGAAGACCCAGCACCTCTTTTCTCAAATCGTTGAACTGCTCTCCCGTCCTATCTCTGGGCCTTTCTATCTGGACTTTGATCTCCTCCCTTATCGACGCGGGCCTGGCGCTCAACACCAGAATTCTATCCCCCAGGTAAATGGCCTCATCAACCGAGTGGGTGACGAACATCACGGTCTTTTTCGTCTCCCCCCATATCCTTAGAAGTTCATCCTGCATCGAGTTTCTAGTCTGTGCGTCAAGGGCTCCAAATGGCTCGTCCATCAAAAGCATCTCTGGGTCGTTTGCCAGCGCTCTAGCCAGTCCAACTCTCTGCTGCATCCCCCCCGACAGCTGGTAGGGATAAGAGTGGGAGAAATCCTCAAGACCGACCAGATCCATGCTGCTTCTGGCAATTCTTTCCTTTTCTTCTCTCCCCATGCCCTTAATCTCTAGGCCGAACTCCACGTTTTTAAGTGAGTTCCTCCATGGGAACAGGGCTGGATCCTGAAAGACCATTCCCCTATCGGGCCCGGGCCCCTCTATCGTCTTCCCTTCGAGGCATATCCTGCCCCCACTGGGTTTTTCCAGCCCGGCTATCGCCCTGAGTATTGTCGTCTTACCACAGCCACTTGGACCGACGATGCAGAGCAGTTCTCCCAGTTTTAGATCGAAGTCTATGTCATCGATCACGTTAAGGGAGCCGAACCTCTTGCGCAACCCCTTAACGGATAGCAGCACCTCATTATCTCCCTTGCAATCGTCGCTCTTTTGATTTTTTAGCCTAAACACCTCAACCACCTATGGTGCGTCTCCATTTTAGTAACTTTCGCTCTGTGAACTCTATTGAGAAATTCATCAGCCACCCTATAAAGCCTATCATTATCATTCCCGCGACCACCAGATCGATATTGCCGCTGGTGTATACTCTCCATATAAATGCTCCTATCCCCAGTCCACGTTTAACTCCAACCATCTCCGCGGCTACGACGGACATCCAGCCTATCCCAAGCCCTATTCTCATGCCGGTAACTACAGAGGGAAGTGCCCACGGCATTACCACCTTACTCACCAGGTGTCTGGAGCTAGCCCCCAGGGTCTTTGCGGCTTCCATCAGTTTCATGTCTACGCATTTGACCCCGGCCGTCGTGTTTAAAACTATCGGGAAGAAGCACCCCAAAAACACTATGAAGAGAGGGGCATTCTCCCTGAAAATCATTATCGCTATCGGGATCCAGGCCAGTGGGGGTATCGGTCTTAGAATCTCAACTATCGTCCCCCCCGCATCTACGCCATATTTTAAGTAGCCCATAGCCAACCCTATGGGAATGCCCAATACGCATGCTATGGCAAATCCGACGAGCACCCTTATAAAACTCATTAGGGAGTTTAATCCTATACCTCGCTCGTAGGTTGAGCCTATCCCCCTGCCAAGGAAGTTCCCCACCAGCGCTTGAACGGCCTCAAATGGAGCGGGAATTTCGTGTATCCTGTACTGCATCAAGAAGGGGCTGCTCTCCGCACCTGTTACCAACAAATGCCAGATCAGCAGAAAAGCCAGGAAAGAGATTATCTTGACAAGAAGGTGGAACCTCTTCTCTTTCTCTGCGTCCTTTTCGTACGTCATGTGGAGATCTTTAGCTTTTCCTTCTCCACGGCTTTGAGTATGAGATACCATTGCACCGTTCCTTCTCCAGGGTAGCCCACTGTCTTGCCCACTAGATCCTCTAAGTTGTTTATTCCCTCCTCCACCACGATGGCGCTTCCATTGTAGTTCACTCCCGCCACTATCTCTATTTTAGCATCGTTGAACTCCCCGCTTATGGAGGAGAAATCGTTGGAGTTTATTCCATGTATCAGTGCCGGTGCTATTCCAAGATAGGCCATATCGACCTCCCCATTTTTGATTAGGTCCATCATCACTCCTACTCCATTAGATCTATCATCGGTGGTTATCGAGATATTGACCTTCCTATCAAACCCCACATCCCGGATGATCTGAAGAGGCAGGTGGTGGAGATCGTCGGTGATAAAGCCTATTTTGACCCCTTTTTTGGTGAGATTGAGGCCCGGGTCATAGTTAGAATCGATAAAACTTTCGTCTACCACATCATCGATGTAATCGTCCATGCTTTCATAGCCTGAGGCTTTCCACTTCTTAGAGTTTATGATGGCAGTCTTATCGTATATCCCATTCCCATACTCCTTAATGCCTTCAATATCAAGAGTATAGTCATAGTCCACGTTATCGAGTGCCAGCTTTACAACCTCTTCTTCTCTATGAGTAAAGATTCCCGCATATTTCACCAGCTCAGTGTAGTTCCCACCACCTTTAGCCTCGTTTATCCAATTCTGCGCTTGCATGTGAGCCCACACGACCCTTTTTACTATTTCTCCGGCATCCTCGTTATCCTTAAACCAGTTATCACGGTAAACCAGAACACAGCACGGATGGTGGGGCCATATCTCACTGCTGTTCATCAGTATCTTGCCTCTTCCTTTTACCACTGCCTCGGAGGGATAGGGTTCCCATCCCACGAAACCACTCATCGTGGTGCCCAGGCCATCGACCATAGCCCTTCCACCAGCTACCGTGAGGAAGATTGCGTCCTCAGGAAAGAGACAACCCGATAACGCTAACGCTAAAAACGATAGAGCTATTACTCCTACTATTGGCTTTGAGTAACCCATCTTGTGTACAAGAGTACTATATATTTTAATGTTGCGCCCATAACAGTACCTCCGATAGGAAAAAACAGGCAGGATAGGAGAACCTAATGGGACAGGTAAGAGATGGATAAGAGAGAAACTACCCCTGTGATGCCGTATGCCACAGTGGCCTACACCCTTAGAACCCTAT
>Ga0209633_10001160_pt1 | contig 28151 bp, 26 predicted proteins | sample Cruoilmetagenom1_FD_187290 | JGI IMG/M metagenome (GOLD analysis project Ga0209633, IMG submission 187290) | Oil polluted marine microbial communities from Coal Oil Point, Santa Barbara, California, USA - Sample 1 (SPAdes) (version 2) | ecosystem: Environmental > Aquatic > Marine > Oil seeps ... | reverse complement strand
GCGCAGCAGCGTGCAGCGCAATCCCACCATGCTCTCCAGCAGCCTCGGCTTGAATCCGTAATCGTCCAGCGCAAACTGGAACGCCGCCGCCGCCAGCGGGCGCTCGCCTGCGTCCACCCGTTCCATAAAGGCGGCCGCTTCCTGTTCCCAGCCCGATTGCAGCTGAGTGTCGGCATGCAGGAATAGGATCCAGTCGCACCGCGCCTTGCGGGCACCCGCCGCCATCTGGTTGCCCCGTCCCCGCTCAACTTGCACCAGATCGGCGCCGGCGATATCCGCGATCTCCAGAGTGGCGTCGCGCGATCCGCCATCCGCGATGATCACTTCGCGGATGATGCCCTGCACCGTCGCCGGCACCAGTGCGGCCAGCGTCGGGGCCAGCCCCGTTTCGGCGTTCAAGGTTGGAATCACGACCGAAATCATGGGGCGGGATCATAACGTTTCCGGGGGATGCAACAAGGTTTGGCTTTGAGACCATTTGCTGTTAGTTCTTGATTTGTTCTTATTGCCTCGCTAAGCTAAGGGCATCATGCAAAATGCTGGTTCAGAGCGGGCTTCCCAAGCCCCGACCCCTGTCGAGCAGGGTGGCGTTCAGGGGCAGCGCCGCCGGGGGCGGGGCGCCGCCTCCAATCGCTCAGGCCGGTTCGAGACGCTGCAAAAAATCGGCACGGACGATGGTTGGGAGTCGCTGGGGGAACTGGACGCCTTCCGGACGGAAGTCTTTGTTGACCGGCCCAAGAAGATCATCGCCCACAACGCCTCACCCGACATCAATTTCGACAATTCGGTCAATCCCTATCGGGGTTGCGAGCATGGCTGCGTCTACTGTTATGCGCGGCCCACCCATTGCTTTTTGGGCATGTCGGCGGGCTTGGATTTCGAAAGCAAGCTGTTCGTCAAGGAGAATGCCGCCGAACTGCTGGAGCGCGAATTGGCCGATCCCAACTACCGGGTCGAAAAACTGGCGCTCGGGGCCAATACGGACATCTACCAACCGATCGAACGGCAGTACCGGGTGACCCGGAGTTTGCTCGAGTTGCTGGACCGCACCAACCATCCCGTCCTGCTGATCACCAAGTCGGCGCTGATCCTGCGCGACATCGACATCTTGTCGTCCATGGCCGAGCGCGGCCTGGTGAAGGCCGCGCTTTCGGTGACGACGCTGGACCGCAAGCTGGCGCGGGCCATGGAGCCCCGGGCGAGCACGCCCGAAAAGCGGCTGGAGGCCATCGCCAAGCTGAACGAGGCAGGCGTGCCCACCTCGGTGGTGGTGGCGCCGATCATCCCAGCCCTCAACGATCACGAGATCGAGCCGATCCTGAAGCGGGCTGCAGCCGCCGGCGCCCAGCAGGCGGGCTATGTGCTGCTTCGTCTGCCAAACGAGATTCGCGACCTGTTTCGCGAGTGGCTCAGGGAGCATTATCCCGACCGCGAGAAGCACGTGTTCTCGCTGGTGAAATCCACCCGGGGCGGCAAGGACTATGACAGCACCTGGGGACGCCGGATGTCCGGCTCGGGCCCCTTTGCCTGGCAGATCGGCCGGCGCTTTGAGCTGGCCTGCAAGCGGCTCGGTATCAACGAGCAAAGTTTTTCTGTCAGAACGGATTTGTTCACACCCCCCGTCCTGCCGGGCCAGCAATTGCGCCTGCTCTGAGCGATCACCTGCCTGCCGCGTAACCGTTGCCCATGACGCTCCTTAAGGTCATGCTCGGCCCATGGTGGGCGCAAATGATTCGGGGCTCACGCCGTCGTTCCGTATGGAACGGGCGATGGTGGGCCGGCATGGTGGCGGGATCGCCGGAATCGATGAGGCGGGACGCGGCCCATGGGCCGGACCGGTCGTCGCGGCGGCGGTGATCCTGGACTCCGACCGAATTCCGGCGGGTCTCAACGACTCCAAGCAGCTCAGCGAACCGGTCCGCGAGGGGCTGTTCGCGGAAATTGTGAACACAGCCCAAATGGCCGTGGGAATCGCCGAAGTCGGACGCATCGATCGCGACAACATCTTGCAGGCGACGCTGTGGGCGATGGCCGCCGCGCTACACGCTCTCCCCACCAGGCCCGCCGCCGCGTTGATCGACGGCAACCGGCTGCCCCCTCTGCCTTGCCCGGCGGAAGCCGTCATCAAGGGCGATGCGTTGTCGCTCTCGATCGCTGCCGCCTCGATCGTGGCCAAGGTGACCCGCGACCGCATGATGCGGCAGTTGGCCCGCGACTATCCGGGCTATGGCTGGGAGCGGAACAAGGGATATGGGACTCAAGAGCACCGAAGCGCCATCGCGGAGTTAGGCGTCACCCCGCACCACCGCCGTTCGTTCGCGCCCGTTCGCGACGCCCTGCAAATGGCGGCCGCCGGATAATCGGCCCCATATCCCGGCTCCATTAAGTCAAACTTTACCCTCACCCCCCAGCATGAGACGCTGATGGGTCCCGCCGATGTGGCGGACCGGTTGTCTTGCGTAACGGAACCGGGGCGATGGGTGTGCGTAACAAGCCGGCGGCTACGCCGCCGCTCAATCGAATCATCGTCGGCGATTGCGTCGGCGAGCTCGCCAAGCTTCCCGCTGGCTGGGCCGACCTGATCTTCGCCGATCCTCCCTACAATCTGCAGCTCGAAGGCGAATTGCTGCGGCCCAATAACAGCCGGGTCGACGGCGTGGACCATGATTGGGACAAGTTTGCGAGCTTCAGGAGCTACGATGATTTCACCCGCGCCTGGCTTGCGGCCTGCCGGCGCGTGCTGAAGCCCGATGGCGCGCTTTGGGTGATCGGCAGCTACCACAACATCTTTCGGGTCGGCGCGGCGCTGCAGGATTTGGGTTTTTGGATCCTGAACGACGTGATCTGGCGCAAGACCAATCCAATGCCGAATTTTCGTGGCCGGCGCTTCACCAACGCCCATGAAACGCTGATTTGGGCCTCGCGCGGCGCCGAGGCGCGCTACGCCTTCAATTACGACGCCATGAAGGCGCTGAACGAAGACTTGCAAATGCGCTCCGACTGGCTGCTGCCGATATGTTCGGGCGCTGAGCGCCTGAAGGATCCCCGCGGCGTCAAGGCGCATCCGACACAAAAGCCGGAGGCATTGTTGCACCGCGTCCTTCTCGCTTCCAGCGCACCCGGCGACGTTGTGCTCGATCCGTTTTTCGGAACGGGCACCACTGGCGCGGCGGCGAAACGGTTGGGGCGCAATTGGCTTGGCATCGAACGGGACGAGGAGTACGCAGAGATCGCCGCGTCCCGGATCGAAGCCATCGAACCGCTCGGCGCCGACATTCTCGAAGTCGCAAAGGGGAAGCGTGCCGAGCCCCGCATTCCGTTCGGGACCATTGTCGAGCTCGGCATCCTCGAACCGGGCAGCATAATCTACGATCCCAAGGCACGGCACGCGGCCCAGGTCCGGGCCGACGGATCCATTGCCTGCAAGGGCGCGCAAGGTTCGATCCACAAGATCGGCGCCCATGTGCAGGGCCGGGATGCTTGCAACGGATGGACCTTTTGGCATTACGAGGCCGGGGGCGAGCTGAAGCCGATTGATGGATTGCGCATCGAGGCCCGCTCGCAACTAGGCCTCAGCTGACGGCGCTCAGATTTCCGTATCCACCGTTTCTGCAAGCGCATAAGCCAGCACCTTGCGCATCAGGCTTGGCAGGGCTTGGGACTCCAAGTCGCGCCGTTCGACCCAGCGCCAGCCTTCGGGCAGAGCGCCGCTGGCGGCTCTATCGCCGCCATCAAGCCGAAGCAGATAGACATCCAGTTTCAGATGAAAATGCGTGAAGGTGTGGCGCACATCACCCGGCAATCGCCGCCAATCGCCTGGAAGTGGTTCGCGTGATTTCTTGCCAGCCCGAGCGTTCTGCCAATCGTCGTCGCTCCAGCCGCTCGAAGGTACCTCCATCATCCCGCCCAGCAGGCCGCGCGCAGCCCGCTTGCGCAGCAATACCTGGTCGCCCTGCATCGCGACGAAGGCCTGGCCCGCGCGGACAGGCTTGGCCTGCCTTGGTGTCCTGATCGGGAGCAAGCCGGCCTTGCCCGCCGCACGCGCCTCGCAATATTCGCCGAGAGGACAACGTTCACATGCGGGGCTGCGCACGGTGCATATCGTAGCCCCGAGGTCCATCATGGCTTGGGCGAAGTCGCCGGGCCGCTTCTGCGGAACGAGCTCTGCCGTTAAACGCCGTAAAATCGGCGTCGCTGACTCCAAGGGAGTTTCAATGGCGGACAGCCGCGCGATCACCCTTTCTACATTGCCATCCACCACGGCTGCCGCGGAATCGAAGGCGATCGCCGCAATCGCCGCAGCGGTATAGGGCCCGATCCCCGGAAGCTGCAGCAGCGCCGTCTCGTTCTGCGGGAAACGCCCGCCATGCTCATCGACGATCAACCGGGCGCAACGATGCAGATTGCGGGCGCGTGAGTAGTAACCAAGCCCCGCCCATTCGCCGAGCACGTCGTCCAAGTCGGCCGAGGCCAACGCTTCGGCGTTGGGCCACCGAGCCATGAAATTCTTAAAATAGGGCTGGACCGCCTTTACCGTGGTTTGCTGCAGCATGATTTCGCTGAGCCAGACCGCATAAGCGTCCGCGCGTTCCCCAGGCGGCGCCCGCCACGGCAAATCGCGCCTGGACCGGTCGTACCAGGCCAGCAAGACGCGGGCGATCTCTCGCCTAGTCCGAGTGCAGATCGTCTTGCCCTTTTCCCCAGTCCCCATGGCCACCCTGCCCTCAGCAACGAATCCCCGATATGCTACGTGCTGCATCGATCAGGCGAAACCGCTTGGCGGACCATCTCATGGCCAATGATCCGGTGAAACCGGTAGCGCAGGGCGCCAAAGCCGTAGGCGCGTTCGCGGCGCGCGTCACGGCCAAGGTTTTTGAGGATCACGGCCTCTCCCACGCCATGCTGCTGGGCGACTGGCCGGCAATTGCGGGCGCCGAGCTTGCCCAATTCAGCCGGCCCGAACGCCTGGTCTGGCCGCGCCGTGCTGAGGCCGCGCCCGGCCCATCGGGAGCGAAGCAACCATCGCGGGGTGCCACCCTGGTGCTCCGGGTCGAGGGTCCGCGCGCCATCGAGATCCAGCACATCGCGCCCCAGCTCATCGAGCGGTTGAACACTTATTTGGGATATGGCGCCATCGCCCGGATTCGCATCGAGCAGGCGCCGCTTGGCACGCCTTCGAGCAAAAGCCCAAAACCTGCCGGGTTGGAAGAGGCGGGCGCCGCCTATCTAGCCGATGATCTAAACGAAATCGACGATGAGGGATTGCGCACGGCACTTGCCCGGCTGGGCCGCCGCACGCGCTGAGAAGCTGGTCAGAGCCGGCCGGGAATTCGCCACACACGGGCATTTGAACCCTTGCCACCTTATTGTCATTTATGGTCACGATATCTAAGGCTAAACCCGGCGTCGCTTGCGGGGCCCGGCCTGCGTTCGAGCGAATTGGAGATGGATCTGTGACTCAGTCAAAAATGCCAAGCAAGAATGGTGCGTCCGCGAATGTTGTTGTTAGCCTTGCCAGCACGGCGCTAATCGCGGCTGTAATGGCTTTGTTCATTTTGGGAACGCCAGGTGCCAGCACTGCCATAGCCGACGTCCAGGTCGAAGAGCTGATGGAGGCCGGCCCGCTGCCGGAAAAGGCCCAGGGCTCGGACCAGGCACCGGTAACGATTGTCGAATACGCCTCGCTCAGCTGCTCCCACTGCGCCGACTTCCACACCAAGGTATTTCCCGGACTAAAGGAGAAATATATCGAGACCGGCAAGGTCCGTTATGTGCTTCGCGAATTCCCGCTCAACAATGAGGCCTTCGCCGCTGCAGCGCTCGCGCGCTGCGTCGGCGACGACAAATTCTTTCCCTTCGTCGGTGCGCTCTTCACCACCCAACAGAGCTGGTTTTGCCCGGATTGCGACACCGAGGCGGAGTTGAAGAAGCTCTGGAAGCAGGCCGGCCTCAGCGAGGACAAGTTCAAGCAGTGCCTGGACCCCAAGACCAACAAGGCCCAATTGGATGCTATCCTTGAGATCCGGAAACGCGGGGCCGAGAAATTTGGCGTGAACTCGACGCCGACCTTTTTCGTAAACGGCCAAATGGTCTCGGGCGTCACCAGCCTCGAGGACCTCGAAAAGGCAATCGAGCCCCATCTGAAGGGCTCCTAAACGGCGCCGCGCCCCAGCCCACAACGCAAGCCCATGCCGAGCCGACGCATTATCATTTCGGGTCTATTGGCGCTTTCGGCCATCTTGATCGCCGGGTGCCAAGCCGGTGGCGGGGCCACCGGCGACACGGCCCCAACGGCCTTTAGCGGCGCTAATGGTGCCCCCACGCCTGCGGAGCTGATGAAGCAGGGACCGCTCGGCGATAAGGCGTTTGGCAAGGCCTCTGCGCCGGTCACGATCATCGAATACGCCTCGCTGACCTGCCAGTACTGCCGCCAGTTCCATTTGACGACTTATCCCAAACTCAAGAATGCCTATATCGACACCGGTAAGGTGCGCTACATCATCCGCGAATTCCCGATCGGACGGTCGGCGGCGGCAGCCGCGATCGTGACCCGCTGCGCTCCGGCGAAGGATTTTCTGTCGCTCTACGACAAATATCTGGTCAATCAGAAGCAATGGACCGGCCAAGAGGTGCGGCCTGACGCCTTGTTCAAGGTCGCCGCGCAGACCGGCATGACCCGCAAGGCATTTGACAAATGCATGACGAATCAAGGCATTATCGATGGGCTGATGTGGGTAAAACAGCGGGGACGGCAGTTCGGCGTGGCAGGCACGCCGACTTTTTTTATCAATGGCCAAAAAGTACGCGGCGTCCTGACCTTCGAGGAAATGAAGGGGATGATTGAGCCGCAAATCAGCGCCCGGGCCGCCAACCCCGCTTAAACCGACGCTCACGTCGATCAACGCCCTGCGAGGGACAGCCTTTGAAGATTACACACCTGCGACTCTTGGGCTTCAAATCCTTCGTCGAACCGACCGAGCTTTTGATCGAGCCCGGCCTGACCGGCGTGGTCGGCCCCAATGGCTGCGGCAAATCCAACCTGCTCGAAGCCATCCGCTGGGTGATGGGCGAGACCTCCTTCAAGAGCATGCGCGGCGCCGGAATGGACGACGTGATATTTGCGGGCACCCAGAGCCGCCCCGCCCGCAACATGTCCGAGGTCACCGTGTTTATCGACAATGCCGGGCGCACCGCGCCGGCTGAATTCAACGATTCAGACGTCCTGGAAGTGACGCGCCGCATCGAGCGCGAGGCGGGCTCGGCCTACAAGATCAACGGCAAAGATGTGCGCGCCCGGGACGTGCGCTTGCTGTTCGAAGACGCCGCCACCGGCGCGCGCTCGCCCGCGCTCGTGCGCCAGGGCCGGATCGGCGAAATCGTCAATGCCAAACCCCAGGAGCGCCGCCGCCTGCTGGAGGACGCCGCAGGCATTACCGGGCTCCACAGCCGGCGCCACGAAGCCGAACTACGCCTGAAGGCCGCAGAGAGCAATCTAGAGCGCTTGCAGGACTTGCAAGGCCAGCTCGATCTTCAGCTCAAAAACCTGAAGCGCCAAGCCCGCCAGGCAAGACGCTATAAGTCGATGTCCTCCAAGATCAGAGAGGCCGAAGCGCTCAGGCTGCATATGAGCTGGACCACGGCGTGCGACGCTGTTTCGGACGAGGAGACCGCTCTTCAAGAGGCGCTGCGTGAGGTTGGGCGCCTAACCCAAGCGGAATCCGAGGCGTTGCGTGGTCAAAGCGATGCCGCTGAAGCGCTGGCGCCTCTCAGAGACGAAGAGGCCAATCGCGCCGCAGCGCTGCAACGGCTGGCGGTTGAGCGGGACACGCTGGAGCAGGAGGAAGCCCGCGCCAAGGCCCGCTGCGACGAGCTGGAGATCCGCGCAAATCAGCTGGAAACCGACATCGCCCGGGAGCGCGATATTCTAGACGAATCCCAGGAAATCTTGGGCAGCCTGGACCAGGAGGAGCAACGGATCACCCAAGCCATATCTTCGCGCGGCGAGCGCGAAGAGAGCGTGCGTGCCGAGGCCGAGCAGCACGCGGCGCAGTTGGCCGGCTCCGAAGCCAAACTCACCGAGCTCACCGCACAGTTGGCTGATGGTCGGGCCAGGCGCAACCGCTTCGAAGCGGAGCTCGAAGATGCCCATGAACGCATTGCCCGATTGGAGAATCGTGGGCAAAGCATCGCCATTGAGCTGAGCGAGCTGGAAGCAAATTCTGGCGGCGCGGGCGCGGCCAGCTCTGGCGCGGATGTTGAGCGCCTGCAGCAAGCCTACAGACAGCTCGAGGGCGACCTGGAGGCGGCGGAAGACAAACTCGCGGCGGCGCGTGCGGCGGAAAATAACGCCCGAGAGGCGCGCTCAAAGGCTGGCTTAAAAGCTCAACAATGCGAAACCGAACTAGAAACTCTGACCGGCATGCTGGAGCCCGCTGGCGGCGGGCAATGGGTGCCTGTGATCGACGCCGTCAAAGTGCGGTCCGGATTTGAGCTCGCCTTAGGTGCAGCGCTCGGCGATGATCTCGACGCCTCGACCGAGCAAAGGGCGCCGGCCCATTGGTCTCTGGTCGGCGCAGCCGGCAGAGACTCATCCCTCCCCTCCGGCGCCGAGCCCTTGAGCCAATTTGTGAATGCGCCGAAGGAGCTGACCCGTAGGCTGGACCAAATCGGCGTCGTCGATCGGAGCGATGGTTCGAAACTGCAAGCAGAGCTGAAACCGGGCCAGAGACTGGTCTCCAGGGGAGGCGATCTGTGGCGCTGGGACGGATTTGCCGCCGCGGCCGATGCCCCGACCGCCGCCGCCAAGCGCTTGGCGGGCCGTAACCGCTTGGGCGAACTGCAGCGCGAAGCGGAAGAGGCCCGTTCTGCCCTTCAAGCCGCCGAACGGGCGCTGGGTGCTGCCACGGCTACGCTGACCGAGGCCGAGGCGCACGAAAGGCAATTGCGGCAAACCTGGCGCACGGCGCAGAGCGAACTCGACCGAGCGCGCGACGCCATGGCTGAGGCGGCGCGTTCAGCCCAAGCATCGACCAAGCAACTGGGCGCCCTGCAAGAGGCCCGCACCCGGACCGAAGAGGCGCTGGTCGAGGCGCGTGACGAGCTTCACGAAGCCGAGACGGCGCTGGCCGATCTGGGGAGCAGCGATGAACTCGAAGCTGAGCTCGAACATCATCGCGAAGACTTAACCGAAATCCGCAGTGCCCATGCGAGCGCACAGGCCGGGTTTGAGACCCTGCAGCGCGAGCTTCGCGACGGCGCGGAGCGTCTCGAGATAATCAGCAGCGACCGGGAACGTTGGCAAAACCGGCGAGAGAGCGCCTCACAGCAGATCGAAACGCTGAGCGCGCGCCTTGAAGAGACCAGGCACGAGCTGGAAGAGCTGAGCAAGCTTCCCGACGATGTCGCCGAACGGCGTTCCCGGCTGTTTGACGAAATCTCCAAGGCCGAAATGTCCAGGCAGGCGGCAGCCGACGCCCTGGCCGAGGGCGAAACGTTGCTGAGCGGACAGGAAAAGACCTTGCGCGAGACTCAGTCCTTGCTCACTGAGGCCCGGGAGGCGCGCGCCGGCATCGAAGCCCGCCTGGAAGCGGCGCGCCAGCGCCGCGCCGAGCTGGTTCGGCAAATCCAAGATCAACTGGGATGCTCCGCGGATGACTGCCGCGAGATCGCAGGGCTGAAGCCCGATGCGGCGCTGCCCAGCGCGGAGGAGATCGAGACCAAGCTCTCCAGGCTGAAGGCCGAGCGCGAAAGGCTCGGCGGCGTCAATCTGCGGGCCGAGGAAGAGGCCGAAGAACTTGAGCAAGAGATCACGAGCATGGAGAGCGAGCGCGAGGACTTGGAACAGGCCATCCATCGCCTGCGCCAGGGCATCTCGAGCCTCAACCGCGAGGGCCGCAAGCGCCTGCTGGAGGCCTTCGACGACGTGAACGAGCACTTCAAGAAGCTGTTTCAGACGCTGTTCGCGGGCGGCGAGGCGGAGCTGCAATTGGTGGAGTCCGACGATCCGCTCGAGTCCGGCCTCGAAATCCTGGCCCAGCCCCCGGGCAAGAAGCCCCAGGTTCTCACCCTACTCTCAGGCGGCGAGAAGGCGCTCACCGCGCTCGCCCTGATCTTCGCCGTCTTCCTTACAAATCCCTCGCCGATCTGCGTGCTCGACGAAGTCGACGCGCCGCTGGACGATGCCAATGTCGAGCGGTTCTGCGCGATGATGGAAGAGATGACCCGGGCCACGGACACGAGGTTCATGATCATCACCCACCATCCCCTCACCATGTCGCGGGTCGATAGGCTGTTTGGCGTGACCATGGCCGAGCGGGGAATCAGCCAGCTGGTGTCGGTCGATTTGCAAACCGCCGAGGCATTCCGCGCCACCGCCTAAAGAGCGCATCTTGAATCCCGTCTTTTGCGGGCTGATGCCAAGTGACGCAGCCTCTATTTCACGTTAAATAACAATGTGTTAGGCCTTGCTATTGGCTTCTTGACAGGGTCCGGGGCCGGCTCTATGGTTCGCGCGGCCTGCGGCCCTTTCAAAAGCCTGTTCGCTTATCCCGCGGCAAGGCAATTCAATGGCCAAGTCCATCAATCCGCGCGGCAGAGTTCGCGCGAGGAGCCAAGCCTCCCCCAAGGAGGGAACCCGAGCGCGCCTCGCCGATCTCAATGCCAAGCTGAACGCAGCGAAGTCGCGCCGTGGGGGTGACGAGACTGAACCGACGGGAGGGCGCGGGGCGGCACTGGGTATGGCGTTCCGTTTGGCGACCGAATTGGTTGCTGGAATTTTGGTGGGCGGTTTCATCGGTTGGCAGCTGGACAAATGGCTCGACACCACACCTCTCTTCTTGCTTGTGTTTTTTGCGCTGGGTTTCGTGGCCGGCCTCTTCAACGTGATCCGCACGGCCCGCGCCATGCAGTTGCGTGCGGGCGGCGAAGTCGACTCGGACCAAATCGATGACTGAAGGGGCTCCAGTGGCATCCGAAGCGGTTGACGCACATGGTGGGGAACAGGGTCTGATCGCGGACCCGATGCACCAATTCGAGATCAAGCGGCAGATTGCGATCGATGTCTTCGGCATCGACGCTTCATTCACCAATTCCTCGCTGTTCATGGTGATCGCCGTGGTCGCCATCAGCGCCTTTCTGATTCTGAGCATGCGCGGACGTGCGCTGGTGCCGGGACGCATGCAGTCGCTGGCCGAGCTCTCTTACGAGTTCGTGGCAAACATGGTGCGCGACAATGTCGGTACCGCCGGACAGCGTTATTTTCCGTTCATTTTCACGCTCTTCATGTTCGTTCTGTTCTGCAACATGCTGGGCATGATCCCCTACACGTTCACGGTCACGAGCCACATCATCGTGACCTTTGCGCTGGCGCTCTTCATATTCCTGGCCGTCACCGTGATCGGCTTCGTGAAGCACGGGGCGCATTTTCTGAAACTCTTCGTTCCCGACGGCGTGCCCGTGGTCATGCTTCCGCTTCTGGTGGTGATCGAGGTGCTGTCCTATCTCACCCGTCCGGTCAGCCTGTCGGTGCGCCTGTTCGCCAATATGATGGCGGGGCACACCATGCTGAAGGTGTTTGGGAGCTTTGTGGTCGCGCTCGGAGTGCTGGGCGGCTGGGCGCCGCTCGCCTTCATGGTCGCCTTTACCGGTTTGGAGATATTGGTCGCGTTCCTGCAGGCCTATGTGTTTGCAATTCTGTCTTGCATCTATCTGAGCGATGCCCTGCATATGCATGACTGAATGCCAAATTCCGCAGGGCTTACTTCTCAAGGAGAGAAACAATGGAAACTGAAGCTGCAAAACTGATCGGCGCGGGGCTCGCCTCGATCGCACTTGTCGGCGCCGGTGTCGGCATCGGCACGATTTTCGGCAACTACCTTGCAGGCGCTCTGCGCAATCCCTCCGCGGCGCAAGGTCAGTTCGCGAACCTGCTGCTGGGCTTTGCCCTTGCTGAAGCAACCGGCCTGTTCGGGCTGGTGGTTGCTCTGATCATTCTGTTCGCCTTTTAGGACAGCCGCTCACCGCAACCGGTCATAGACCATGCCGCAATTCGATTTCGCAAGCTTCGTGCCGCAGCTGATCTGGCTCGCGATCAGCTTCATCACGCTCTATTTCGTGATGTCCCGGATCGCCTTGCCGCGGATCGCCAATGTGATCGAGGAACGGCGGGACCGGATTGCCAATGACTTGGATCAGGCCGAACAGCTCAAGCTGAAGACCGAAGAAGCGATCGCTACTTACGAACAGGCATTGGCCGAGGCGCGCGCCAAGGCCCATGGCATCGCCCAGGAGGCCCGCGACAAGCTAAGCGCGGAAATGGACCGGGAGCGCAGTGCGGCGGAACGGCAAGTGTCCGAGAAAACCGCCGAGGCCGAAGCACGGATCCAGGCCAGTACCACGGCTGCCCTTGCCCATGTGAACGAGGTGGCGGCGGACGCGGCTGAGAGCATTGTCCAAGCCATGACCGGTGGCCGTGCCACGAAATCCGAAATCTCGGCCGCCATCCGCAAGGCAATGTCGCCATGATCGGCTTCCTAAAGAGCCCCGAATTCTGGGTCGCGGTCTCTTTCGTCGGGTTCATCGTGCTGATCGCCTATTACCGCGTGCCCAAAGCTGTCACCGATGCGCTCGACAAGCGCGCAGACGGGATCCGCCAGGAACTCGAAGAAGCGCGGCGGCTTCGCGAAGAGGCACAGGGAATTCTGGCCGATTATGAGCGCAAGCAGCGCGACGCCGAAAAAGAAGCCGAAGAAATCATTGAACTGGCAAGGCGGGAGTCGGTGGCGTTGGCCGAGGAAACCCGAAAGGCTCTTCAGGAGTCGCTTGAGCGGCGCGCCAAGCTTGCCGAGCAGAAGATCGCCCGCGCCGAAGAGCAGGCCGTGGAAGAGGTCCGGATGATGGCAGTCGATGTCGCCATTGCGGCGGCCCGGTCGGTGATCGAGAAGAAGATGACCCCGGCAGCGGCCGCAAAGCTGGTCGATCAGAATATCCGGGAACTCAAGGGCACTTTGAATTAGCAGCCCGCCTATTCCCCCAGCCTATTCTGCCGCCTCGGCGGGTTCCACCGCACTCCAACGCAATACCGGCTGGCGCGCCGCGCGGGTCTCGTCGAGCCGCTGGCGGGGCGCCAATTGCGGCGCCCGCTTGAATCGGTCCTGGTCGCCCCCCTTGGCCGCCTTGGCTAAATCCCGCAACACGCCAATGAATTGATCGAGGCTCGCCTTGGACTCCGACTCGGTCGGCTCGACTAGCATCGCGCCATGGGCAACCAGGGGAAAGTAAACCGTCATGGGATGGAATCCCTCGTCGATCAGCGCTTTGGCGAAATCGAGAGTCGTGACGCCGGTGCCCTCCAGAAAGTGATCGTCGAACAGCACTTCATGCATGCAGGTCTGGTCGCCGAATGGCTGGCTCATGACGTCGCGCAAACTGGCGCGGATGTAGTTGGCGTTCAGAACCGCATCTTCCGAGGCCTGCCGCATGCCGTCTGCGCCGTGGCTCAACATATAGGCCATGGCACGCACGAACATGCCCATCTGGCCGTGAAATGCGGTCAGGCGGCCGAAGGGTTTGCGCCCCTCGGCTGCGCCCTCACTCTCCACGAGCCGGCGCATGGCGCCGTCGCGCACCAGATAGGGAATCGGCACATAGGGGATTAGCACTTCGGAGAACACGACCGGCCCCGAGCCCGGCCCGCCGCCGCCATGGGGGGTCGAGAACGTCTTGTGCAAATTGATATGCATGCAATCGATGCCGAGGTCACCTGGCCGCGCCTTGCCGACAATGGCGTTGAAATTGGCGCCGTCGCAGTAGAAATAGGCGCCCGCATCGTGAACCGCCTGCGCTATCTCCACGATGTCGCGCTCGAACAGTCCGCAGGTATTGGGATTGGTCAGCATGATCGCGGCCACATCCGCGTCAAGCGCCGCCTTCACCGCCTCGACCGATACCGTGCCGTCGTCGCGGGCCGCAATTGTTCTGACGCTATAGCCGAGCAGCGCGGCAGTCGCCGGATTGGTGCCGTGAGCCGACTCTGGCACCAGCACGACCGACCGCTGCTCGCCCTTGTCGTCATGGGCCGCCTTGATCGCCGTCATGCCGCAAAGTTCGCCATGGGCGCCCGCCTTGGGCGAGAGCGCCACCCCAGCCATGCCGGTGAGTTCGGTGAGCCAGGCCGAGAGCTGCGCCATCAGATCGAGCGCGCCCTGAACCGTGCTCTCGGGCTGCAGCGGATGGATGTCGCCAAAGCCCGGCAACCGCGCCAGTTTTTCGTTGGCGCGGGGATTGTGCTTCATGGTGCACGAACCCAGCGGATAGAGGCCGAGATCGATGGCGTAATTCTTCTGACTGAGCCGTACGTAATGGCGCAGAGCTTCGGGCTCAGAGAGACCAGGCAGCCCGATTGGTTCGCGGCGCGCGAGTTTGCCCAAACGGGATGCAGCCTCGGGCGCTTCGGGCAAGTCGACGCCCGACGTCGCCGTGTCGCCCACTTCGAAGATCAGCGGCTCTTCGATCAGCAGCCCCCGATTGCCGGAGTAGGTTGGGCTTGCGCTCTCATTCTGCCGGGCCGGGGCTGAGCGCTCTTTACCGGTCATGCTTGAGCACCTCCGCAAGGGCGCTGCGATAGGCGGCTATGTCAGCCTCGCTGGTCACCTCGGTAGCCGCCACGATAATGAGATCATGCAATTCCGGCTGGTCCGGTTCGAGCCGGCCGACCGGCACGCCGCCAAGCACGCCCTTTTCGGCAAGCCGTTCGATAATCTCCGCGCCATTGCCCGGCACCCGCAGCGTGAACTCGTTGAAGAATTCGGGCGTCATCAATTCGACGCCATCGATCCCGCTAAGGGCATCGGCGAGCCCCACGGCGCTTGCGTGATTGAGTTCGGCCAACCGGCGCAGCCCCGCCTCGCCCAACAGCGAGAGGTGAATGGTGAAGGCCAGCGCGCACAGGCCGGAATTGGTGCAGATATTGCTGGTCGCGCGTTCGCGGCGGATATGCTGCTCGCGGGTCGAAAGCGTCAGCACATAACCGCGGCGCCCGGCCGCATCGACGGTTTCGCCACAGATCCGGCCCGGCATTTGGCGGACATATTTCGCCCGTGTCGCAAACAGCCCGACATAGGGGCCGCCGAAATTGAGGCCGTTGCCGAGAGATTGCCCCTCGGCAACCACGATGTCGGCACCCATATCACCCGGCGACCGTAGCGCGCCCAACGAAATCACTTCGGTGACGGCCACGATCAAAAGCGCGCCCCGCTCATGGGCAGCGGCCGCGATCGGCGTCAAATCGTGCAGGCCCCCGAAATAATCCGGCATCTGAACGACCACGCAGGAGGTCTCGTCGTCGATTCCGGCAATGATTTCGCCGCTGCCGCCATTTGGGATGGGTTCGAGCGCCCGCACGCTGTGCCCCGAATGGCGCGACAGCGTTTCCACCACGGCGCGGTAATGGGGGTGCAGCCCGCCGGCGAGCACGGCCTTCGAGCGCCGGGTAATCCGATGCGCCATCAGAACCGCTTCGCCGCAGGCGGTCGATCCGTCATACATGGAGGCGTTTGCCACCTCCATGCCAGTCAGCAGCGCGACTTGGGTCTGGAATTCGAACAGATATTGCAGGGTGCCCTGGGCGATCTCGGGCTGATAGGGCGTATAGGACGTCAAAAACTCCGAGCGCTGAATCAGATGATCCACGCTCGCGGGCACGTGGTGCTTATAAGCGCCGCAGCCGACAAAGAACGGTAGGCTGGAGGCGGGCAGGTTTTTAGCCGCTAGCTTTGATAGCTGCCGTTCGACGTCCATCTCGCCCGCATGAAGCGGCAGGTTCGGCAACCCGCTCATGCGGACATTCTCTGGAATGCCCTCGAACAGCTCATCGATGGAGGCGGCGCCGATCCGAGCCAGCATGGCCTGCCTGTCGGCATCGCTCAGCGGCAGATAGCGCATTAGCTCAACGTCTCCAGGAAGCTGTCATAGGCTTGCCGATCCATCAGCTGGCTCAGCTCGTCGGCGTCGGCCAATTTGATCCTCAGGAACCAGGCCTTGCCCTCCGCGTCTTCGTTCACGAGAGCCGGGTTCTTCTCCAGCTCCTTGTTGGTTTCGAGCACCTCACCCGCCACCGGCGCATAGACTTCGGCCGCCGCCTTCACCGACTCGACCACCGCCGCCTCATCGCCCTTCTTGACGGCGCGCCCGACCTCCGGGAGCTCCACAAAGACAATGTCGCCGAGCTGCTCCTGGGCGTAATCCGTGATGCCAATGGTTCCGATATCCCCATCCACCAGGATGTATTCGTGAGCCTCGGTAAATTTGATATCCGCCATCCAATGGTCCTTTCGTTCGGTCTTAGCTTAAGCCGCGTTGGCTCGGCGGTAGCGGTGGGGGACGAAGGGCATATCCGCGACTAGCGCTGGCCGCGCGACACCCCTCACCAGCAGACGAATTGGCGTCCCCGTCGCCGAGTAGTCGCGAGCCACATAGCCCATGGCGATGGGTCCACCGACCGTTGGGCCGTATCCACCGCTGGTGATGAGCCCAATCGTTTCGCCCGCTTCATTTTGAATTTCCGTCCCCTCGCGAGCCGGCGCACGCCCTTCCGGTGTAATTCCGACCCGCAGCCGCTCGGGGCCTTTCTCGAGTTCCGACAGGATCCTTTCGGCGCCTGAAAAATTACCCTCGCCTCGCCGCCTCTTGCCGACGGCCCAGGCGAGATTCGCTTCGATTGGTGACGTCTTTTCATCAAGATCATGGCCGTAGAGGCAGAGACCGGCCTCCAGCCGCAGGGAATCGCGCGCGCCGAGGCCAATGGCTTCGACCTCAGGTTCGGCCAACAAAGCGCGGGCGACCTCTTCGGCGTTCTCGGCACTAATTGAGATTTCGAAGCCGTCCTCCCCGGTGTAACCGGACCGGCTGACGTGACAGTCCAGACCATCGAAGTCGGTGCTGGTTGCTGTCATGAATGTGAGGGCTTCCGCCATGGGACAATGCCGGGCCAGTGCTGCGGCGGCGCGAGGCCCCTGTAGCGCCAGCAGCGCCCTTTCATCGGCTGTATAAAGCTCGACGCCGGCCGCCAGACGGTCCGACAGATCGCGATAATCGACCTCCTTGCGCGCGGCATTGACCACCAAGAGCAGTTGGCCGTCATCATCGCTCGACACCGACCGCGCGACCATCAGATCGTCGATGATGCCGCCCGAGTCGTTCAGCAGCAGCGAATAGCGCATGGCGCCCAGCTTCAAGCCCTTGAGGGCGCCCGGCGTCAGCGTCTCCAGCGCGCCGGCCGTGGTGTCGTGATCGGGTCCGACGACAAAGGCCTGCCCCATATGGGAGACGTCGAACAAGCCTGCTTCCGCGCGGGTATGGAGATGCTCCTTGAGGACGCCCAACCGGTAATTCACCGGCATCTCATAGCCGGCGAACTCCACCATCTTGCCGCCAAGCTCGAGATGCAGGGCATGGAGCGGCGTGCGCTTCAGGGCACTATTTTTTTCGGTTTGTTCTGCCGGCGCCGTCATCTCGTTCTGGTTCCGCAACCCGATATCGCCGCGTCCCTAGCCGAAGCTCGAGACACGCCCCCTCTGTCACGGAACCTGAGAGATTTCACCCCGCGCGCCGCGCGGTCTTATCCCCTTCGGTGAGCCAATCCCGGCTAAACGGGTCGGCTGCTTTCCAGAGCGCCATCTTCCTGCGGTCCGTTTGCCTGAGAGTTTCCGGGGCGGTTGCTCCTTCGGCGCCGGATGATCCGGTCTCTCCCGCAGGAATCGATTGGACCTGTGGTAACTGCCCAACGGGCAGCGGCGCGAATGATAGGATTTGGAGCGGTCGAGTCAACCGAGGCTGCATCACGCAGTTGGGGATAAAACTGCACCCCTAGCCAGCCCCCGGCGCGTTGCGGTCGAAAGCGACAAAGACGTTGTAGTCACCGGCGGGCACGCCCGACTTCACGGCAAACGAGACCTGGCGAACGGCCGAAAAGTACCCGACCGGCATGCCTTGCGGAATCTTGACCTTAACGTTCACTTTTTCTGTCGAGACAAGGTTGCGGGAGGCGTCCGTGACATGAACCTTGATGGGCAGCGTCAATGTTCCGTGCCTCCCCTTCGGGCCCAGCAGCACGCGACCGGCGAAGCCATATTTCACCGTCACCCTATCGGAGCCGATCTGGCATTCCCGCGCCGTCTTGGTGAGTTCGCCGCGATGCTGAACGCCCGAATTGTCTCCGGCGCGCCCCGATTCGTAAACCGTCAGCCGCTTGTCGCGCGGCCAAACACTGAAACGCGGACAGTTGTCGCCAGCGGTCTGCAAATCCACCTGGCCGGATGTATCGCTCTTGGCAGCGGCGAGCAGACGCTCCTCGGTGACCGTCGCCTCCCAGCTCTTGCTCGAGGAATCTGTCCTGAAGGGGGATGTGATTTGGGAAATCGCGCAGCCCCCAACCAGGGACGAGGCAAGTATAAGCGCCACGCACATTTTAGCTGCGCTCAGATGGGATTTTCGGCGAACTCGCAACGCACCCCCGACCCAAATCCTTGACAGGCCTACAAGACGCGCATGTATATGCTCGTGAATACCAGGCCCGAATTTGTTTCTTGGAATTGCCTTAATGGCAACGATCCAGACCCTATCTAGCATATATGACCGCCGCAAGAACCATTTGGTAGACGCCGTTTCACCGAGCTGCGAGCAATGAACATTCAGGAAAAACGCCCTTCCGGCGCCTCGAAAAACAGCCAAGCGCCGCGTCCGCCATTGACGATTTTGTTGACCGCGCCGCGTGGCTTTTGCGCCGGCGTAGACCGTGCCATTCAAATCGTCGAGCTTGCACTCGAGACCTATGGCGCACCGGTCTATGTACGCCATGAGATCGTTCACAACCGCTTCGTAGTGGATGGCCTACGCGCCAAGGGTGCGGTTTTTGTGGAAGATCTGGAAGAAATTCCCGACACCGAAGCCCCGGTGATCTTCTCCGCCCACGGCGTACCAAAATCCGTGCCCGAGGCCGCCAGAAAACGTAATTTCTTCTTCCTGGACGCCACCTGCCCGCTGGTCTCCAAGGTCCATGTGGAGGCCGAGCGCCATCACGCCCGCGGACGGGAGGTCGTACTGGTGGGGCATGCGGGGCATCCGGAGGTGATTGGTACCATGGGCCAATTGCCCGAAGGCGCGGTCAAGCTGATCGAAACCAGCGAGCAGGCGCGCCAATTCGAGCCGATGAATCCCGAGAGCGTGGCTTACATCACTCAGACTACGCTCTCGGTCGACGACACCGACGAGATCGTGACCATCCTTCGGGAGCGGTTTCCGAAGATTCAAGGGCCGCACAAGGAGGACATTTGCTACGCGACGACCAACCGCCAGACCGCGGTCAAGGCGATTGCCGGGCAGTGTCAGCGCATGATCGTGGTCGGTGCCCAGAACAGCTCGAACTCGAAGCGGCTGGTGGAGGTTGCCGAGCGGGCTGGCTGCCCCAAGGCCCTGCTGCTGGGGCGAGCAGCCGATATTCCGTGGGACGACTTCGAGGACCTGGAGACTTTGGGGATCACGGCCGGGGCGTCCGCGCCGGAGGTCCTGGTTGACGAGATCATCGAGGCCTTCGGCGAACGGTTCACCATCAAAGTCTCCAGCGTCTCCACCGCCGAGGAAGACGTCTCCTTCAAACTGCCCCGCGAATTACGGGATTCGGCGCGCCGCTAGCATGGCCGTTTACACCGAAGTTTCGGACGAGGAACTTGGCGCGTTCGTCGGCAGCTACGACCTGGGCGAGCTTTGGTCCTACAAGGGCATCGCGGAAGGCGTGGAGAACACCAACTATCTGATCCACACCGCCGTTGGGCCCTACATCCTCACGCTCTACGAAAAGCGCGTGCGCTCCGAAGAGCTCCCGTTCTTCTTGGACTTGATGGACCATTTGGCGTCTTCCGGCATCAAATGCCCGACGCCCGTGCGCGACCGCGAAGGCAAAATGCTGCGCAAGCTGGCGGGCCGTCCGGCTGCAATAGTTACGTTTCTCGAAGGCCTGTGGATTCGCCGCCCGCATGTGGAGCACTGCGCTGAACTGGGCAAACACCTCGCCAAGTTCCACCTGGCGGGGCAAAGCTTTGGCCAACGCAGACAGAACAATCTTTCGGTGCAAGGCTGGCGGCCGCTGTTCGAGGCCTGTGGCCCAAGAACAGATGAGATCGCGGATAATCTGCAGCGCGAGATCTCCGACGAGCTCGCCTTTCTCGAGGCCAATTGGCCAAACGGCCTGCCCGCCGGCATCATCCATGCGGATTTGTTCCCCGATAATGTGTTCTTCCTTGGCCCTGAGATTTCAGGGCTGATCGACTTCTATTTCGCCTGCACCGACATGCTCGCCTTCGACATCGCCATATGCCTGAACGCCTGGTGCTTCGAAAGCGATAACTCCTTCAACATCACCAAGGCCCGGGCGCTGCTTGACAGCTATACCGGCGTTCGCCGGTTGGACGACGGCGAATTCGAGCTGCTTCCGATTCTGGCGCGGGGCGCGGCGCTAAGATTCCTGCTAACTCGCGTCTATGACTGGCTAAACGCCAATGACGGCGCCTTGGTCCGGCCCAAGGACCCGATCGAATACCTGCGAAAGCTCAGATTTCACCGCAAGGTGGCGAGCACGCGCGAATACGGTCTGGAGAAGGCCTGATGGCGGATGTGGTGATCTATACCGACGGCGCTTGCTCGGGGAATCCGGGTCCTGGCGGTTGGGGCGCCCTGCTGATCTCCGGCGACAAACGCATGGAGCTCAAGGGTGGTGAGGCCGAGACCACCAACAACCGGATGGAGCTGCTTGCCGCTATTCGTGCCCTAGAAGCGCTGAAGGGACATCCGAGGGTCGACCTGCACACCGATTCCAACTATTTGCGCGAAGGCATCACCGATTGGATCAACAAGTGGAAGCGGAATGGCTGGCGCACCGCCAACCGGAAGCCGGTCAAAAACGACGATCTATGGCGGCGGCTCGACGAGCTGCAGGCCGACCAAGACGTGCACTGGCACTGGGTAAAGGGTCATGCGGGCGACGAAGGCAATGAACGGGCCGATGAGCTTGCCCGCGAGGGCATGGCGCCATTCATGGGCCGCGACGCCTCGCTCCCGCAAGGTTAGAGCGACTTGAGCAGTTCGTCCGCGCTGCTGATGATTGCGCTCGCCGGCGCATCTTCGATGTTCAGCACCTCTACCACCCCATCCTCGACCAGCATGGCATAGCGTTTTGAGCGCTCTCCAAGCCCGACCGCGCTCGCGTCGAATTCGAGCCCGATCGCTTCGGTGAAGTCGCCATTACCGTCAGCCAGAAACAGTATCTTGCCCTCGGCGCCGGTATTCTTTGCCCAGGCATCCAGCACGAAGATGTCGTTGACGGCGATGCATGCCACGGTGTCGACGCCGCGATCCTTGAAGTCGTTCAAGTGATCCAGGAACCCCGGCAAATGCTTGAGATGACATGTGGGCGTGAAGGCGCCGGGCACTGCGAAGGCCGCAACTTTCTTGCCGGCGAAGACGTCCGACGTCGACATTCCGGACGGACCATCGCCCGTCATCACCGTGAAAGTGGCTTCCGGCAGTTTGTCACCGACGCTGATTGACATGGGGTTCCCTCCAAAGATCTATCCAATTGCGCACGAGACCTTATAGGGTCCACCGGCCCGGGCCAAGCGGTCGCGAGCGCTCGTTGGGAGGACCTGAGCTCCATTGGCATATCGCGCAGAAATTGTTCAGTCGACGGTCCAGCTTGCTTGGGACTGTCCGTGGTCCGACACCAGCGTCATATTGAGCGTCTTGCCCTTTAACGCGCTGCCGTCGGTTGCCTCTCCCAAATCGATGGTGAAGCGCACGCTGCCGTTTTTTCCCACATCTTTGCGCTGGGGTGGCGGGATGTAGATGGTGCCCGGCCCCTCGACGAACAGGTCCGCACCCTCGATACCTTCGGGGAAATGGGCGTCGACAACGATTAGCGGCGCCGCGCCGCCAAGCTCGGCCTTGGCTTCGCGGATTGAGGGCTGCTCGGCATTTTGCGGTGAAGCTACCACCGGAACTTTGTCCATAAACTGCGAAATGATTGGATCGAAGATCCTAGAATTTCCAGCACCTGGTTCGAGTTTCAATTTCAGATGCGCTTCGGCTGGAACGCAAATGTCCTTGCAAACCGCGTAGTCGAGCTTGAGATCGAGATCGACCGGCGCGTCTCCCCGCTCGGGTTTCACCAGCACCGGAAAGACGACTTCCTTCTCATATCCGATCGAGGTCCCGTAGGGATCGGTGAAGCGATGGGGCGCGGGCCATAGCACTTTTGCCTCTTTCAAGTTTTTCGAGGCAGCGAAATCGAAGCTGGCGGGCAAGCCGGAATCCCCGGGATTGCGCCAATAGGTCTTCCAGCCATCATCGAGCTGTATCTGAACGCCCGCACGAATTGTCTTATCGCCGGCATCGGTTGCAGCACTGCCGGGAATTAGCCGGGACTTTGCATAGGACGTTTTTACCCACGGCTGGGCGATTTCAGCCTGAACCGCTGTCGCGATGGCGGAGCAGAGCACCAACGCAAAAATATTGAGCACCATGGTCGGCAATTTTTTCATCGCATTATCGGGTCGCTTTTTGTCGGCCTTCGGCACGTTCCGATTCTCACGGCCCTGGATTTGGGTGTACAGCCAATTATTTACGACCTTCGTCGTCACACGCTGAATCACTCTTGTGTGACGTCGTGTCATCCGTTCCAGCCGCCGAGGAGTTGAAATCGGGCCTGTCAAGGCCTTCACAAGGGACCTGCTCCCCGGTTAGTCTCTCTCCCATGGGGCGTCTAATCCGAGACGAGATTTATGATCCCATGGCGGGCTATCTTGACGGCCAGTTGCTGGTCGCCATGCCCTCCATGGCCGACTCCCGGTTCTCCCGAACCGTGATCTATCTTTGCGCCCATTCCGAAGACGGCGCCATGGGCATCATCGTCAATCAGCATGCGCCCCATATCAGCTTCGGCGAGCTTTTGGAGCAGCTGAACATCACGCCGCTGGAGAACCGGATCAGCATGTCCGTGGGGCGGCCTAGGATGGCGGTCCATGTCGGCGGCCCAGTCGAGACCGGCCGAGGCTTCGTGCTGCACAGTGCGGATTATTATGCCGAGGACAGCACCCTTCCGATCGATGAAGGCGTCTGCCTCACGGCCACTTTGGACATCTTGCGGGCGATCGCCGACGGCGAGGGGCCCGACAAAGCACTGCTTGCGCTCGGCTATGCGGGTTGGGCGCCGGGCCAGCTCGAGACCGAAATCCACGCCAATGGCTGGCTGCATTGTCCCTGCGACGCTGGTCTGCTGTTCGACGGTGATGTCGATGACAAATACGACCGCGCGATGGCAAAGATCGGCATAGACGCCGCACGTCTCGTAAACGACTCGGGCCGCGCTTAACCGGGACCGCTGACGGGCTTGAGCGCTGGGCGCTTGCCCCGCGCCGCCCGGGCCGCAGGCTGCTCGGGCATCTGAGTCACCACCGATCGTTGAACCAATTCGCTGCCTGTCTTGGATGCATGCTTCTTGGCATCCTTGGCCAGCGCCTTCAGCAACCGCGTGACGTCGCGCTCGTCCAGCGGCTCGCCATAGTGGAAGCCCTGGCCGTATTCGCATCCGATGGCTCTTAAATAATTGGCGTCGGCCCCGGTCTCGATCCCCTCGGCCACCACTTCCTTGTCGAGCTCATGGGCCAGCGCGATGATGGATTTCAGGATCACCGGCGACGAGCCGTTCAGATCGCTATCGCGGACAAATGTCTTGTCGACCTTGATCGCGTCGATCGGGAAGCGGTTGAGATAGCCGAGCGAGGAGTAGCCAGTGCCGAAGTCGTCGAGCGAGATTCGGGCGCCTGAAGTTTTCAGCCAGCGCATCATCTCGATTGCCTGTTCGGGGTTCTCCATGACCAGTGATTCTGTCACTTCGAGCCACAACGTACCTCTCGGCACGATGTCACTGGAAAGCACGCGGCCAATCTGCTGCAGCAATTCCTGGCGGAACAGCTGTCTGCTTGAAATGTTCACGCTGACGAATAGCGGGTCTGTTTCGCGCGGCAAGATTTGTTGCCAGTTCGCGGCATGCTCGACCGCTTTCTCCACCGCGTAGCTGCCGAGCATTCCCATCAGACCCGATTCCTCGGCGACGGGCAGAAAGTCGTCCGGATTGAGCCGCCCCTGCTTGGGATGATCCCAGCGCATCAGGGCCTCGAAGCCAGCAATGCTGTCATTGCCGAGGTGGATAATCGGCTGGAACACAATGCGGATCTGATCGCGTTCCAAGGCACGCCGCAAATCGCTTTCGAGCGGCAGGCGCTCTTCTTCTTCGCCCCGCAAATCGGCGGTAAAGATGTCGATACGATCGGGACCGCCGCGCTTGGCGCGGAACATGGCGATTTCGGCTTCCTTCAGAACGTCGCCTGGATCGCTCTGCTTGCCGTCATACACCGCGATGCCGATGCAGCCGGTCAAGATGACTTCCCGCTCAGCGACCTTCATCGGCGTGCGCAATGTCCGTCTCACCCGCTCAGCGGTGGTCGCAATTTGATGGGGATCGGTTTCCGATGTGATCAGTATGGCGAATTGATCGCCGCCGATCCGGGCCACCGTGTCCTGCGCCTTGAACTGCCGCGAGAGGCGCCGCGCCACGGTCAGCAGCATGGTGTCGCCCAAGGTGAGGCCAAGGCTCCGGTTCACATTCTTGAAGCGGTCGATATCGACGAAGAACACCGTGGGGCGGCCACCCTCTCGAAGCCGCGCCCGGGTCACCGCGCCGCCCAGCCGGTCCAGGAACAATTCGCGATTTGGGAGGCCGGTCAGGCTGTCATGCACCGCATCGTGCAGCAACCTTTCCTGTGAGCGCCGCTCGCCGGTCACGTCGCGCATGAGACCGATGCATCTGAGCGACTTGGGCTGATTGTCGGAGACAGATTGGGCTCTTAGTTCCAACCAAAGATACGAGCCGTCGGTGCGCCGCATGCGCAACTCGGTGTTGAGGTCGCCGCCCTTATGCTCTTGGATCGACCACAGCATCAGGCGAATCCGCTCGCGGTCAGCCGGGTGCACGAAGGCAAGCCACTCCTCCGAGGAGAGGTTGAGGCCACCGGCCTCCAAGCCCAAGGACTCTTCCAAGTCGGCGCTCACCGCGATTTCGTCGCGCCGCACGTTCCAATCCCAAACCGTCGCATCCGCCCCCTCGAGTGCGAAGGAATGGAGCTGCAATCTGTTGGCGGAGGCGCCGACTATCGGATCGCCGGAACGGAATGCGTATTGGGTGACCGTGAAGCCCAGCAGCACGATGATCAGGACCAATCCGGAGACCACGCCTGAGACCACCACCTCGCCCGAGAGCTTGCCGGTCACCACCATGGCCGCGCCGAAAATCCAGACCAGATAGAGGATCCAGGTGGGGATCAGGGAGAGCGCGCGTTCCTGCCCCCGCAGTGCGAGGAACACGATCAAGGGGGTCGCCACGATGGCAGTCGCCAGGAATGAAGCCCGCGCCAGTCCGGAGGCAAGTCTGGGATCCAGGATGGCCAGCACCAGCAAGCCGACCTGGCCCAAGATCCAGATACCGAAAATGACCTTGATCCATTCGTGCCACCGATTGATCCGCAGGAAGGTGTAGAGAAACACCACCAGGCTCGCGGCAAGCGCCGCCTCGGTGGCCGCCCGGTAGAAGGCGTTGTCGTCCGTGCCGACGTGGAACAGCTTGCTCCAGAAACCGAAATCCACACAGAACAGGGCCAGCGCACTCCAAGCGACCAATGCGGTGGCTGGAAATATGGCCTTGTGATTGGCGGCCACGATCGAGGTCAGGAAGATTGCCAGCAGCCCGACAATGCCGAGCATGATGCCGTTGAACAGCATCCGGTCCTGAAGCGTGCGCTCATAGGCTTCGGGCTCCCACAAGGTCATCCGTGGCACTTGGACCGAACTTAGCTCTGCGACGAAAGTGACGGTTGCGCCTGGCTCCAGGCTAAGACGGAAGATATCGGCGGTGTCGTCCGCGATGCGCTCCGGGCGAAACCCCAGCGACGGCGTCACCGCCGTGATCCGGGCGGTATCCAGGCTCGGCCAGAAGACGTTCGAGCCCACCGGCGTATACCGGTTCGCGGTCAGCCAGCGCACGACCCGCTCGTCCGACGTGTTCCTCAGCGCAAACACCATCCAGTTGGGATTGGTGCCGGGCGTGGTGGCTTGAACCGCCATGCGGCCTGCTATGCCGTCGGCGCCCGCCGCGGTGTCGACCTGCAACCGGTCGCCGCGGCCCTCATAAAGCTCGCCAAGCGCGGTGACGTCGATGCGCTCCTGGTCCGGCTGCACCTCGATCGCTTCCAGCGCCGAGGTGCTCGAGGCACCCAGGAGCACCGATGCACAAAGCAGAAATGCGGCTAGGACCGCGGACACGGCATTGCCCGAGGCCGCACGCAGGCGGGCCATCAGCGTCGAATGCGCTTTGACGATCGTCACTTCAGCTCAACCTCTCGCAGCGGAGGGCCAGGAAATGGCAAGGTCTCAAGGGCGCGGATCATCATCGATCAGCGCATAGAGTGTGTGGTCCTGCCAAATTCCATTAATTCTCAAATAGCGCCTGGCGATTCCCTCTCGCTCGAATCCGCACTTTTCCAGCAGGCGGGTCGAGGCGCTGTTGTTGCGCAAGCACGCCGCCTCCAGCCTGTGTAATTGCAGCCCATCGAACACGAACGGTATTAGCGCCTTCATTCCTGCCGTCATGTAACCCTGCTGCGCGTGGGGCTCTCCAATCCAATATCCCAGCGTGCAGGCTTGCGTCACGCCGCGCCGCACGTTGCTCAGCGTCAAGCCGCCAAGCAGGTCGTCGTCGGCTGTGCGGAACATGAAGAACGCATAGCCTATGTCTTCGCGCGCCTCCCTGACGTAATGGCGCACCCGGCGCCTGTAGGACGTTCGGGTCAGCTCATTGCTCGACCAGGACGGCTCCCAGGGCGTCAGAAATCCACGGCTCACCGCCCGTATCCGCGCCCAGGCCATATAATCCGCCATTTGCGGCAAGCGAAGATAGACCGTGCCACCATGGATCAATGGTCCGGGATCGGGTGCCGATACTGATCTCAACAGCGCCATCGCGCCTGCTCTCTCCTAGTCGTCTATTCCGCCGCAAATGCAGGCCGGGAACCGAATTTTGCCCTCACCTCTTCGAGTTTTTCAAGGCGTTGGGCGGGACCAATACTCGATAGGCAAATCGGCGTACTCCCGAATAAGCGTTCGGCAACCGAAAGAACCCCCTCAGCGGTCACTGCGTCAACCTTTGCAATGATGTCGGAAACCTCCAACGGTTCCCCGAAGGCAAGGGTCTGGCGCGCCAATTGGTCGGCGCGGGCGCCCGAACTCTCCAGGCTCATGGAGAGCGAGGCCTTGAGCTGCGCTTTGGCGCGGCCAATTTCGTCATTGCCCGCCACTGCCTCCCCCGCATCGTGCAACGCCGCCTCTATTACATCCAGCAATTCGGGGACTTGTTCGGGTCCGGTTGCCGCGTGTACGCCAAACAGGCCGGTATCCGAGACGCCCCAACAGAAACTGTAGATCGAATAGCAGAGTCCGCGGCGCTCGCGCGCTTCTTGGAACAGCCTCGAGGACATTCCGCCGCCCATAAAGGTTGAGAGCACTTGGGCCGCATAGAACTCATCCGCCCGATAGGATGGCCCCTCGAACGCCATCAAGACATGGCTCTGCTCGAATTTCTGCGTCGCATGGCGCAATCCGCCACAATATCTAGCGGGATCGTGCACATGGGCCCCTTGGCCGGGCAAAGCAGCGAATTCTTGCGCGGCCCGCTCTACCAGCTCGTTGTGGTCCACGGCGCCGGCAGCCGCGACGACCAGGCCCTCGCCCGCGTAATGCGCGATCCGGAAGCTATGGAGATCGTCGGGACTGAAACCGCTGACGCTTTCAACCGTGCCCGTGATGGGACGCCCCAGCGCCTGGACCGGAAAGGCGAGCTCCTGGGCGAGGTCATAGATCATGTCGTCGGGACTGTCTTGGATCGCGCTGATTTCCTGCAGAATTACGTCCTTCTCGCGCTCGAGCTCGATCGCGTCGAAGGCTGGGTTTTGCACGATGTCGCCCAACAATTCGATGGCGAGCGCCAGATCGTGCAA
>Ga0209633_10001159_pt1 | contig 28158 bp, 22 predicted proteins | sample Cruoilmetagenom1_FD_187290 | JGI IMG/M metagenome (GOLD analysis project Ga0209633, IMG submission 187290) | Oil polluted marine microbial communities from Coal Oil Point, Santa Barbara, California, USA - Sample 1 (SPAdes) (version 2) | ecosystem: Environmental > Aquatic > Marine > Oil seeps ... | reverse complement strand
AAATTCTATTTATTTCATCATATCCGGTTGTGAGATTATGGAGTGCTAACCATATTGTGAAACCCCCGTTAGGTTCAATCCAGCTGACGTTTTTGTTCTTAATCTTTTTCTCTAACATTTGGATTGCAATTAGCATTCGCTTTCTATAAATCTTATGGATACGTTTTATATGAAGTTCATACAATCCTTGCTTGCAAAAATCGGCAAGAGCGGCTTGTTCAGGCAAGGTTGAACTAATATCACTAAATCTTTTTAGAGTGGCTAATCTATTTATACATTCTTTATTTGCTGCAATCCATCCAATACGTATTCCGGGGAATAGAATTTTTGAAAAACTGCCAATGTAAAATACAATCTGACTTATATCCATTGATTTAATTGGTAATGGAACCTTTCCAAAATATTTCATCTCCTCTTCAAAAGCATCTTCAATTATTGGAATATTATACTGTTCGAAAAGTGAAATTAATTTTTCGCGATGTTCTTGATTTGTTGTTATGCCGGTAGGATTATGAAAATTTGGCATTGTATAGAAAAAAACTGGAAGTCCATTTTTAAATTCTCTCTCGATAACATCCAAATCAACACCACTATCTTTCATTGGAATAGGTATAATTTCGCAATCATAAAAGTTTAGAGTTGGAATAATCATTCCATATGTTGGAGACTCAACAAAAACCCTGGAACCGGGCTTTGCGAATAATTTCATTATTAGATCGATTGCATTTTGCGCACCATTAGTCAGTAGAATTTCATCTGATGAAATGGAAATTCCGTGCATTCTTAATCTATGGGCAATGTACTCGCGCAATGGAACGCAACCTTTGGTTTCTCCATAATCTAAAACTACATCTCCTGAATTTTTAACAACCCTGTTTAAGGATTTTCTAAATTCATTAATTGGAAAAATTCTATTATCTGGATGTAATCTTCCAAAATCAATCCCGCTAAATTTTTTGTAATTTTCTGAAAAAGGATATCCAATTTCTCCAAACATTTTATATACTTTTTCTGCTTTGGGATTAGTTCTTAATGCCCAGTCGATTATATTTATTGGTTGTTTTTTCTTTTCGGAATTTATATCGCGTTTTTTTCTAACGTAGGAGTATGAACCGGATCGGCTTTCGATATAGCCTAATGCCCATAGTTCTTGATAAGCTTTATATATTGTGGTTCGATTCACACCAAGTTGATCTGAAAAACTGCGAGTTGCAGGGAGCCTATCACCAGGTTTCAAAATATCGTGATCAATCTTTTCTTTTAATTGATCAATCACTTGTTTGAAAAGGGGAATTTTACTTTCTTTATCTAAACTGAGAAAAATCATCTTAGTTATCCTTATTGCAAAAATTAAACTAATAAAATATTGGCCTATCTTAAACAGCCAATAATTATTAAATTTAAACATGCCAATTTATTGTGTTATAGACAATTGTTTTACTACATTTTTTCATGAATTGTTTACTTTTGTCTATGTAATTGAAATTTTAATGGAGAAATTTCGAAAATTGATAAATCAAGGAACAACAAAATTGACAAATGCAAATTCAGATAAATGGACTGTTAAATTTGACATGTCAAATGACGATACATGTCACAAGGAATGGATATTTAATCTAAGAAAAAATTCTAGTGATATAATTATAGAGTCGGTGGATATTATACAATCAGGAAAGGGATGCAAAGGACATCCCAAAACAATAAGTGCATTAGTACGTAATATTTCGATTAACGAATTGGATTTAGAAGCATTATCAGAAGCAGATTGTGTTCATGATACTTCGTGCGGGATGGTCTTGGCATCATGTGTTGAGGCCATTAAAAATTCTAGTAAATAGGGATATTGAACAAGCAATAATTTTTATCTGATTTCAATTTGATAGAATAAAACTACGTAACAGCTGTTTCAGGATATCTGAATTGCATGTTCTCTAATTCCAAATTCCCTAAAATAAAAAGGCCGGTATCTTCTTTTACTATTTTATCATAATTATATTTGAGTTGGTCAGGAGGAAAATAGTATTTAATACTTTTAATTGAATCTGATGAAATAAAATTTGGAAGTACCAAATTGAAGTTAAAAGGTCTACCAAAAATAACATCAACAATGTACATGGTATCTGCTTTTTCATTTTTAATAACAACCAATTCTTCTTTTTCTAAGTAAAATAAATTATTCTTATAAAGATTTATAATGTGCCACATTGTAATAAATGTATAGTTTTTTGCTCCAAATAATTTTGTAACTAATTTGCGATTACTAATTAATTTAATCAGTAATGAATAATCGCCTTTATCATCAATATTTAATTTTCTTGCGGAAAATGTTGGTTTTGGGATATTAGATATCATCTCGAAAGAATTTTCCTTAATACTTCTAAAGCTAAATTTAGGATAAAATTCTAAAACAGTTTCATTAGCATGGAGAAAGAAAAAATCAACATCATCTTCATATTTATTAATTATATGATCCATTAATAGACGCGACAAACCTTGATTTCGACACTCCGGTAAAGTTCCTACTGCACCAATTTGTATTGCTTTTTTGTTTTGACCTTGATATATCACCTCCATTATTGCAGCAGAAGCACTTGAAATTATTTTACCGGATTCGATTATGGAAAAAGGGATATAGTTTTCTGTCCAAAATCCTTTTAAATACCACTCCTTAAAACTGATATTTGGAAATACCATAGAAATAAACTCATGGAATTTCATGATCAGTAATTCATAATCTCTATAATTTTCGACTACTTGTTTTTTAATGGGCATGATTATAATTCAGTTTTTATTTACTGAATACAGTTTTATTTTTTCCGATTTTCCTTTAAGTATGGTATCTTCAATGAAATCAAATGTGTATTGTTTATCTGTTTCCAAATTATTTTTCACTTCTTCTGAGACTAAAAAATTTTTATTGTACGTATTACACATGGTTTGAATTCTTGCTGCAATATTTATAGTGTCACCATGGTATGCTATTTCTCTTTTTATATCTCCGACTTCAGCAACGGTTATTTTACCTAAATGAACACTGCCCTTAAATTCTGGTAGTAATCCGAAATTATTTTCATATTCATCTTTTTTCTGAAGCAGTAACTTTTGGAAAGCAAAGAAAAAATTAATACAATTTAAATTTCTAAGACCTTCTTCCTTTAACCAAGTCAGCACTACTTCATCTCCAACATATTGATAAACCTCTGCATAATGGGTTGGGATAACTTTATTCAAATCCATAAAACAATTTTGAATCATCTCACTATATTTAAGATGGCCCAATTTTTCGGCATAGGATGTAGAACTTTTTAAATCCATAAACATAAAAACACGTTTTTCCTCGTGCGGTTTTCTATATTTTCCCAAGAGCATTGGTAATATTATTCCAGGTCCAAATTTATTATTCATTTGTTTAACAAAGCTGATACCGGCAATCATCACCATTGTATATATCGTTGTGGAAATACCCATATTTGAAAAAAACTGATTCGAATAATTAACGGCAGCATTATCAATAAATTTAGCCTCCATAGCAATTCCAACTTTTCTTGCAATGCCCATAACCATAAACCAAGTAATGGTATATAAAAAATATTTTGCTAAAAGCTCCAGCCCAAACGATCGACGGACAAACTTTCTTTCAACATAGAAATCTATTAAACCAAGGATGGAGCCAAAGACTATACCTCCTATTACGGCAATGATCATATTTTCCGTCATATGAGTTTTAGCATTTATATCAAATAGGCTGGCAACCGCTTTGGAAACGTGGTTAACCAATGTAAAATATAGTGCGAAAACAAAAATCCAATAGGTTATTTGTGTTCCAATATCGGATATTAAAGGATGGCGAAGCGCCAGCCTTCTGGCTCTCGTTGAGTAATCAAATTTTTTCATCATATTTATTAAGCACTAACAGCTTTTTTTCTGCTCTTTTTTAAATCATCAATAATTGCGACAAAACTTGGAATAATATAAAGTGTTAAAACAGTTGCTACCATAAGACCAAAAAGAATAACATTTGCCAGAGGTGCCCACATTTCCGATTGCCCACCAATTCCAAATGCTAATGGAACCAGGCCGGATATAGTGGTGAAAGATGTTAATATTATTGGTCGTAATCTCAATCTGCCTGCTTCAATAATGCTTTTCCAATGCTTGTAAGGAGATAAATTTTCATTTTGTCTTCTATTGTTTATAAACGTTATAAGAATAATAGCGTCATTAACAACAACACCGGCCAGAGCTACAAAACCAAACATAGAAACAATACTAAATGGATTTCCCGAAATTAGTAGCCCTAAAACAGAACCAATTATTGCAAACGGAACAGTTGTTAAAATAATTAATGGCTGTGAATAAGAATTAAATTGTGTTCCCAGAATAAGGAATATTAATATTAAACTTAGCACAAATAGAGAAAGAATATTATCAAATGCACTTGTAAATTCATCATACTGTCCGCCAAAACTGAATGTGACATCTGAAAATTGTGATTCAATAGCTGGAAAGAATTTCCCTATTTTTTCACTTACTTCGTTTAGTTTTATTTCATCTTCATTAATATTTCCCGTTATGAAAATAGTTCTTTTTTGATCTATCCTTCTTATTTCTGTTGGACCTGTCACAAATTCAAAACTTACCAAATCTCTTAAGGAAACCGTATTTCCAAGTGTATTTGAAATTTTCAAATTAAGTACGTCATCAATAGAAGAACGATATTGTTTGTTATATTTTACAATAAGATCTATTTCATCGTCTGCATCTCTGTACTCTGTAGCAGTAACACCATCAAAAGCATACCGAACGTACATTGCTATATTTTGGATGGAAAATCCATACATAGCAGCTTTATCTTCGTCGATAATAATTCTGATCTCTTTTTTTCCTGGCGGAAAATTATCTGCAATGTCAAAAGTTCCTGATATTTTTTTAATAGAATCTTGCAAAACTACAGCGGCCAGTTTAACAATATCTAATTCTTTCCCTTGGGCTTTAATTGATATTGGTTTTCCAACCGGTGGACCACCTGCAATTTTTAAAAATTGTTGCGAAATTGCACCACTGATATCAGAACAGTTTTCTCTCATTTCGGTAATTAGATCGTCTGTGGTTCTGGTTCTTTCCTCAATAGGCTTTAATTGTACGATTAACTGTGCAACGTTCTTTTTAGTGAACCAATCTTCATCGCTTTGTAACAAGCCGATATTTGCTATTACAGCTTCAACATTTTCAGGGGATAATCTTAAAGCTTCTTCTTCATATTTTTTCATTATTCTATCTGTCTCTTCAAGACTGGTTCCTTCAGGAAAATGCACTAGCACTCTCATTATATCCCAATCTTCTTCACCAAATAATTCAACACCAACAAGAGGAATAATTGCGAACGAAGAAAAAAGAATTATAACCAATCCTAAGGTAACCCAATACCTAAATCTTAACACCTTGATCAAAATTTTAGTGTAATAGTTTCTTAATATTTTAAAGAATGGTTTTTCGCCTTTGACGTGTGACTTAGAATTTGCTGTCCAATCAGCATAATGTGAAGGAAGCAAAAAGAATGCTTCAAATAGGGAAGCTAAAAGTGCAAGTGAAAAAACAATTGGGATAATTCTCATAAATTTGCCCATTACACCAGGTAAAAGTATTAAAGGCAAGAATGCAGCAATGTTTGTTCCAATGGAAGATAGTATAGGTCTTACAACTTCTTTTGTTCCTAGTATAGCCGAATCATATGAGTTATACCCTAACAGTCTATATCTATGGCAGTTTTCAATAACTATTATAGCATCATCAACTATGATTCCAAGAACCATTACGAGAGCAAAAAGGGTATTGCCATTTAATGAGAAACCAAACAAATCCATTAAAATAAATGTTATAAAAAATGAAATTGGAATACCAAGAGAGGCTAAGAGTGCGTTTCCCTTACCTAAAAAGAAATAAAGAATAAGTACGATTAAAACCATACCTGTTAGTGCGTTATTTCTTAAAATATTTATTATCCGGGCAATCCAAACCGAATTATCATTTGTATAACTAAGCCCTACTCCGGAAGGGGCATTTATTTCAAATTCTTTGATTACATCTTTAACCCCCTTAATTACATCAATAGAGTTTGACCCAGCATTTTTTGAAATGGAAAAACTAATAGATTTTTCACCATTAAGTCTAGAAAGAATTGTTAACTCTTCTCTTCTATCATTAACAACAGCAACATCTCTAATTCTAATGAATTCACCGAATAAAGAAGTTTTTATAATAGTGTTTTCTATTTGTTCCATGGATTCATATTCACCAATTGATCTTATCAAATATTCCGTTTTACCAATTGAAATATTTCCGCCAGGCACATTTAAGTTTCTTTTCTGAAGTGCAAAAATAATATCATCAAAAGAGACACTTCTAGTATTCATTTTTTCCGGATCAGCTTCTATCCAAATTTCCCTTTCTCCTAATCCTGAGACTTGTACTTTTGCAACACCCGATAAATCTTCAAGTTCATCTTGAATGTTTTCTGCAATAATTTGTGCATTTGCTTCGGGAATTGAATATGCCATGTTAACATTTATGAGAGGTAAAAAATCGCTGCTGTTAAAGTCATCTACAATAGGATCTTCGGCTTCATCAGGTAAATCTACTTTATCCAATTCTGATTTAAGTTCATTGTATCTCTGACGAAAGATTTCCAAAGAAATATCTTTGAATTTGACCATAATAAATCCAAAACCTTCACCCGCCGTAGATTGAATTTCATCAATATCATCAACATCTTTTATCTCAGATTCAACAGGGTCAACAATTAAATTTTCCGTTTCAACCGGTGATGCCCCTGGATAAGTTACTGTTATAAATACCCAATTAAAAGAAACCGGTGGGTTAAGCTCAGTTGGCATATTATTAAGTGAGATCCATCCAAAAATGAATAGACCAATCATTAATAAGTTTACTAAAACAGGATTTCTAACCGAAAATTTTGCTATGTTCATTTTTCATCCTTTGTATCGACAAACTTTTCAATTTTCACTTTGGTTTTAATTCCTAAATTTTTCATTCCTACAACAACAATTTTATCACCGTTTTTTAATCCGTCACTTACTATAATTTTATTACCAATAGATTCACCCAAATCTATCTTAACTAATTCGGCAATATCGTTTGAAATTTTATAAACATAGTTTTCATCATCTTTTGATACGAGGGCATATTCTGGAATTGCTAAAACCTTTTGTTGTTTTGATAGAAGTAACTCCGCCTTAGATGTCATTCCAGCTTTTATGACATTATTTTTATTTGTAACATGAATTTCAATAATAAATCCACCGGTTATTTCATCCGCTTGAGGTGATATTCTTTTTACAATCCCTTCAAATTTTTCATTATTAAGTGCAGAGATAGTAATAATTGCAGAGCCACCGATACGCACACGATTTATTATTTCTTGTGGAACGGAAACGTTTAATTTCAATTTTGATAAGTCCACTATTCTATATACAACATTTCCAATAGATGCCATTGTTCCGAAATCAATATTCTTTCTAGATATTAACCCGGAAATGGGTGATTTAATTCTAGTATCTTCATAACTTTTTTTTGCTGCGCTTAAAGAAGCTAATGAAGAAAGATGTTGAGCTTCTGCGTTATTAAATGTCAATTTGGAATTATTAAATTCAAGCTCGGAAATATCTCCATTTTCGAATAGTATTTTATCACTCTTTAAATTTGCTTCTGCAATACTAAGATTACTTTCTGTTGATAAAACTTGCGCTTGCGCCTGTTTATACTGACTCTCAGGAATTACATCATCTATTGTTGCTAAGGTTTGATTAGAAGATACATATTCACCCAATTCTTTCTTTACACTAATTATTTTTCCTGAAACTTCCGCTACTAAGTCAACAGAATTTATTGGAGTCAATACTCCGGTTAATGGAAATTTTTGTTCGATTAATCTTTCACTAATTTCCATTGCTTCTACAGGTATAAATGTAGTGTTTTCTTCAGATTGTACTTCAACTTGTTGATCAGACGAAGATGAGTTTTCTTCACCACAACCTTGCATAACAAAAAAACTTAAAGTAAATAAAATCAATAATTTGTATATCATTTTATCTCCTAAATATAATTCTCAACAATTAGTTGAGTTAGTAAATTAGATTTTCAATCTGACCGGTCAAATAATATAGTTCTACTATTGAAATAATAAAATTATACGTGTTGCCGATTAAATCTATATTTGCGTTTTGCATATTTAATTTTGCATCAATATAATCTATATTAGATACCAAACCACGTTCTCTTTGCCTTTCAACTATAGAATAATTGTTTTGGCTAAATTCTAAATTTGTCTCAAGCAGACTTAACTGTGTTTTGATATTAATGATATTATTGGCTACACTGTTTAATATCAACTTTGTATTTAACAACTGGTCCTGAAATTCTTCCTGATTTTGCTTATACTCATATAGAGTTGACTTTAATGCCGTGAAGTTTTGAAAGCCGGAGAAAATTGGTAAGCTAAAATTTATCATTAGGTTTTTAGGAGAGTAATCATCCAAATCAATAGTGTTGTTTTCTCTCCAGCCATACGAGTAGCTAAAATTTATATTTGGCATAAATGATGAATAAGAATTTTTGTGAAGCAAACGGCTTATTTCTTCACCTGATTTTAATGCTGCTAGAGAAGCATTAGCCTCGATTAGTTGTTCATCATTTAAAACTATTATTGATAAAATTTCTTTATCGGTTAAGTTTAAGATTTTATTTTTTTCCACTTCCAGGTTTATTAAAACCTTTGGATCAATAATTGTGTTCGTATCCAATTCTCCATCTATTAGCCTACTTAATGAAATAAGAGAATTCCGCGAATCTGCTCTACTGTTTGCGAGTGTGCTTTTTTGTTGCTGATAGTCTATTTTCCATCTTAGCGATTCGTTTTGTGAGTATCGATTTGCTTCATAAAGACGCTGAGCTTTTTCATAATTTAGTTTTGATAATTTCAGGTACTCACTCTGAATTTTACTTAATTCTTGATTTCTTAATACATCTAGGTAACTTGCAATAACATTATATACTGTTTGCTGTTCAACAGATTGAGATTGCTGTTCGGACATTGATTCTTGTTCATAAGCTATAGATAACCCATTTAATAAAACGCCGTTGAATAATGGGAATTCAACATCTAAACTAGATAAATAAGATTCCTGAAAAACCGTCTGAGGTATTTGAGAAGCTAACTCTGGTGGTAAGTACTGTCTAAAGTCCCTTTCTGCAAAAGTTTGCTTATCTATCCAATTATATTTTGTGTTAAAACTAAGAGTAGGAAACAATTCCGCCCAGGCTCTTTTAACATCCCAATTGGCTTTTTTTATTGCATACTTGCTTGATTTAATAAGGTGATTATGAGTTAACGCTCTAGTTACAGCCTCATCCATTGTTAAATATTTAACGGATTCATTTGATTGAGCAAACGTACCAAATGTTAAAGTGAACATTAAAATGCAAATCAACCAACCTATTTTTTTTCTTAATAATTGAGTCGGATTAATCATTATAAAATTTCCTTGCGAATATTTCTTTAATAAATGATGTAACAAAAATTTTATGACTGTAAAATATAAATTTCTATCAAAATGTCTAAAACCACAATATTGTATTGTGCAAAATTAAAAATCTTTGTAAAAAAGACTTTTCAAATATTGCTAATCTGGTTTCTCTAATTAAATATCAAGTTTAGACGTACACTGTGCTAAATAGTTAATTTAAAATTGTAGTTAATTGCCTGTCAACTATTTCTACAAACTCTTTGTAATCCTGAGGATTATATCTGTTTAAATAAAAAAGCAATATTCCAGCAGTGACGTTTCGTAAAGTCTCTTTTTTTAGGTCAATAACTTTTTTAGAATATATATTCTTTTCATTACAATAATTCCATTCCTCTTCGCACAATTTATCGAGCATATAATAAATTGTTTTTGGAACAGGGCTCTTATAACCAAGATCATTAATTCCCTCTAAATAAAATAGTTCAAAAATTCCAGGATATTGAACAAAGTATTTTATATAAGAGCTTGTCATTTTTTTAATTCTTGGTGGGCCATGTTTACTGTTTTTTGATTCAGCATGTACAATTTGCTCACATTCGGATTGGAAATCTTTTACACATTCAAAGACTAAATCTTTTACATCTTTGAAATAATTATATAATGTTGCATAAGAGTAACCGGCTTCCTTAGCAATATTTCTTACATTCACACTTTTTAGTCCTTCGCCTTTTAAGATGCTCTTTGTGGCATCGACAAAGTATCTTTTAATTCTTTCTTCTTGAATTTTTTTGTTATTGTTCATAGTTGTGTTAAATAAATGATCGTTGATAAAAATATTAACAATGTTAATATACCATTTAATTTTAATAAAATGCAAATCCATGAATACATTTGCTTTGTATTAAAGGACAAAGTGTATTCTATTTACAAATTGCTGTTTCATTGGATTTGATTAATTTGAGCAATGCCTATAATAATATTGACAGTTCGTTCTATTTATTTTCCTGTTGAAATAAAAATCTTAATATTTTTTGAATCCAACAGGAAATAAGTGATTTCATTTTTTTGATACTTATTCTATTCTTATACTATTTAGGGGATTTGTTAATGCAGCCTTCACAACTTTATATGAAATTACTGATACAGCTATTAATAATCCGCTCAAACTTCCGACAACAAATATTACCAGACTTATATCTATCCTATATGCAAAACCATCAAGCCAATCCTGCAGAAAATAAAATGTTGCCGGCCAAGCTATTATATTTGCCATTAACAGCAGGCCCATAAATTCCTTTGAAACTAAATAAACTATATCGAAAACTTTTGCACCCAGAACTTTTCTTATTCCAATCTCTTTTGTTTTTTGAACAAGTGTGAAGCTTATTAAAGCGTAAAGACCAAGACAAGCAATAAAAATAGCAATTAGGGTTGAATAGGATATAAGCTCCATGTTTCTTTTGTCAGATAAATATAAACTTCCGAAAGATTTGTCTAAAAAAGTAAAAGTAAATGGATGTGTTTGATCAAATTTAGTCCATTTATCTTCAATGAATGAAAGAGTATTACTTAGATCATGTGGCTTTAGTTTTACGGAAACTTTTGAATACCAGCTTTGGGGAGGGATAAAAAGAACAATTGGTGCAATTTTTTCATGAAGCGAACGAAAATGAAAATCTTTTACAACCCCAACTATATTTCCCCATTCCCTATTTGAAACCGGTATAGCTATACTTTTATTAAAAGGGGTTTCCCAGCCCAAAACTTTTACTGCTGTTTCATTCAAAATATATGCAGAAGTGTCGGTGGAAAAATTTTCATTAAATTTTCTACCTTTGGAAATTTCTAATCCATAAGTGTTTATAAAATCATAATCACCAACCAACATTCTAAGATCCGGTAAATCTTTGTCATTTATTCCTTCCGCTTTATAAGGCATGCCCCAGTCACTGCCGCCTGGGAGATTTGCCGAAAAACTAACATTTGAAATATTACGGTTGGAAAGAAGTTCATTTTTAAATGCTTCATAATTGTTACGCATATTATCGGAGCGAATTCTAAAAGTAACAACATGGTCTTTATTAAAGCCAAGATTCTTTTTGCTTATATAATCCATTTGGTTATAGATAACGAGCGAAGAAATAATTAAAAAAGCAGAAATTGCGAATTGAAAAATTACCATTCCTTTTCTTAATTTGCTTTTGTCAGAAAGTTTTGAAATTCCCTTTAAAACAACCATTGGTCTAAAGCGTGATAAAATAAGGGATGGATATATACTGCCTATTAAACCCGTAGACATTGCTATAAGAAACAACACGCCGATAAGTTGTTTCTGTTCATAAAAATTATTTTGAATTTTAATGTCAAATAGCGTATTTATTTCGGGAATTAAAAAATATACTCCAAGAAGGGAAATTAAAAACACGAAAGAACTAAATATCAGCGACTCACTAATAAACTGGATGATTAATTGTTTTCGTTCTGCTCCGACTGATTTGCGTACTCCAACTTCTTTGGCACGATTTACTGCATGAGTAGTTGTAAGGTTCACGAAATTAATAACGGCAATTGATAAAATAAGTAGTGCAATTATTGAGAATAAGTATATGGCTGATATATCCTGGTTGACTTCTAATTCTCTGAATAAATTAGAATGTAAGTGAATCTCATCAATTGGTTGAAGGATTACGGTTGAGTTATAATTTTCCTCATTAATTTTTTCTTTAAGCCATCCGGAAATTTTTTTTTCCAAATCGGTTTTATTAAAATTGTCTGTTAAAAGTAAATACGTATAAAATTGACTCCATTTCCAACTGTTAACCCACGGTGCTTTGTTTGAGGATTGTGAAATCAAAAAAGAAAAATGGAAATGAGAATTGGAAGGCGGATTTTCAGCTAATCCCGTTATTAAATATTCATGTTTACCATCTTTTTCATTAAAGGTGAGAGTTTCTCCTACCGGATTTTTATCCGCGAAAAATTTATTTGCTACTTCTTGTGTAATAACAATTGAGTTCGGATTTTTTAGCGCAGTCTTTTTATTTCCTTCCAATAAACTAAATGAAAAAATCTCAAAAAAAGTTGAGTCGGCAAACATTCCGCCCGATTGATAAAACTTTTTATCATTTCTTTCAATTAATGTTTCTCCGTACCATTGTACCCTGGCATAGTTTTCCACTTCAGGAAAAGAAGCTTTTAACTCCGGCGCCCACAGATCAGGGATTTTTGCAAGTTCATTTGTAGTCAGTCTGTAAATTTTATTTTTATGAAATTTATCATAACTAAATTGAAAGGTTACGAAATAAGCAATAAGGGCAAAGCAGGTAAACCCAAGTGAAAGTCCCAGCAGGTTTATAAATGAATATGATTTATACCTTATAAAATTCCTAAAAAATATTTTTATATAATTGAATACCATAATTGTTCCCCAGTAAATTTTATTTTTTATTAAGCCTGGAATCGAATAAATTATTTCAAACCAAAGCCATATAAATGCTTTTACCTTTCCTGAATTCTGAATTTCATAATTATATGCTTCGAGTAAATCGCCTGAAAGAAAATTAAAGTTATCATTTGAACAAAATAATTTTAAAATCCAAAAAGTTAACCACGGCAATTTTTTTTTCATTTTCTAACCCCTTTTTAACAAAGGTATTGGGAGGTCCGACCACATTGTTTCTGCAATCGTTTTTATTTCCACAAGCGCCTTATAACCTTTTTTTGTTAATAGATAATACTTTCTGCTTTTTCCCCCTCGTTCGGCCAATGGTGCGCTGATACTTGTTGATACGTATCCCTTACTTACCAGGCGGTCAAGAACATCATATATTGCCCCAATTGACCAATACTTTTTTGTCGATTTGGATATTGCTTCCCTAATTGTTACGCCGTAAGCATTATCTTCTAATTTCCAAATGGTAAGAAGTATAAGCTCTTCTTTACGCGAAAGAAATTTCATAAATTCTCCAAAATTGAGTTATTTTTTCCGTAAACTAGAATAAATTACATTAAAAATCCAATTTATTCTGGAAACTAGAACTAATGTTTAATAGACGTTTTGATTTTTTATAAGTTCGGTAAATTGAAAAACAAAAAGGTTTTTGCCATTAAATTCATGAATAGATTTAACTTATTTTCTATTAAAAGATAGAATGTGATCTATTTAGAAACTACTGTTCCATTGGATTTGATTAGTTCCCCTAATTCTATGCCTTTCTCAATAACAATATTGTAAAAAGATTGTGCTTCTTTAATTTCAACCATTCCCTTTACCTTTTCATCCAAAATTCCATCTGCACCGTAATCAATAGATACTGATATTTCTTTATTTCTGTAAGATCCTTTTTTACTTTCAATTTTAAATTCGTTAAACGGTGATTTAAAAGCAGAAATAAAACTTTTAATTTCATATTCGTAAAACTCATCATCAAAAACAAAACTCTCATAATTCCTATTTATTTCATTTAATTTCCCACGTTTTTGAAGAAGTAATAAAGAGTAGTCATAAATTTTTTGAGCTTGTGCCAATTTAATTTTGCCCATAGATATTTCGTCAATTATTCTGTCAAGGTTCAAATCAATAGCCATAAAATCCTTTCCAATTAATTGATTACATGATTCGGGATTGTTTGGACAATAGGCAGATCTTACAATATAATTTTCGTTATTGTGCTTAAACTTAAATTCGGTAATACGAAATTCTGATGTGGCGCAGCTATATAAGATAACAATAAGGAATAATTTTATTCCGGTTTGTAAATTTAATATTAATCTAGACTTTCCAAGCATGACATCTCCTATAGATTGTTAAAAAATCTTTGAAGAAAGATGTATGGGCAGATATAATAAGTAATTTACAAGAATGTAAACAAAATGCAATAAAATTAGTATTTGGGATTAATTTAGTTTCTAAGGATTAAGTTATGATAAAAGTTAGAATGCGAAGAACAAATTTAAACCTACTTTACTTTTTTGATAAACTCATACATTGGAATAAAGATGGGAATACTATAAACTTAGGAGAACTATAGAAAACAATCCTGCTAATAATGCAAATTTTGAAAAAGTATTCCATGACTCATTCCAAACTAATTTAACAATTATCGCTGTAAGAATAATAATGCTCATATTAACAAATGGATACACAAAAACAGCGCTAAATGATTTAAGGGCTTCAATCAAAAAATAAGAGCTAAATATATTTGGAACTCCCATAACAATACCAAGAAGTAGTGTTCTGGAATTAAATGGTGTTTTTTGCTTTATTACCAATGAAGTTGTAATCAAAAATGAAAAGAAGAAAATCCAAAATAGGAACCAGGGTTTATCTGTTGTGCTCCAGTTTTCCTGAAATACTTTCATAAAAAAATCAGCAATACCAATGCCTATGAGTATACTGACCAAATAGAAGAATTTTCTTTTTTCTTCTGATTTAGTGCTATTATAACTTATTGAAAAATAAAATAAGACTATGGTTACTAAAGTTAAAACCAGACCAGATGCCTGAAAAACATTTGGGAATTCTTGATAAATAATCATTGATAATATTATTGGAACAAAAACAGATAATCTGGAACTGACTGTTGATAAAGCAGCGCCTGAGAAACTAACCGATTTTGAAAAGGCATATATGGATCCAACGAATAATACGGCTAAAAATATTCCAAGGGGAACTAAATCAAGCGAGATTGTAGAATTATGATCGCCAAAGAATAAAATGATAGCAATAATAGAGGCCGAAAAGTAATTTCCGCTAAGCAGCAATAAAGAATTACCATTTCGGTTACTATTAATTTTTAAAATAACAGCAATAGTTGAAGAAGAAATAATGGTAAGCAAAAGATCAATCATAGAGTTCGTGAAATAATAATTAGAGTAAGTTGAATAATAAAGATACGTCAAAAAACTAATTCTTGTTTAAGAAGAAAGATTCACTTATTTTACAATTAATTATCACTAACAATTTGTATTCTACTTTTTATGATTGCCTAATTATTGATTCAACAACATCAATAGTTCTTTTTGTTGAATCACCTGCATATTTTTAATTATACACAGTAACTAAAACTGTGTACTTCGCACTATTTTAAACTAAGGAAAATTAAAAATGAATTTAATTAATTTGGGTTATTCCTCTGAATATGAGGAAAATTCAGGCAATAATACAGGTTTTAATAAAGCTAGAGTAATTACGGTAAATAAAGAAAGCTACATAATTAATGATGGCTCAACAGAATACTTTGCTAAATTAACGGGCAATATGTTGTATACCTCAGATTCCCCGGAAGATTTTCCAACTGTTGGAGATTTTGTTGTTTTTCAAAAATTTGATGATGATTCATTGACAATAATTCATGATATATTACCAAGAAAATCATTACTAAAAAGAAAAAGTGCCGGTAAAAAAATAGACTATCAACTCATTGCTGCAAATATAGATTATGCAATTATTATCCAAGCATTAGATGATGATTTTAATATAAATCGATTAGAGAGATACTTAACAATGGTTAGAGAATTTAGAATAGAACCAATAATTTTATTTAGTAAAGCTGATCTAATGATCGAAAATGAAAGGTACAACATTACAGAAAAAATTAAGGAAAGAATTAAAGGAGCGAAAATTATATCCTTCAGTAATCTTGAAATAAAAGAAGTTAATTCAATTAAGTCATTGCTCAAGGCAAAAAACACATATTGTTTAATTGGTTCTTCGGGTGTTGGAAAAACCACATTAATCAACAATTTACTTGGTCAAAATGAATATAAAACAAGAGAAGTAAGAGAAGGTGATAGAAAGGGTAAGCACACCACAACAAATCGGCATTTAGTAATATTGGATAATGGAGCAATAATAGTTGATACTCCCGGCATGAGAGAATTAGCAAATATATCTATTTCTGATGGTATAGATCAAACATTTGATGAAATTCTTGGACTTAGTAAAGCATGTAAATTTAGTGATTGTTCACACGTAATTGAAAAGGGGTGTGCAGTTTTAGAAGCTTTAAAGAATGGTAGCTTAGATCAGAGACAATATGATAATTATATAAAACTTAGGAAAGAAACCGACTATTATGAGAGATCATATTTAGAGAGTAGAAAACGTGATAAAGAATTTGGGAAGATGGTTAAATCAATTATGAAGAGTAAAAATAAGAGAAAATAATTATTAAAATGAGGAATACATTGTTGTTAACATATATATATGTTTGAACGTAACTACAAATTTAATTAATGGGCCAGATTCATTTTTATGACTAGTTAATACCGTCAAACATTGTGTCTTTTTATAATTCATAATAAAAATTATGGTTATAAAAAAAGACTTGACAAAGATGGAGGGAAATGATTATCTTTTGATGGGTTGTTGGTACAACCCATCAATTAACATTCGCAAAATTTCGGAGACGGTTATGAAAATAATAAATAGACCCAAACCGTTATTTATTTTCCTTTTACTACTTTTAATTATCCATCCCCTATCAGCTCAAGATAATTTTAGAATTGTTTCATGTACACCTAACTGGACTCATTCTGTAGCTGCCCTAGGTTCAACTGATGATTTAGTTGCGGTAACAAGATATTGCATTTTCCCAGATTCAATTCCTAATCTCGTGAAAAAAGGAACGCTTGAGACAATAGGTGGTTTTGTTGATATCAACAAATCGAAGATAATGAAACTAAATCCGGATGTTATTTTAACCAGTTCCGGCATTCAAGAAAAACTTCGTGACTATTTTGTTGATCAGGGAATCAAAGTGATTCATATGGATTTAATTTCTCTTGAAGAAGTTTACTCAAAAATATTGGAATTAGGTATTGCTATCAATAAAGAAAGGAATGCCAAACAACTTATCACCAATATCCGTGACGGACTTCAACAGTTTCGGTTGCAATATAAAGATGTACCCAAGATAAAAGTCTACTACGAGATAAATTATTTTTATAAATGTGTTCCAGGCAAAAATGATTACATGACAGAGATTATCAAGATGGTTGGAGGCGACCCTATTTTTTCCGACAGACCGGGCGTAGCCCCAAGAGTTACATGGGAGGAAGTTGTTGAGGCAAATCCAGATGTAATCCTGCTTCCCTTGTGGGAAAATGCTGGAGGCCCCTATTTTGAAGGTAAAAGAGTCGGCTACGGTACAACTACCCCATACGAAGTTGCACATCGCGAAGGGGCGCAAAAAATTAATGCAGTTAAGAATGGCAAAGTAAGATATATCAATTCGGCTAAAACGAAACAAGCGGGACCACAAATTCCAACAGCAGCAGATCTTTTTGGTAAAGCAATACATGCAGATGGCGATCTTGAATTACTGAAAATCGATAAGGTTCCCGAAAATATGGAAACGTTAATCTCTTTTCTTGTTCCTTTTATTAATTCCATAAATGTTTGCTATTCACATACTGTTGGTACGGTTTCAAACTAAACAAAAAATAATCTAATAAGGAATTTTAGAATGGAAATAGATAAACAAAGTGTTCTGCCTCTTTACTATCAATTAAAGGAAATATTAAAAGAAGAAATAGATATCGGCAAATATAAACCGGATGAGAGAATTCCTTCGGAGAATGAATTATGTGATACACTTAAAATTAGTAGGAATACTGCAAAACAGGCAATTACTAGCTTGGTTAATGAAGGCATATTATACCGTGAACAAGGTAAAGGGACATTTGTGGCTAAAAGGAAAGTTCTGAATGGGCTTTCCGAACTATTCAGCTTTTCGGCTAGATTCAGTGAGTTGAATGGAAAATTAAGAACAAAAATTATTTTCATCGAAGAGATAAAAGAGTCAAAAGAAGCTATAAAATACTTTAATCTAAAAAAGAACAATGATCTGTTCCGTATTCAAAGACTCCGTCTGTTGGAAGATAAACCACTATCCTTACAGACCTCGTATATACCTAAACAATTTTGTAAAAGTCTATTGAAGCACGACCTAGAACAAGAATCATTGATAAACATTATGAAGAATAAATTTGGTGCAAATTTCAGTCATTTTACGGAAAAAATCGCATGTGTAAGTGCCGATCAATATGAAGCGGATCATCTTAAAATGAAAAAAGGATCTCCATTATTCCTTCTTACAAGAAAAACATACTCAAAAAATAATGAAATAATCGAATTCGCTCGTTCGTTTTTAAGGGGAGACCGATGCGAATTTAATATCGGGCATAACAAAGATGTAACTATAGGAATTAGCAATATTCATTAATAGAATGAGTTCAAATGTTGTTAACAGCAATACCACCGGAAGAAATAAGTATTAACGAAGCCAAGATATTTTGGACTCACAAAAGAATTGCACGCATGGCAATTTTTATTGCTATCAGCGCAGTTGGTTCAATGATAAAAGTACCAAGTCCCACCGGTACCGTAGCGCTCGATGCTTCAATAGCTTACTTCTCGGCAATAGCATTTGGATGGCGCGAAGGAAGTATTGTTGCGGCTCTGGGTCATATGTTAACTGCACTTACAACCGGATTCCCGTTAAGTTTTCCATTGCATGTTTTTATTGCACTACAAATGGCTGTGTGGGTTTCCCTATTCGAAATATTTGCCAAGAAAATTCATCTGTGGGCGGGCATCATAGTCGCTGTGATTTTAAATGGACCTATTTCATCATTACTAATTATTCCAATTGGCGGTTTTGGTTTGATGGTTGCTCTAATTATTCCCCTTACGATTGGATCGGCTGTCAATATTTTTGTTGCTGTAACAGCTTATTTAATTATTAACAAAAGTAAAATTATATAAAAACATGTTTAACAAGGAATTATTAAAAAAATATTATACGCTAAAGGAAAATCCTGACAGTGAGTTATATAATGTAAGGTCAGTTAGAGACTTACTTGTAACTGAGCTAACGGAAGATTTGTGGATGATTATCGCCTGCGATTCCGACGGCGGCATTGGACCAAAAGAACAAGATACGGTTGCATGCCCGGGCTATGATTTGGGAAGATTTGCAGCGCGCGTACCATTGATGGAAATGCTTGCATGTGGTGCAGTACCAATAATTGTGGTTGATGTCTTGACTGTTGAAATGGAGCCAACCGGCAAGGAGATAATTAAAGGCATAAGAGATGAAGTCGAAGAAGCAGGTATGAACAAAAATATGGTAGTAACCGGCAGCACCGAAGATAACGTAACAACCGTCCAAACCGGATTAGGTGTTGTAGTAATAGGAATTGTGAAGAAAGAAGATTTTCGACCTGGTAAATCCAAACCGGACGATGTAGCGATATGTGTGGGGTTGCCAAAATCTGCTCCAATTGATATTATCAAATTTACCGATAACGAAATTGCAAATTTAGAGGTAATGCGCAGGGCAAGCAAGCTGCATTATGTGCATGACATACTACCTGTTGGTTCAAAAGGAATTAAATACGAATCACACCAGCTGGCGGCATCGGCAGAGTTAAAACTCGACATTGTGAAAAATGTTGAAATTGATGTCAATAAATCAGGTGGTCCAACAACTAGTTTTCTGGTTTCAATACATCCTGATTATGTAAAGGAATTTTACACAGAAATAAATAGACCGGTAACCAAACTTGGAAGCCTAAAAAGGAATAATAGATAACACTGTTATGGAAAGAGGATCAGTTTTAATTGATGTTGAAGAATTCAAGTATGCCGATAATGTTTCACCGACACTTAAAGGCATAAACTTAAACATCAAAAAAGGGGAAATAATCGGTATTATGGGGAGAACCGGAGCCGGTAAAACTTCCACATTGATGTTGTTAAACGGATTAATCCCGCACTTTTATGAAGGGGACTTAAAAGGAAATATTACTGTCAATACGATGAACACCCAACGATACCGGGTTCAAACATTATCCCGTTTTATAGGATTAGTTTTACAAGATCCCGAAACGCAAATTTTTAGTCTTAAAATAGATAAAGATATTGCGTTTGGTCCATCTAACCTAGCATTTGATAGAAATAAAATTAAAGAAGCTGTCCTTAAATCACTGGATAGCGTAGGATTAAAAGGATACGAAAACAGGATAACAACCAGGCTTTCCGGCGGTGAAAAACAGAGAGTTGCAATTGCCGGTGTTCTTGCTATGGATCCCGAAATTTTAGTCTTGGATGAACCGACATCCGAACTAGATCCGAAAGGGAAAAGAGAAATTTATGATCTGTTGATTGATCTACGAAAAAAGAAAAAAGTTACAATAATAATATCAGGTCACGACAGTGAAGAAATGCTTTATTATGTAGATCGTTTGGTTGTCTTGGATGAGGGTAAAATTGCATGGCAAGGAAAACCTGAAAATCTTTTCCGAAATGTTCCATTTACAAAAAAACTTGGAATTTGCCCGCCGGAGTTAACTGAAATAGGTTACCTCCTTTCACAAAATGGAATTATCAAAGAAGATGAAATTTATCTTACGTTGGAAGAATCCGCTGATGATCTTTTGAAAAAAATTAACCCGGTGAAGAATAATAAAGTTTTTGTTAAACAAAAGACAAAAAGTACTAATGATATAGTGATTGAAACGAAAGACCTCTGCTATTCTTACGATAAAGATGAGCTCATATTGAAAGGTGTGAATGTAAAAATTCACAAAGGGGAGTTTGTTGCTTTGATAGGTAAAAACGGCGCGGGTAAAACTACATTCTCTAAACATCTTAACGGTTTACTTCGCCCGGTAAGCGGTGAGATTTATATAAACGGAAAGAACACTGTAAAAATGAGTGTTGCGCAACTGAGTCACGAAGTAGGATATGTATTTCAAAACCCTGATCATCAAATTTTTGCCGCAAGTGTTAAAGAAGAAATTGAATATGGTTTGAAAACATTTGGTTTCTCGGAAAGTGAAAGAGAAGAACGTATTAAAAATGTTCTAAAGTTTGTAGGAATGGAAAATTATGAACATCGTCATCCTTTCTCGTTGGGTAAAGGAGAGAGACAAAAGTTGGCGGTTTCAACAATCCTTGCGATGGCTCCAGGAGTTTTAGTGATCGACGAACCGACAACGGGACAGGATTGGGAAGGGGCACTCCAAATGATGGATCTTTTTAAAGAGTTGAATGACAATGGGCATACAATATTTACAATTACACATGATATGCGGCTTGCAGCAGAATATGCAGACAGAGTGATTGTATTTGCTGACGGTAAAATCGTATTGAATGATACACCTTCAAATGTATTTAAGCAAACAGAAATATTAAATAAATGTTTTTTGACGCCACCCAAGACGGCACTACTTTCCCAAAAGTTAAAATCGTTGGGAGTTTCGGAAAAGAATATAACCGTTAAAGAATTTGTTGACAGTATTGAGTTAAAATTGAATTAAGGTGACATTTTGTTAATTGAATATTATCCCTTAAATAGTCCGCTGCACAAGTTGGACGTAAGAACAAAACTTATAGGTTTTGTTATTCTTATGGTGATCGCATTTTTATATTCATCACCTGTTATAAATTTAATATTGGCAATAATTTGTTGGGTCATTCTCCTTTATGTAAAAGCTCCTTTAAAAAGGCTAAATTCAGTTATCAAACCACTCATACCCATCTTTGTTATCATGTTTGTAATAACCGGTTTTTCGTATCCTCCGTCTGTTTTTGAATCAGTGTTTAATAAACAAGTTTTGTTTTATCTAATTCCGGATGAGAATGTTCCTTTGACTGCCGGGGGGCTTCAGTTAGGGCTAACGCTTGTTTTGAGGATTATAACAATGGTGTTAGCCTCTACTGTTGTAACGTTTACCACATCAATAGAAGATATCTTGCAGTTTTTCAAAAAAATGAAGATGCCTTATCAATTGGCTTTTATAATTACTACCGGTATCAGATTTATCCCAACTATGCAAAGGAAAGCCGAAATGATTCAAGAAGCTCAAATTGCTCGTGGTGCCGAAATAGGAACTGGCGGAATAATAAAAAAAATAAAATCATTTATTCCAATACTCATCCCGATTATTGTTAATTCTATTAGAATGTCGGACAACCTAGCAGTGGCAATGTTGAATAGGGGATTCGGAGCAATGAAAACGTCAACAGATTTAGATGAAATAAGAATGATGAAGAATGATTACTTCATTATCACATTATCATTTTTAATCTTAATAATTGCACTCTGGGCAAGAAACCAAAAATACGGAGTTTTATGATGAACAAACCCAAATTAAATGAAGAACAAATTTATAAAAAAGCTTACGGAACATTATTGGGTGTTGCTGTTGGTGATGCATTGGGTATGCCATCTTCTATGATGAGTCCCGAGGCTATTAAAGAAACTTTTAAAGAAAAAATAACCTCATTCCTCCCAGCCCCGGAAGGGCATGTAATTCATTTCGGAATGAAAGCAGGTGAGATAACAGACGATACTCAGCAAACAATGATACTTGCCGATATTTTTCTTGAAGAAGGAAAGTTCACGAAAGAAAGCGTGGCTAAACGTTTATTGGCATGGGCAAAAAAAATGAACGGATTCAACAATACGATGCTTGGACCTAGTTCAATCAGGTCATTAAAAAGAATTGAAGATGGAGTGCCGATTGAAAAAGCCGGAACATTGGGAGATACAAATGGCGCTGTTATGCGAATCTCTCCTGCCGGTATTGTTAATCCGGGAGATTACGACGCAGTGCTAAAAAATGTTCATGAAGTCTGTATCCCTACACATAATACGAATATAGCAATTGCAGGAGCTGCTTCCGTTGCGTGTGCCATATCCGCTGGAATGGCAGGAAAGAGAATTGAGGAAATAATAGAGGCTTATTTTTACGGAGCTGAAAAAGGAATGTCACTTGGTAATCAATGGTATGGTGCTTCGATTATTCATCGTACAAAATGGGCATTGGAAATTGCACAAGCGGGGAAAAGTGAAGAGGAATTTTGGACCGATCTTTACAACTATATTGGTGCAGGTGTTGCGATTTCGGAAGCTACGCCCACTGCATTGGCACTTTTCGTTTATTACAAAGGGAATCCGATGAAAACAATCATTGGAGCCACAAACATGGGAGGAGATTGCGATACGATAGGGGCAATTGCAGGAAGTATTGCCGGTGCTTACGCGGGACATGACATTTTCCCGCAACAAATTATAGATAAAATTGAAGAAGTAAATAGGCTCAATCTTAAAAGTTATGCAAAAAGATTTGCAGAAAAAATTTGTGATAAAAAATCATGATGAATCAATATTCAAAAAATAGCCAGTCTAAAAAATTTCCTGCCATTACGATGATGGTATTCATGATTTGTGTTTCATGCTTAATTAAAGCGCAGAAATCCAAAATCAATATTCCTTCCAGTTCTAAACAGGTGATCCATGGACGGATTATTGATGAAACCGGTAATCCTCTTATTGCACAAGTGCAGGTTTGGTATTTTGATATTCAGGATGTGGTATTCAGCTTTGATACTACTGAGACGAATGGGCGCACCGACAATTTAATTACCGTAGACTACTCGAACCAAAACGGATATTATTCAGTGAGAGTGCCTTCGGATACGGTCCTTTTTATAGTCACAAAAGGCCCTGAATGGGAATTGATTTATAAAAAAATGATTATTAATCCACGTGAGTTTGACGGCATCGAATATAATGTGGCTATTAAACGACTTTATGATTTAGGGAGTCTTGGTTGGTACGGTGGAGATACACATATGCACAGTATTCACAGTGATGGCAGACAATCACCATCCGAATTAGTACATACCATGAAAGGTGTTGGCTTAACATGGGGAATTCTAACCGACCATAATTCGATAAGTGGAAAAAAAGAATGGCTTGCCGAAGGACAATCCGATTTCATACCAATATTGGGGGCTGAAATTACTACTGAAGCTTCTGAGACTTCCATTGAAAACGGATATGGCCATTTTAATCAAACGTTCATTACGGAGTTGAGCGGAATTACCGCCAATCCAAACATTTGGGCGCGTGCTATTTTTAACGACCATACAAATGTGCAAAACTCCATAGACTTAACTCATGCGCATGGTGGATTATTAATAATTAATCATCCTTATCAAAATTGGGATTGGGCAGGGCGTTTTAAATCATGGGGTGAAGTAAAAAACTTTGATGGAATTGAAATTTGGAATTGCGAACCGCCTCATTCGTTAACTACATCTACTTTCGATCCGAATTTGATGAATAGAAACACATTAGGTGTGCAAAGCTGGTTTGCATACCTCAATTCCGGGAAAAAATTGTCCGGACTTGCAGGTTCCGATACGCATGATGCTTACGGTACAAACGCATATCCGAAAGGGAAATATTTTTGGAATACTATGGCTGGCAATCCACGAACATATGCATTTATGGAGGACTTCAATGAATTACAATTAAAAGAAGCCATAAAACATGGAAGATTGTTCCTTACATCTGGCTTCGGGCCTATATTACTTGTAACTGCAGGAGGAGAAACCCAAGGAAATATTATACGCGTAGAGAAAGATGAAAAATTAGATGTAGCAATTGAAGTTCTTGCCAATCATCCCCTACTTAATAGTGATGATGCGGTAAGAATAATTTATAACGGAAAAATAATTAAAAGCTTCTCCACCGAGGGTTCAATAATATTCGAAAAATCTATTCCTTTGAATATTATTGAAGATGGCTGGATTGTAGTAGAAGCGTTCGGAGAGTGGCCAATGTTTGCAATGACCAATCCTATCTTTGTTGATGTGCCACCATTTGGTGACTGGCCAATTGAAGAGTGGGTTGAGCCGGAAAATTTGAAATTATGGAATAAATATATGGAGCAACCGGAAATTACAATTCCGGATGGACCTTCGAATTGGGAGAATAGTCAGTACATATACAAATTATTTGATGAAATAAATTAATGCATAAGTAATTAGTTAATAGTTCTTAAGAATATTTTAACCACAACGAGGAGAATCATTATGCTGAAAAAAACGCTTTACTTCGTAATATTTTTTCTTTATTTAGCCTGCACAGGCATAATTTTTTCACAAGAAGAACCAAAGAAAGAATTAAGCAAAGAAGTTCTATCTGCTGATAATCTATCCAGCAAAACCAATGCCGAAGACATGGCTGATGCTTTGAAAACCGTTCCCGGTATCTTTATTCGGGAAGGAGCGGTCAATATTAGAGAAGCATCCGCAAACAAAGTTTTAATTTTGGTTGACGGTCAAAGAATGAATAATGCTCAAAGCGGTGATTTTGATGTTACAACAATCCCCATTGATGCAATAGAAAAAGTAGAAGTACTAAGAGGTGGGAACTCGGCACGTTTCGGTGCTGATGCCGTAGGGGGCGTTGTAAATTTTATCACCAAAAAAGCTACCGAAAATTCAAAAATGGATATGGGGCTTAGGGCAACATACGGTTCATTCAATCAAAAGTTCTTGAATCTTTATACTAGCAATGCAATTAATGATTTAAATTACTATGTCTCTTACAAAAGAACAGACAGCGATGGTGATTTTAAATTTGAAGAGCTAGACGGAACAGAGAGCACAAGAGAAAATAATTATACCAAATCTAATGATGTAATGGTGAAATTAGGTTATAATGCGGCGGAAAAAAGTAGCTTAACATTTACAACGCAGTATACTCAATCTGAAAGCGGAACACCCGGCAGCGTACAGGGTTTAGGAAACTGGCCTATAACTACTCCAAATGCTTATTTGAGAATTAATAACATGTTCTTCAACTTGAATTATTCTCAAAAAGATATTTTCGGAAAAGCTGATTTAACAGCTAATACTTATTTCCATAATTCCAGAACAAGATATGATGATCCTGACTCATTTGGTGGCCCTACTTCAAGCGATCATAAAAACAAAGCATATGGTGCAGAGTTAGCTCAGAATAACCCTATTAGCGACCTGATTGCTTTGGACTATGGTTATGTATTTAGACATGATGAAGCTAACAGCAGTTCTTTAGGAGATAAAAGCCGTGAAACTCATAGTGGTCATCTTGCTGCTACATTCGGTTTTAAGGATATCAATTTCTTCTTTAACAACATTTCGGTTGTACCGGCTGTACGCTATGATGCGCCTGATGATTTCGATAAAGTATTCTCGCCCAAAGTTAGCTTTATGTTGACAAATGACGGAGCTTATGCACTGAATATTAATATGCATGTTAGCAAGTCATACCGCGCACCTACTTTTAATGATCTATATTGGCCTGAAGACGCTTATACAGTAGGTAATCCCGATCTCGATCCTGAAAAAGGAACAAGTTATGAGGTAGGATTCGGGCTCCAGCTTCCATTTATAAATGATGCTCAGATCAATATAAATTACTTTAACAGTTCGATTGAGGACCAGATTATCTGGGCTCCGAGAGAGGATTTTAAATGGACACCTACTAATGTTGATAAATCTGAAACTGCAGGTGTCGAATCATATATTGGCTTTAAGTTCTTTGATCAAAAATTTAAAATGGATTTTAATCACACTTATATGGATGCTAAAGATGCTAGTGGTAATGAGAACGACGGCAAACTTTTGATTTATCGTCCACATCATAAATTGGACGTTAATGCAGGTTACCTGATCGGGATGTATGAAGTGAATGTTAATTATCAATTTATGAGCAAAAGATATGTTAATGTTGATAATTCAGAGTCATTACCTGATTTAAGATTAATAAACGCTAATGTAAGCGTAAAACCGAAAATGTTCAACATAAATTGGATGTTTAGAGTCGACTTGAATAACGTATTTGACAAGAACTATCGCTTAACAAACGGTTACCCGATGCCAGGTAGAGAAGTACGTGCTACTGTTGGATTGAGTCTTTTATAAAAGAGGTGCTCTTATACTAATTATTCTGTTAGTATTCTCCAAGTACATCTTTTTATGTTCTTGTTATTGGTTTATAAATTATGTGGGGGAATTAATATGAAAATTATGCGAAGGAAAATCTTATTTGTTTTTGTATTTCTTATTTCTATATGCCCCTTATTTGCGCAAGAATATGGAACTATAAAAGGTATCGTAAAAAATGAGGCAAATAATGAACTTATCATAGGGGCTAATGTTTACATAAAAGGAACTCATAAAGGCTGCGCTACAAATGAAAAAGGAGAGTACCTTATTGCACAGATACCTGTAGGCAATGATACACTTTCCATTAGTATGATTGGTTATCAGTCAATTGAACACCCCTTCACTATATTGATTGGAGAGGAACTTACAATCGACTTTGATCTGGAAAAAATGGATTTTGAATTTGCAGACGTGGTTATTACAGCTACCCGTTCCAAACAGTTAGTCACTTCCGTTCCTGTTTCCACGGAGGTTTTATCTGCGAAGAAACTTCAGGAATTAAATGCCAAAAATGTCGGTGAGGCTATGGAAGCTGTTGGAGGCGCTCTTGTAAAGAGCTACGGTGCTGTAGGTTCCATGCAATCGATTTCTTTAAGAGGTTCTACAGATTCGCAGGTATTGATTTTAATTGATGGGCAAAGGTTGAACGATGCACAGAGCGGCTCGGTCGACCTTAGCACCATTTCTCTCGACGTAGTTGAAAAGATTGAGGTCGTGAAAGGAGGCCATGCTGCTCTTTACGGAAGTGACGCAGTCGGGGGTGTTGTAAATATAATTACAAAATCAATGACTCATAAAAATAGGTTTGATTACTCGGCA
>Ga0209633_10001158_pt1 | contig 28163 bp, 27 predicted proteins | sample Cruoilmetagenom1_FD_187290 | JGI IMG/M metagenome (GOLD analysis project Ga0209633, IMG submission 187290) | Oil polluted marine microbial communities from Coal Oil Point, Santa Barbara, California, USA - Sample 1 (SPAdes) (version 2) | ecosystem: Environmental > Aquatic > Marine > Oil seeps ... | reverse complement strand
AACTACTTCAACTAATTTTGTTTATGGCGGAGAAGCAATTGCCCAAGCAAACTTAGTTGAAGTAGTTCGAATAGTAGAATACGATTTTAGGAAAATTGGATATTGTAAAGATTGGGAAAAAATTCCAGACCCTTCTAAATCTGTTCTTATGGCTACACAAAATAGCATAAAATTTTTGACTGACGACGATAATGATGGAAATATTGATACAATTTTTTATCAATTAGGCTCAGAAAATGAATTAGAAAGTACTCCAAATCCTAATGATAAAATGCTCTATAGAATTAGAAATAATGAAGATCCAATTGGAGCAAATTTGGGTGTAACTCAATTTGATTTATTTTATTATGATGCCCTGGGAAATGAATTAAGTTTTCCGATAACCGTACCAAGTGCAATATATACAATGCAAATAAATATAAAAGTTGAAGATGTTTATGGATATGATAGAGCTCATAGCGAAGAACAATATTCAAGTGCATTTTGGAGACAAGTTAGACTTGCTTCACGAAATTTAAAAAATAGGTAATTAGATGGGTGGTAAAGGAACTATACTTATTGTATTGGGTTTTACAATTTCTTTTTTGGCATTTGGTAGAAATTTTTTAAATCTAACTAAAAGATCATCTGACAATGTTATTGATTATTTCTCAGAAGCAAGAGCACATAATATTGCAGTTAGTGCAGCAAATTTTGCTTGTAGTGAACTTTTTCAAGATAAAAATTGGACCGAAGGTTTTGATGAAATTGAATACCAAGGTGGAGAATTTTCTGTTGAGGTTAGAGATACACTTGTAGATAGTAAAATAATTGAAGCAATCGGAATTTTTGGTGAAGAAGTAGATATTGTTAGAATCACTTTACAGCCAAGCAGTTACGCAAAATTTGCATGGTACACTGGAAATATGAGTTCAAAAATATTTATAACAGGCGATACTGTTTGGGGTCCATTCCATACACAGTCTGAATTAAACATTGGTGGAGATGCTGTTTTTTGGGGAAAGGCAACTACACTAAAAGGATTAAAATATGCTGATAAAACTGCCAGTCCTGATTTTTACGGCGGTATTGAACATGGAGTTGATATTCCTTTACCAGTAAATTACCAGTTTGATGCTGAACGAGATGCAGCAATTGACGGAGTAAACAATCATGGAGGCTCATCATATTTTGAAGCTACAGATGTGTGGTTAACTTTTCATGATGATGGAACTGTTTCTCATAGAGTGGGAAGCGGTCCAGACAGCTCTACATATTCTGCTCCAATAAGAGAAGATCTTAAAACTTTTGCACCTAATGGAGTCGTTTATCTAAAGAAGGGTGATATTTATATGTCAGGAACAGTAAAAGGAAAAATTACTGTTGGAAGCGGTGAAAGTTCAGGAATAGGGAGTGGAAATGTTTATTTGGTTGATGACATTGTTTATCCAGATGATCCAATGGTTTGGAATGCAGCAAAACAAAAATATGTGCCAAATAATGATTGTGAAAATATGTTAGGAATACTAGCATCAAATAATGTGGTAATTGCAGATAATGACGCAAATGTTTTGGATAAAGATATTCGTGTTGATGCATCAATCTTTTGTGCACAAGGCGGATTCAAAATGGAGAATAGTACAATTCCTCCAAGTGGAACTTTGTATTTACGAGGTGGAGTAGTTGCGGCTCAAGAAGAAATAATGGCTTTAACAAAAAAAGATGCTGTTACTAGTGGATACAAAAAGTTTGTTATTTTTGATGAGAGATTTTTATTAAGCATTCCTCCAACTTTCCCAAATACTGGTAAATTAGAAGTAATGTCTTGGTATGAATAGTTAAGAAGTACCAAAAACAAATCATAAAAAACAAAAAAATACCAAATTTCAATTTTAAATCATTTGAATTTTATATTTGCTAATTATTTCTGGATAACTGTTTGTCTTTTGAGGAATTATGTTTTGTAATTTATTTGTTATTTCTATTTTGATATTTGTTTTTTAAAATCTTTACAAGCTTCAATAAGGTGAATAGATTTTCATCTAGAAGCAATAAGCCAATTTAATACATATCTAAAATATCATCTTTTGTCACTTCTTCTTCTGAACCATTTGAGTCAATAAGAATTAAAGTATCATCACTCAACAACAAATAAGCAATCAAATCCAAAAATACTTCTTCAATATCAAATGTTTTTACACACTGATTGCAAAAAGTAATTCCACTTATAAAACTATTTTCATCACGTTCAATTTCAAATTCGTGATTCTTAAAGTAAATTATCTCTTTACCAATCATAGAATTATATTCGACTTCTAAATCGTTATAATTGCCATTTATTTCATTTATTGGATTATTAAATATTGCTTTGAATAACATAATTCTTACTAATAATAATTAAACATAATTCATTTGATACAAGAAAAATAATTTAGATTCAATATTCAAAAAATACAACGATTTTAATTTGAGTAAAGTATTTGGCAAAGTATCTTTTCTAGTTACTTTAATTTAGCAAAATGAAACAAAACAATAAATATTTTGTAAGAGTAATAGTTTTATAATAATACATGTGGTCATTTTTCACATACATTGTAATTATTGAGCTGTATTGGTATTTTACGAACTAAATTAAAAAGAGCTAATGTATGAATAAAAACAAAAAGATCATGGTAGTCATATTATTTTTTCTAACATTTTCAAGTTTGAGTATTATAAAGGCGGAAGGAAATAGTAATGAAATCGAATTTAAAACAAATTTGGAAGAGGCATTTAGTTTAGCAAAACAAAATAATAAACATGTTTTGGTTTACTTCTCCGGATCTGATTGGTGCAGACCATGTATGCAACTTCAGCTAGAGGTTTTTGAGTCAGATGAATTTGTTACCTTTTCTAAATCAAACTTGATTGTTGTAAGATTAGACTTTCCCGCAAAAGAAAAAAATAAATTATCAGATGAGCAAACAGCTTATAATAAAAAGTTAGCAGAAAGATTAAACAAAAAAGGAGTTTTCCCTTATATGATTTTGTTTGATTCAGCGCAAAAACAACTCGATGAATTTTCAGGCTATAGCCGTAATGGTGCGAAATCATTTATTGAGAAACTAAAAAGTAAAATGCCTAATGAATAAATTGTTGTCTAGTCAATTATTGATTTTAATTTTATTATCAAGTTACTTACCTGGTCAATCTGAAATAAAAACTCATAAAAAAGTTCTTAAACTAATGGGAACTAGGTTTGAAATAATTTCAGTAACAAAAAACAAAGTTCTTGCCCAAAAAAGTATTGACGCAGCAATAAATGAAATAGTCAGAATTGAAAAGTTAATTTCCTCGTGGGATGAAAATTCTCAAACAAGTAAAATAAATAGAAATGCAGGAATCAACCCAGTAAATGTTGATAAAGAATTATTCCAGCTAATTAAAAGAAGTAAAAAGATATCAACTCTTACGAATGGAATATTTGATATTTCTTTTGCCTCACTTGATAAGATTTGGAAGTTTGATGGATCAATGTCTAAACTACCGGATGAATTGGATATGATTAAATCTGTATCCAAAATTAATTTCAAGAATATTATTCTCGATGAAAATGAATTGACTGTATTTCTAATAAGCAAAGGAATGAAAATTGGGTTTGGTGGAATAGGAAAAGGATACGCCGCAAATAAAGCAAAGAAAATTATGCAAGAATTGGGCATTGCAAATGGAGTTGTAAATGCAAGTGGAGATCTTAATGCTTGGGGAAAACAAGAAGATGGCAAGGAGTGGGGAATTGCAATAACAGATCCCAACAATAAAGATAAAAACATCGCGTGGTTAAATATTAGTGACAAATCTGTTGTAACATCTGGGAACTATGAGAAATTTGCGGTAATAGATGGAAAGAATTATACACACATTATTAATCCTATAACTGGGATGCCAATTTCTGGAACTAAAAGTGTGACCATTATTTCGAATGATGCTGAGTTTGGTGACGCACTTTCCACTTCTGTATTTATTTTAGGTGAGCAACATGGAATTGCTTTGGTAAACAAACTTAAAAATGTTGAATGTATTCTAGTAAATTCCCAAAATGAGTTAATCACTTCCAACGGAATTGATCTCAATTATATAAATGTAGATAAATAATATTCGTCAAGATTTAAGGAAATTTTATGAAGAAATATTTTAGTTTTTTATTATTACTCGTTGGTCTTATAGTAACCTTAAGTTTAGGTGGTTGTTCTTCGGTACAACCATACGAAAAAATGTATTTGAATGACATTGATATGAGCTTAGGAAATCAAAAGATAGAAGGTTTTGAGACAAATTTTCAATCATACCGAGAAGGAGCATCTGGTGCAAATGGTGGTAAAGTTGGCGGAGGATGTGGATGCAACTAAATATCAAAATATTTTTCGTTTACTTTTTGATTCTAGCTGCAATCAATTATGGACAAGAAAAAAATGAAAATTCAAATACTACAGAAGTAGATTTTCTAGTAAGTTATTATGAACAAGATGGAAATAATGCCGCCGTAACTGGTGGTATTGGGACAGAAGAGCTTAATGATATCGCTACACAGATTGTAATCAATGTTCCAATGAACAATGGAAACAAACTATCAATTAGTGGTGGATTCGATTCATATTCTTCTGCGTCATCAGATCAAATTGATCCAATTAGTACTGGAGCTTCTGGACAAGATGCTAGAGTTCATATCAATGGAGCATATACTTTTATTTCAGATGTAACAAATTCTCAATACGGTTTCAATTTAGGCCTTTCCAAAGAATATGATTACAGCTCAATTTCTTTAGGCGGTAGTTGGGCAAAGTCATCAGAAGATGGAAATAGTGAAATTAATCTTGCCGGACAATTCTTCTATGATGGAGTTACACTTATTTATCCGATGGAACTTAGAAGTCTAACTACAAATCCTGCAAATTATGATTTCAGTAATAATTCGGAAAATAGATTAACATATAGTTTTTCGGCTACTTACTCTCAAGTTTTAACTAAAAAATTGCAAGCCTCATTGAATCTAGATTTTGTTTATCAAAGTGGTTTTCTATCAACTTCTTTTCACAGAGTATATTTTGAAGATGAGTCTCTCTCTCGTATTGAATCTTTGCCAAATTCTAGATATAAAATTCCGTTAGGATTAAGATTGAATTATTATGTCTCCGATTTTCTTATAACAAGGTTACATTACAGATACTATCACGATGATTTTGGAATTGATGCAAGCACGTTTAGTCTTGAGTTACCATTAAAATTATCTGAGACTTTAACTTTTAGTCCATTTTATAGATACCATACTCAAACAGCTGCTGATTATTTTGTGGAATTTAATAAGGTAAGTTCAGCTGATGAATTTTACACTTCGGATTATGATCTTTCAAAATTTGAAAGTCACAAATATGGTTTAGGAATCAGATACTACCCTCTTTTCGGAATAACTGATTTTTCTCCTCCTCTATTGAGTAATTCAATTACACTTAAGAGTCTCAACTTAAGAGCTGGCTATTACGAAAGAAGTACAGGACTAAATGCATTTAATGTAAGTCTAGGTTTTAGTTTTGAGGTAAGATAGATTTTATTTGATAACGTTTTATAAGTAAGTATTGCATACCCAATACTTTACAATATCTAATTATTTTTCCTTTGAAGTAATTAAAAAAAAATGCATTTTTAATTATCACTTAACAAAAAGGAAATAGATATGAAAAAGTCAGTTTTCCCAAAAGTGCACAACCATAGAATCGATACCAAGAAATTTTCGAAATACAGAAAAAACTTAAGGACTAAAGGGAAAAAATTTAAGGCTCACTCTCCTGTGGAAACTTTTGATGCCCAACAAGTACTGAAATTACTTTCTAAAAAAAATGTTGTTCGTTTAGGAGTTGTTCAAGGAGCTAGTACAAAAGGACAAAGAATTTCCATTTTGGTTGGTTATAACTCTGAAGCAAAAATAGTTGGCAAAGCTTTACAAATTGCCGACCCTTGTCCACCTCCACCTTGCGAATGAGATTGATATTAAAATGCCAATAATCCTAAATTTATTAAGGGATGCAAGTATATATTCAATTTTTGTGTTACTTGTTACAGTACTAATTTTACTAATTTTTATTGGTAAAATTAAAGATCGCGATCTCCAGCTTTTCACCTATCTCTGGCTTCCAATAGCAGCGTTAACACAATACTTGATGACGTATTTTAGAATTTCACTTGGTGAATCAAACTTACCAATTATGAATATTTATTTGATGATTGAGTTTATCCTTCTGGTATTTATATTACTTAATATAAGAAAAAGAAAAAAAGGTATTGTACCTAATTACAAAATTTGGTCGGTTGTTCTTGCCGGAGGAATATTAATTCATTTTACAGATGAGTTAGATTCTCTGCATATTCCAGCTATACTTTATATGTCAATAATTTATTTTAATATTTCAGTAAGTTTTATTGATTTGGAAAGAGCAAATTTATTATTCAAAGATCCTTATACGATATTAAATATAGGAGTTTTTCTTAAAGCATTTGGTTATTCATATATTTCAATTTATCAAATTGATTTTAACTTTCCCCTATATATTCATACAGCAGTTAATTTATTAGTTCAAGTAGTATTTACTATTGCAATTTTTGTTTACTATAGAGAAATGAAAAAAGAAAAGAAATATTTATAATTTTAGAATTATTCTATTCTATTGTTTCTTAATAGACTGATTATTATTTTAGTTATACAATGACTATTAGAATATTACTTATCATTTTATTTCTTACACTTCAGTCTTGCGACAAAGGCTTGTCTCCAGAATTGGCAGATATAAATCCTGGTTTTGGAGGAACAATAACTTTTATTGGCGATTGGGATAAAGAAGTAACTCGCACACATGTTGTACTATTCAAAAGTCCGCTTCTTTCAAAAGAAGATTTTAATGCATTCAATTTGAAATACGTTAGTGATTCTATAACCAGCGAATCTAATAGCTATAACTTCAACACAAATGATGAATCATTATTGTCAAACGTTTCCCCAGATGATTATTCCTATTTAGCTGTAGCCCAATCAAGAACAGAAACCCTTTCCCTTAATAGAGAAGATTGGAAAATAGTTGGACTATATTTTAATGCGAATGATTCAACAAAACCCGGTACTTTAGAAATTCCCGAAGACTCATTTGTTAATAACATTGATATAGTTTGTGATTTTAACAATCCTCCTATGCAACCACCAGGCGGAGATGATTTATCCAACATTTTAGAATCAATAATTAATTCACAATTAGATTTCCAAAAACTAAATAGAAATAAATGAGAAATTTTACAATCATATTAATTGTTTTATTTATTTCAACAAACATAAAGGCTCAGTCTGGTAGTCTGTTCGGTAAGATTACTGATAATAATGGTAATGCATTAATTGGAGTAAACATATTAGTAGATAGAACCGTTTTAGGTGTAGCAACAAATTCAGATGGGAATTATATTTTAAAAGAATTGAAGAACGGGACCTACAAATTAACTTTCAGCATAGTTGGTTTTACTAAAACTACTTCGCAAGAAATTGAAATTCTAAACAATAAAGTTGAAATTAACGTTAGTCTAGTCCCGACCAGTTATCAATATGATCAGTTAATTGTTACTGCAAATAAATTTTCTCAAAAGTTAAGTGACGTAGCCGCAAGTACATATATAATTGATACAAAAATATTTTCAAAGAAAAATTTCCAAAAATTAGACGATGCATTTAGATACGTTCCCGGCGTAACTATGACACTTGACCAAATTAGCATTAGAGGCTCAAGTGGATATAGCCGTGGTGCCGGAACAAGAGTCCTAGTTACTTTTGATGATATTCCAATTTACACACCAGACTCAGGTGAAATAGTTTGGGAGCTTATACCGGTTTCTGAAATTGGGAGAGTTGAAATAATTAAAGGTTCAGCAAGTTCACTTTACGGCTCTTCAGCTATTGGTGGTGTTATAAATATAATCCCAAAAGAAATTACTTCTAATCCAATTACATTTGTTAAAATGCAAGGTGGTGTTTATTCTAAACCTTCACACAAAGAATGGGAATGGAGTGATAAGACTCTCTATTTTAATAGTCAAACAATTTCTCATTCCAGATCTTTTGGTAAGCTAGGTATATCAGCATCAATATCTAGATTTGAAGATTTAAGTTACAGACAAAACCAAGATCAATTACGTTTCTCTGGTTATTTAAAAGCTAATTATAATTTTTCAGAGAGCTCAACTCTTTCATTCATTGGTGCTGGCTTTACTAGAAGAAGAAGTACATTCATTTACTGGAAAGATTTAGAACACGCACTTTCTCCTTCAGACGATGATTTGGGTCAGTCAATAAAATCCGATAGAACTATTCTTGGTATGAACTTCAATCATATTTTTAATAAAAAATTATCATTAGCAATAATCCCGAGTCTTTATTTAAGCTATTGGGATGATAAATCAGAAAGTGATAACAAATCAAACAGCAATCTTTTTAGAACTGAAGTAAGATTAAATTATAAACCAACAGAAAAAATAATTATTGTTTCGGGAAGTGAATTTCAACACAACAAAGTTACTTCAACAATATTTGGCAACAGATCATCAAATGGAATTGGTGCTTATTCCCAAATAGATTATAAAATTATTGATCCAATGAATTTATCTTTTGGAATAAGGTATGATTATAATAAACTGTCAAACCTTGAAAGTGAAAATTCCATTTCACCTAAACTTGGGATAACCTATAAATTTAACAATAACACATTTTTACGAACGTCAATAGCCAAAGGGTTTAGATCTCCTACACTTGCAGAATCATTCACTTCAACAACAACAAGTGGAGTTACAGTTAAACCAAATCCAAACCTTAATGCAGAGAACAGCTTCTCAATTGAAGCAGGTATAAAACATTACATCTCAACTGACTTCAACTTAGATTTTGCAATTTTTAATAATGAATATTTTGAATTTATTGAACCCGGCTTTGATCTAAAAGATGGACAATTGTTTTTTAATAATGTTACACGAGCCAGAATACAAGGCTTTGAAGTTAATGCTTCGTCATCTTTCTTTTCACAACGTTTTCTTCTAAATATTGGATATACTTTTTTACATTCAAAAGATATCGATCTAAATAAAGAATTAAAGTACAGACCAAAACACTCCATTGTTACAAGTCTTGAGTACACACAAAGCTTTTATGAGATAGGTTTAGATTTAAGGTATTCTAGTAAAGTTGAAAGAATAGACAATGAAATAGTTGATTTCGGTTTAGTTCCAAATGGTGATAAAAGAGTAGAAATATTTGTTTTGGACGCAAGAGTTGGAGCTAATTTGTTTTCTTACAAATTACCACTTCGTATTTTTCTAAATGCTAATAATATTTTAAATTACAACTATGTAGAAATAATTGGTAACATTGCACCCATTAGAAATTACTCTTTGAACTTAGAATTTGTATTTTAGAACTTAGTTTTGTCTTGTAAACTCAAGCCCTGCTACAATTACAGTTCCATTAAACAGAATAGAATACTCATCAATAGTAGCTAAGCTATCATTAACTGAGTACGGAGATGACTTAGAGTCTTCGTTTTCAAGAGTAATTTTCAGTACACCTTCCAAAGTACTCCATGTTCCTGGATCAATAGTTGTCGTTGTATCAGAATAATCTATTGTTGTAAATTGCAATGTTGCATCCTGATTAAAGACAGCTGTTAAGCCAATCTTTACTGCAGCTGGAGTAGTTACAATTGGTTTAGTAATTTTTGTTAATTCCCAAGTACCAACCAAATTTTGATCTACTTCTAATTCTAGTTCATGCTCAGGTTCAGTTGGATCATCTTCACATCCAACGATAAAAAAAGAAGCTAAAAGAATTAAGAACACTAAATATATTTTTTGATTTGAAAGGGTCTTCATAGTAACCTCGAATTTAGATTTATAAAAGTATCACTAAACAACAAAATAATGAAACTGATGATAAAAAGTAAATCATAAAACAAAAGTATTTGTAGTAAAAACTAAATTAGTTATTTTTATACCGCACTCTTAGCTCAGTTGGTAGAGCATCTGACTCTTAATCAGCAGGTCGCCGGTTCGAACCCGGCAGAGTGCACCAAAGATGAAAAGCAAACTAGAATCAATACCTAAATATTCAATTTTTGAACTCTCTCTCATTGTCGGTCGAAATTTAGAGATAGTTATACTTCAATAAATCCTTCAAAATATTTTACTGCATTCCCTGATATTATTACTTCATCATCTGTTACTTTGCATTTCAAATTTCCACCTCTACTCGATGCTTGATAAGCTGATAAAGATTTTTTACCTAATCTTTCAGCCCAAAATGGAGCCAAACCTGCATGAATTGAACCCGTAACCGGATCTTCATCTCCCCCATTTGCCGGCCAGAAGTAACGCGAAATAAAATCGTATTTATTTGAACTTGACGTAACCACAACATCATAAGGAGCAAGTTTCTTTATTTCATCAAAATCAATTTGTATTTCGTAAACATCATTTTCATTAGTATAAATAACAAAATAAGCTTGTTCATTCAAGAGTACTTCTTGTGGAGCGATTGATAAACCATTTAATAATTCATTTGGAATTGAATTCAATTGTTTTGGTTTACGATTTGGGAAAGTCATTTCAATTAAACCAGAATCTGACTTACGAACTTTTAGATCACCAACAGCTTTCGCCCAAAAGTTAAGTTCACTAACAGATTTGTCATTTGAAAATAAAACAAAGGCTGTGGCTAATGTTGCATGACCACAAAATGCAATTTCTGTCATTGGCGAAAACCAGCGAATTTCATAAGAATTGGTTTCACTTTTTTTTGCAAATGCTGTTTCCGATAAATTGTTTTCAGTTGAAATTGATTGCATTAATTCTTCCGATAACCATTCTTCAAGAATAATTACGCCGGCATAATTTCCTTTAAAAACAGTATCTGTAAACGCATCTATTTGATATAATTTTAGTTTCAATTTTATCCTTTTATTTACGGTAATTAAAGAAACAAAAGTCTCTAAATTATTAATTACCAAAATTAGATTGATTAAAATTTTAAATAAACATTTACAACATCAAAAATTGTTGTAGCTCTTGTAGAATAAACTAACTGAAAATTACAATTCAGGAATATTCTCAATTGGAATTGGTGATAAATCAGATGCTAAACAATTCTGTCTAACTTGTTCAGGGGTTTTTGCACCTGGAATAACTGTTTGACATGCTGGATGTGATATGCAAAATCTCAAACTAGTAACGCCCATACTATCATCTGGATATAAATCAAATAATTCCTTGGACTTGTCTAAATCTTCGAGATACTTTGCAATTTTTTCAGGAGAGAGATTCATACTTCTATGATCTTCTTCAATAAATTTTGAATCTTTATTAAATTTTCCGGTTAGGAAACCAAACAATAATGGAATCCGTACTATTACACCTGTCCCATACTCAAGCACCTTTGGGAAGAGGACTTTCTCAGCTTCCCGTTCCAAGAGATTGTATCTGACTTGAATTACATCAATTAAATCATGGTGTTCGTCTAATATATGAGCCTGATCGGTTTCTTTGAATGATTGAATACTCCACCCAGCATTTTTAATTTTACCGTCTCGTTTTAACTGTTCCAATGCCAACCATGGCTCATCTCTTTCTAATTTATCAACATCCGGACTATGCAATTGCAAAACATCCAAGGAATCAACTCCAAGACGTTTCAAACTTTTTTCGGCTGCACTTATTATATAATCTTTAGTATAGGTTTGTTTAATTGCTCCATATCCTTCATCGTCATCATTTGAAGCATTATAAAAGTCATTGCCAGCCTTTGTCGCAATAACAATATTCTCTTTTCCTCTTTCCTTAATAAGCTTGTTAATAAGTTCTTCAGAGTGACCAAAACCATACACATCAGCTGTGTCAATAAATGTAACACCTTTATCGACAGCTTCATTTAACGCCCTCAACGAAACTGAATCATCAGTTTCTCCCCAATTCATTCCACCAATTGCCCATGCTCCAAATCCAACTGTAGAAACTTTTGGCCCTCTTGAGCCTAATTTTTTATAATTCATAAAAATCCTTTCAAACTAAATTTTAGAAAAATGTTTAACTCTAAATCTAAGAAACTTTACTATGTGTATTTTCAAATTTTAATTCAGTTAAAACATTTTCTATTGAATCATCAACTATAATTTTATCCTTTTCTTTTAACACTTTTTCAAATTCGTTTATTTTATCAGATAGTTTTGTCTTCACATAAAGGACTTTCATTTTTAATTCAGCAATTTCTTTAACCTTTTTCTGGTATGACGATGGTACAAGTAATAAACCGATCATGAAAAATAATTGAACATAAAGTGGGAGATCGTAATAAACAAGAGTGTAAAACATTAGTAGAAAATATAATAGCAATGCCACATATCTAAAATCTTGGGTAAAAATTTTCTTCAATTCTTTTGAAAAGTTTTCCAAATAACACTCCGTGGGGAAATAGGTGAAATATTAAACTCTTTCATTATCTAAAAGATTTTTACATCATATAAATTTAATAAAATAATTATAGAAAATGTATCAATATAAGAATTGTTGATGAAAGGTTACTTCATTACTTAAATAAGAAATGCCTAGTACAAGATTGATAATCTAATAAAATTCTTGTTTGATCGCCATCACATTCTAACTAAATCCTTTCTATAAATTGTACCAGAAAGAGAATAGATTTATTTAATAAAAGTTAAAAATTTAATTCGGGGGGATTATGAATTACAATATTAAATATAGTGATATTTTTAACGCAACAAAATTAGAAACCGGAATAGTAATTCTAAAATTAAAATCACCTTATATAAGTCTTGAAGAAACCCAGGTGTTTCTTGAAGCAATAACTTTGTTTGTAAACGAAGGTCACAAAAACTTTATTTTTGATCTTTCTGAAACTAATTATTTGGATTCTATTACCTTAACGTTGCTAGTAGAAAAAATTAATGAAATTGATTCAATAGATGGTTCAGTTAGTCTAGTGGTAACAGAAACTAAACCTAGATTAAAATATTCTGTGGGAAATCCTTTAGCAAAATTGCAAGTTTATCTAAATGTTGAAAATGCGGTAAATAATTTTTAGTTTAACAAAGAAAAACTTCATAACCTCCAATGAAGTTTTTCTTTTATATCTTGTTTTTGCAAAAATCTTAAAACACCAGCTTATTTATCTAATATATCCTCAGCCCAACTAAGTGCTGCCATCATTTTAGGCAAACCAATTGTGGGTAATGCCAATAAAATTGTTTGTCGAATTTCTTCTTTGCTTAATCCTTTTTCCAAAGCTTTCCTTGTATGCGAATGAACTGCTCCTTCAAATCCGGCTCCAGTTGATAATGCCAATTTAATCAAAGCTCTTGTTTTATCATCCAATGGACCAGCTGTATGTACGGCATCTCCCATTGCTTCATATGCTTTAGCTATTTCAGGATAATCTTCTTTGAACTTCATAAATCTTTGTGGTATTTGTGCCATAGTATTTCCTCATGTAAAGTTAAATTTTAATGCCGGAACAAAGTCCGGCATTAAAATGCCCTTTTTATTCTCATCCAAAAAATGGTTAATTATTGATGGTCCCACTTTTAATATATTCAGGACTTACGACATATCTTACTTTCATCGGATTAACTCCATCTATCCCAGTTATTTTTCCTACTCCGGTAACTGTTACTGTATTATGAGTAACAACCGTACTATAAGTACCATAATGAGTATAGGCTAAATGCTGAGGAATTGCAAAACCGATAAAAGCATATCCTCCTCCCCCGCGTATTATTTCTTTACGATAATGTCTTTGAGCCATATAACAAATTTTAAGAGCTCCTTCAATTAGCAAATCTCTACTCAATTCTTTGTAATCTGGAGCAAATGTTGAATCTCTAACGGGGATTATTCTACTATTTAAGGAACAACAACTCGATATTAAAAATGTTAGCAAAATTAATATTCCAATTGAAAAAATCTTTTTCATAAAATTTGTTACCTATAATTAGTTTAATCCTCTTCTTTTTAATAAAGGCTCAAGCAATGGATCTTGTCCTCTAAACTTTCTGTAAAGTTCCATTGAATCTTCAGATCCACCAGAGCCTAAAATATATTTTCTATATTTTCCGGCTAAATCTAAATTATAAACATCTCCAGTTTGAACAAATGCATCAAAAGCATCAGCATCAAGAACTGCTGACCAAATATAACTGTAATACCCTGAAGAATATCCACCCGCAAAAATGTGTCTAAAATAAGTACTTCTATAACGAGGTAATATTTCATCAATTAAACCAATTTTATTCATTGCATCTTTTTCAAATTTATCAACATCTGTAACTTCTTTACTTATAGTATGCCAATCCATATCCAGAATTGCAGCAGCAAGATATTCCACAGTTATAAATCCTTGATTAAACAAACTAGCTTTATTCAACTTTGCTATTAGTTCATTAGGAATCACTTCTCCGGTTTCATAATGTTTTGCGTAAGTTTTAAGAACATCAGGATGAAGTGACCAATTTTCCATTACTTGGGATGGAAACTCAACAAAATCTCTTGGAGTTTCTGTTCCTGCAACTGATTCATAATTACAGTTTGAAAGTAGTCCATGTAAAGCATGACCAAACTCATGAAACAAAGTTTGAACTTCGTCTAAACTTAGTAATGCTGGTTTATCTCCGGTTGGTTTAGAAAAATTACCGACATTATAAATTATGGGAGTAACCATTTTCCCATCTTTTTTATATTGTCTTCTAAATTCATCCATCCAAGCTCCGCCTCTTTTACTTGCTCTAGGGAAATAATCCGTGTATAAAATTCCAATATGTTTGCCATCTTTTTCTTTGACTTCAAATACCTTAACTTCTGGATGATACTTTTGAATATCGTTTCTTTCTTCAAATTGAATTCCCCAAAGTCTTGTAGCTAAACCAAAAACTCCATCAATTACATTTTCAACTTGAAAGTAAGGACGCAATTCTTCTTCATCCAAATTGTATTTTGCTTTCTTTAGTTTTTCAGCATATAGCCACCAATCCCAAGGTTTAAGATTGAAGTTTTTTCCTTCATCATTAATAATTTGTTGCATTTCTTTTCTTTCAGCCTTAGCTCTTTCCAACGCTGGGGTCCAAAGTTTACTAAGTAAGTCATTCACTTTTTCTGGAGTTGCAGCCATTTGTTCAGCTAAAACAAATTCAGCATGATTTTTATACCCTAAAATATTTGCTCGTCTTAATCTTAAAGAGGCTATTTGTTTTAGAATATCTTTGTTATCAAATTCATCATTGTTATCACCTTGCATAAAGTATGCTCGGTAAATTTTTTCTCTTAAATTTCTCTTTTCTGAATATTGTAAAAATGGAATCATACTCGGCTTTTGAATTGTGAAAACCCATTTATCTTTATAACCTTTTTCGGCAGCAGTTTCAGAAGCTCCATTTATAACGCCTTCAGGTAAACCTTCTAAGTCTTCCTTGTTATCAATTACTAACTCAAACTTGTTTGTTTCTTTTAGAACGTTATCACCAAATTGTAAGGATAGAAGTGAAAGCTCACCATTGATTTTTCTAAACTCTTCTTTTTCTTTTTTCTCTAAATTAACACCGCCACGTACAAATGTTTTATAATGATTTTCTAGAACTTTATTCTGTTCAGTTGTTAATTCTAATGTTTCCTTTTTATCAAAAACACTTTTAACACGATCAAATAATTTTTCATTTAAATTGATATCATCTTTGTGCTTAGAAAATTTAGGTTGCATTTCTTTTGCAATTTTTTGTAACTCTTCACTATTCATTGCACTTGTCATTGCAGAAAAAACACGCGTAACTTTTTTATAGAGACGACCACTATGCTCAAATGCATCAATTGTATTTGCAAAAGTTGCTTCTTCTTTATTATTAGCAATTGCCACAATTTCTTCTTGTTGTTCTTTTAATGCTTCTGTAAAAGCCGGAACAAAATGTTCAGTTTTTATTTGATCAAAAGGAGGTGTTTCAAATGGAGTTTTCCATTCAGTTAAAAATGGGTTGGTTTGTTTTTTCTCCTCTGTATTACATGCTGTTGCCAGCAATAGACTACTTAATAGAATCATTATTATCCTCTTCATTAGCATTTCCTTATACGTTATTTTATAAAATTTTTATGCAGAAAAATAAGTAAAAATTGAGAGAATACTTGTCTAAATCGGAATGACAAATTTTAACAGGCACTTGGGGAAATATTCTTACTTTAATCCAAACAAATTAACATGGTCTGTATATATGAGTTTTAGTAAATTGGATTATAAGATTTATTAATTAGAATATTTTAAAGAATATATAATAGAGTTTTGAGTTTGCCCAAACTAAATATAAATGATAAAAGTAAGTTTAAAGTATTAGTCTTCCGAAATGTAGATATTGGTAATACAGTTGTGAGTGAACCTTTCTTTAGAATTCTAAAAAAAATGTATCCGAATGTAATTATACATGGAGTTTTCGATGAAATTGGGACACAATTAATGGATGCAAATCCATTTATAGATGAAGTTTTCACATTCAACAAGAATCGAGATTCATTTAAGTCAAAAGTAAAACTTGTGAAAAAATGGAAGAAAGAAAAATATTTATTTTCATTCCATTTAAAATCTGGAATTACAAACGAACTAATGGCATTTGCAAGTGGAATTCCACATCGAATAGGATTTCCGTTAAAAGGGTCTATTCAATTTGTAAATACAAAAGTTATTAAACGAAAAGAACTTCTCCATCATTTTGAAAATGGGAGATATTTACTCTCAATATTTGGAAGAGAAATTCCTACCTTTTTGCCACAACTTTATTCTTCTGAAACCAGTAACAAGCGATTAAGAAAGCTTCTAATCGATCAGAATTTGGAAAAGAAAAATTATGTGGTTTTACATCCAACTGGTAAAACTATGAAGAAGGGAAACTGGTCTATTGATTATTACTCTGATGTAATTGATGAAATAATTGTGAAATTTAATATTCCAGTAGTTATAATTGGAATTCCAAATGAATTAGAAGAGATTAAAAGTCTTATTGGAGAGAGAGAAAATTTACAATATTATTTTGAAGACAATATTATTTTGAAGTCTGAATTAATTAAAAATTCGAAATATTTTATTGGTAATGATAGTGGTCCATTTCATATTGCAGAAAGCTGGCAAGTGCCTTCTGTTGTTTTATACAAAAAGAAAGATGACGGTTACAAAAGGTGGTATCCGTTAAACAAAGAAAAATCGTTGCCTATTTTTATTCACGAGTTAAGTAAAAAAGAAAAAGTTTTGAATAAAGTATTTGATTTTCTAGATAGATGGAATTAACATTGATGTATTTAGGGTTTAACAATTGAAAAAAGTTCTAATAATTGCATTTTACTTTCCTCCACTTGGTGGTGGTGGTGTTCAGCGTCCGTTAAAATTCGTTAAATATTTAAGAGAGTTTGGCTGGGAACCAGTTGTGCTAACCATAAAACCTTTTAGACTTAACTATGCGAGAGACCATAGTCTATTAAAGGAAATTCCAAAGGATATAAAAATTTACAAAGCTCCATATTTTAATATTAGCAGATTTCCACTTATGGGAGGTACCACCGGAAAGTATTTATATAAACCATTTGAAAAAAGATATTTACTTCCCGATAAAGAAATAGTTTGGAATAGATTTGCAATTTCAAAAGCAATGGAAATAATAAAGGAAGAAAACATTGATGTTATTTTTACAACAATGCCTCCAAACTCTATCAATTTAATTGGAGAAAAACTTAAAAGGCTTACCAATTTACCTTGGGTTTGTGATATTAGAGATGAATGGACAAGTGATCAAAAGAGGAAGAAACATTTTGATTCAATGAATAGAGAACGTGTTCAGAAAGAGAAAGAAATGGAGTTAAGATCTTTGGGCTTTGCTGATAAACTAACAATTATTTCTGACTTAGCAAAAAATAGAATTTCAAACTTTAATAATATTCCGCTAAATAAAATCAATATTATTTCAAACGGTTACGATTCAAAGGATTTTCAGAATTATACTTATCAATACCCAAGTAAAGGGGGAAAACTTAAAATAGTTCATCCAGGTAATTTAAGCACACGAGAATTCGATTCCTTCTTGATTGCACTGAAAAATCTTGAACAAACAAAAATAATTGATCCAAATAAAATTGAAATAGTATTTATTACATCTTCTGGTAAGAAAAGGATAACAAAAATAAATAATTCAAGTATTATTAAATTTTTGCCATACCAAGATCATAAGAAATTACTTACTGATCTGAGCAATTATCATTTATTACTATTGAATATTGGTAAAAATGAACAAACAATTGTTACGGGTAAAATATTTGAATATTTATATGCAAGAAGAATTATCTTTGCTATTATACCTAAAGATGGTGTTGCTGCAAATATAATTAGGGAATGTAATGCAGGTATTATTTCTTCCTCAGAAAACATCCCAGAAATAGAAAAGAATCTGTTAGATGTATATCGTTTGTGGGAAAATAATAAACTTAACTATGCTGGTGTGGACGAAAACATTAAACAGTATGATAGAAGATTTTTAACCGAAAAACTTGCAGATACATTTAATAGCCTTATGGAAAGTGATCGAGACAAAAGAGTAACAAAGTAATTATGAATATTTCCATAGTAATCCCATTATACAACGATGAAAAAAACTACAAACTTTTTTTTGATTTTAATTATTATCTAATCAAAAGTATTAACGAAAAAAATGAAATAATTTTAGTTGATGATACAAGAAACGAAACTTTTATATATGAAATCAAAAAGAAATACGAAAATGTTATAATTGTTAGACATAAAGAGAATAAAGGCTTTTCAATCTCGATAAATGATGGAGTAAAAAAAGCATCTAACGAAATTGTTTTTTTATTAAATAGTGATATCAAATTAACTGAAGAAGCAATTGTTAATTCCATAGTTCATTTTGATGATGAAAATATTTTTGCAGTATCATTTAAATCAGTTTTTACAAATGGCAAAATTCGTGAGGGTGCAAAAAGGTTAAGTTGGAAAACCGGCTTACCATTTATACTTCACTCGGAAAGAGATTTTCCTCCAAAAAACTCAGAAGGTAAAATTCCTTCTCTTTATCCAGTGGGTGGACATTGTGCAATTAGAAAAAGCATGTTTACTAAACTTAATGGAATGGACTATAAAACATTTCACCCATTTTATTGGGAAGATACTGATCTAGGTGTGAACGCTTCAAAGATGGGGTGGGAAACAATTTATGAGCCTTCTGCAATTGTTTATCATCCACCAGAGAATTCTTCAATAAAAGATAATTTTAAAAAAAATGCTATCTCAAAAATTAAATTTAGAAACAGAGTTTTTTTTGCACTGAAAAACTATAATTCGCCATACAGAAAAATTATGATTAGAGTTGGTTTGACAACCAGATTTATCGAAAAACTATTTGGCTTTAATAATATTAAAGATTCGTACAAAAACACAATTGAATTAATTAAAGATTATAAAGATTTAATTGATACAAAATAATTTAGATTACAATTTCATTTAGAAATCAAATATATGTTTTTACCTACTACAAAATCAGAAATGCAAACTCTTGGATGGAAAAAATTAGATATAATTCTAGTTTCTGGTGATGCATACATTGATAGCCCAAATATTGGAATTGCAGTTATTGGTAATCTTCTTGTATCAAAAGGTTACCGTGTGGGTGTAATTCCCCAACCAAGTATCAGCTCACAAAATGATATAACTCGATTAGGAGAACCCGAGTTATTTTGGGGCATTTCTGGTGGAAGTGTGGACTCCATGGTGGCAAATTATACCGCTACCAAAAAACGGCGAAAAAGTGATGACTTTACGCCAGGAGGAATCAACAACAAACGTCCGGACAGAGCTGTTATAAAATTCAGCAATTTAATTCGTCAAAATTTCAAGAATACTGTACCAATTGTAATTGGAGGCATTGAAGCAAGCTTGCGTAGAGTTGTCCATTATGATTACTGGTCAGATAGCCTACGACGTTCAATTTTATCAGATTCAAAAGCTGATTATCTCGTATACGGCATGGGAGAAAAAGCAATTCTTGAATTAACCTCAAAATTAAAAAAGAAAAAGAGTCCGGAAAATGTGAAAGGTGTTTGTTACATTTCAAACGAACCAAGATATGAATATATTCAACTTCCATCTTTTGAAGAGTGTTCAAACAGCAAAGATAAATTTGTTAAAATGTTCGATCAATTCTATTTGAATAACGATCCGATTTCGGCAAGAGGACTATATCAAAAACAAAATAGCAGATACTTGATCCAAAATCCTCCGCAGCCAAATCCCACAACTGAGGAATTAGACTCATATAATGAATTAAAATTTATACGTGAACTTCATCCATGCCACATCAAGGATGGGAAAGTTAAAGCTTTGGATACCATTCGGTTTTCAATAAATACACACAGAGGTTGTTATGGAGAATGTAATTTCTGTGCAATTGCTGTCCATCAAGGTCAGACTATAAGCAACAGAAGTCATGAATCGATAGTAAACGAAGCAAAAAGTTTTAGACAAAATAAAAAATTTAAAGGTAACATCGCCGATGTTGGCGGACCAACAGCAAATATGTATGGATTTGAATGTGTAAAAAAACTTAAACTCGGATTTTGTACAGACAAACGTTGTGTTTTTCCAGACACATGTAAGACCTTAAGACCAACTCACAAACCTCAGATAGATTTGCTAAAGGAATTGAGAGAGATTGAAGGAATAAAAAAAGTTTTTGTGGCATCGGGCATTAGATATGATATGGTGATTGATGATAAAAAATATGGTTATGAGTATTTAAAAAATATTGTAACGCATCACACATCAGGACAAATGAAAATTGCTCCGGAACATTCTGAAGATAAAGTTTTACATCATATGGGCAAACCAAGTAAAAAATCTTTAGTTGATTTCAAGAACATGTTTTACAAGTATAACAAAGAAGCAGGAAAGAATCAGTTCTTAACTTATTATATGATTGCTGCACATCCCGGATGTACAGAATCTGACATGAAAAATCTCAAAACATTTGCCTCAAATAAATTAGAAATTTCTCCTGAGCAAGTACAAGTATTTACACCAACTCCATCCACATATTCAAGTTTAATGTATTACACAGAAATGGATCCATTTACAGGAGAAAAAATTTTTGTTGAGAAAGATATTAAAAAGAAAAAAAGACAAAAGGAAATTGTGGTAGTTAAAAGAAATAATAGAAAAATGACAAGACATTCAAGAAATAGTTCAAACCCAGATAGAAAAAGAAGACGACATAAATAAAACAAATATAAATCTTGAAATTCGACCAAAATAAAATAAAGAAAATTTTAATTATTCAATACGAACCTTGGGGCGATGTATTAATTAACACAGCTTTGTTCCCTGCTATTCGAAAGAAATTTCCTGAAGCTCAAATTGAATATTTGGTTAGAAAACCTTTCCATAAAGTTCTAATAAAAAATCCATTTCTTGATGATGTTATTATTTTTGAAAATAAAAAAGGCTGGCAGTACTATTTTAATAGACTCAAACTCATACATTATATACGCCAAAGAAAATTTGATTTAGTAATTGACCAAATGCGAGGCTCGGGCTCTGCTCAAATTGTTTTCTTTAGTGGTGCAACTTATAAGTTGGGATTAAAGCACCGTCATTGGAATTTTATTTACAATCTGAAAGCAAATGTAAACAACGTTAGATATAGTGCATCCATGAAATTTGATTTATTAAAACCATTAGAGATTATTGAAGAGCCATATAAATTGCACTTCAACATTTCTGAAGCTTCCTATGATTACATTAATCAGTGGAAAGAAAAAACTAATTTAAAAGAACAAAAATTTATTTGTTTTTCTCCTGGTAGTCCAGTTAAACGTAAAAAGTGGAATTTGAATAATTACGCAAAGTTTGCTGATTTAGTTATCTCAAAAACGAATTACAAAGTTGTATTTTTGTGGGGCCCAGGAGAAGAAGAAGATATAAAAACTATTAAAGAGCAAATGATAAACGATCCAATAGTGGCACCACAAACAACCTTTAACCAAGCTGCTGCTATGCTGCAAGCATCCTCTTTATTAGTGTGTAATGATGGTGGAATTAACCATTTATCTGCAGCAGTTTCAACACCTTCACTAGCAATTTTTGGTAGTACTTCTCCACAAAAGTGGTGTCCAACAAATTTAGGGAATCATCATTATCTTCACAATCCCAAAGTGAACTCAAGAGTTGATGATACATTTGGTATAACTGCGGAAGAAGTTTTTGAGAAAATTAAAATGATGATTGAAATTATTTGAATTCAATTTTTCTGTCATTTCGAAATGAGCTTGTTCTTAAGCGATTGAGAAATATTAAGAAATGACTGAACTTATAAGATATCTCACTAAAAACATGTTCGAGATGATATTTTTAAATCTAACAAGTAATTTTGGGGTAGAAGCACAAAACATCTTATGTTTAGAATTCCATGTCTATCTTGATAGATGAGTCTAAAACTTAACACTCTATAATTTATAATACCCCACTCTTTTTCGCATCTTAAACTTTCTAAAGAAATTAAATGGTTTTGATGGCATGTCATCAAACTCATTTTCAATAAAATCTTCAGTTGCATCCAACACTCGCTTGCTTGAATTCCCATCTCTGTAAGGATGAATCAATCTTGAATATTCTAAAATATTCTTCATTAGTTGATCGGGTTGAGACAAAGCAAGCTCAATATTAGATTCTAATTTATCTACCTCAAGAGTATTTATAAAATATGAACCAGGTTTATTATTTCTAAAAGTAACAACTGGTTTTTGAAGAACAAGAAATTCTGAAATAATTGACGAAGTATCAGAAACCATTACATCCGCTTTTTGTAAATACGGCGTCAAATTATCAGATTCAACAAATGTTAAATTTTCATTTTGAATTGATTTATAAATTTGAACTATTTCATTATCCATTCTCGGATGAAATGTTACAATCCAATTCCACTTGTTGTTTTTTAATATCTCTTTTATTGTCTCAAATAAGATTGGAGCCGATGTAAGCCTTTTTGTAAAAGTAGATGTATAAATAATTGTTGGTCGCTCACGCTTAACCTTCTGAATTTCATGAGTAAAATAAGGATCTAATTTTGTCCAACCAGTTTCAACAACTTTAAAATATTTTAATTTTTCTGACAACTTTTGGAAAGGTTTTGTTGTATCTGGACCTTGAGTAAAGTATAAATCAAACAAACCTCTAATTCGGTAATGTCCTTTTTCTTCACTTCTTTTATTTACACTAAAACCATGAAACATTTGAACTTTCACTCCAGGGAAAAAATCAAACACTATGTTGCTTGATGTAAATACAGCTCTAGGATTATATTTTATCACTTCTTCAATTGAGTGAATTTGCTTTTCATCCTCTCTTAAATACTTTGCTCCTGGCCCATCAAAATACCAAGCAACATCATCTCCCCTTTTTTTAATTTCCTCTTGCAAGGGACGTAATATTGCAAACGCATATGGTTGTGAGATAAAAAATAAGTATTTTTTCATGTCTAAATTTATTGTGTAACCTTTTAAAATAAAAATAATGAATAAAAATTTAGTAATAGTAACTGATAATAATGATTTCTTTGGGCAAACAAGAAGACCTTGGGTCAGTATGGATGTTCCAAAAATTATTAAACTATTAAGTGAACGAAATATAAAAGTTAAAAAGTATGCTGTTCATGAACTAATTAATAATCCAGAAAAAGTTCAAGACAGTTTGATATTTTATTCATTCAACCAAAAATTAAATCGTAGAAATTATATAAATGATTTAATTCATCATTATAGCACTAGCAAAAACATTTTAATCCCCTCCTATGATTTACTAAAATGTCACGAAAATAAAGGCTTCCAAGAGCTTTACAAAAGGAAGTTAAATATTGATTCATTAAATGCTTATTACTTGAGTTGCTTCAAAGAAGTTCCTTCATACGATATTAAATATCCGGTTGTATTAAAATCTGTAGATGGATCAAATGGCAAAGGAGTATTTTTGGCTAACAATAAAGAAGAGCTAATCACAAAAATTAAAAAGCTAGAAAAAACTAGATTAGTTAGACATATAGATTTATTTAGAAGAAAACATTTCAGATCAAAAAAATTTAAAGATTATCCTAATTACAGCAACCGAAAAGATTATGAACAATACCAAGATTATATAATTCGAGAAGAAAATTTTGTATTACAAGAATTTATTCCAGACTTAAGTTGTGACTACCGTGTTTTAATTATGCACGATAAATATTTTGTGACCAAACGAGAAACAAGGGACAATGATTTTAGAGCAAGTGGTGCTAAAAAATTCAGATTCAATTTTAAAGTAGAAGATAGTTTGTTAAATTACGCCGAAGAAGTATATTCAAAATTTGACACTCCTTTTTTATCAATAGATATCGTGATACATGATAATAATCATTACCTCTTAGAGTTTCAGGCTTTGCATTTTGGAATTAATGTTCTTGTAAAATCAAATGGGTATTTTAGAAAGGATAATGGCAACTGGAAATTTGTAGAAAGTGAAAATGTTATTGAGAACGAAATGGCTTACGGATTAGCGGAGTACATAAATGAAAATTATAGTTAGTTTATAAAATGGTTTTCTCGGAATATCTTTTTAAAATCCCTTATTCAATTGCTTGGCGGTTAGCAATTTCCCACAACTATTCATTTCCCGTTGTATTTTATTGTACAGACTATCTTGATTATGTAATATTTGAACCAATCAAAAAGCATCTACCTGATATAACAATTGCAGCTAAAAATAGATCAATCCAAAAAGAATTAAGCGATAAAGGAATTTCCTCAATATTGCTTCCGGTTTATCCGAAAGTGGTTATAATGGCTCGGCATGCTTTGCATAAATTCCCTTCCAAAAAAGTAATAAAAATTGGAATGAGACACGGAGCTTTTAATTTCAAAAAATTTATAAAAGCGTCTCAGTATAATAAATTCAATTTATTTTTATTTACATCTCAGAAGGAACTTAAAGACGCAGAAGAATTTGGAATTAAATGTGGAGCTTCTGTTGGCTTTCCTAAAATAGATGAACTACATAATAATTCAATTACTCAAGAACAAATAACAAAAGTTAAAGAAGAGCTTGATATTGCTAATGAAAAGCCAACTTTGTTTTTTTCTGCTACGTGGAATAATTCCAATTTATCTGCCATAGAACATTGGTATAAAAAATTAGATTTGTTAACTGACAATTATAATGTGTTAGTTACAACTCATCATTTTATGGATGAGAAATTTGTGAGTGCTATTAAGCAAACTGATAAAATTCATTTTATAGAAGATCAAAACATAAATAAATATTTGATGATTGCTGATATATTAATAGGAGATACAAGTTCAATAATAGCTGAATTTTGCTCCCTTGATAAACCGATTGTTACTTTTAAGGTTCCATTGAAAGGAAGATTAAATCCCGAAATTGTTAAGATGTTAGATGAGATTTCTTTTAGAATAAATTCATTTGAAGAACTACGAAAAGTTTTACCCGAAGCTTTAATAAACCAAACACTTCATTCTGAAAAAAGAAAAAAGTATAACTCAATAATGTTTGATAACTTAGATGGGAATGCTGGGAAACGGGCAGCTGCAGAAATTTCGAAATGTATAAATAATGAAGATATATCTTTTTAGTCTTGGATTAATTATCTTTATAAAACACTTGAGAACAATATTAGTAGTCTGAGAACAACTTTTTTAGAGCTGTCATTCCGGTTGTCTTTTGTGCCGAAATCTCCAAAGGCTAATAGATTCCGGTATTCCAAAAGGACTGGAAACCGGAATGACAAATTATGTATTGGCTTCTAATATTTTATTATTAAACCAAAATCTAGAATCAATTTGAAAACCTATAAAAGAATTTTAGCATACATTATCCCATTTAAGAAACACTTAACTGCTGCAATCATTTGTACTTTTCTGTTTTCTTTTCTACACGGAGCATCGGTTTATTTATCTATTCCTTTGCTCGATACATTGTTTCAACAGTCAGATACTGATGTTAGTCAAGTCGTAAAGAAAACTTCTTCAAATGAAACTTCAAGCCTACTACCAGATTGGATTGGCGAAACTGCAGATAGTATTTCTGATTCATTTAACAGCTTTATTTTCTCGGGTGATACTTCTGAAATTTTGATGCGAATAAGTCTATTAATACTTATTTCTTTTTTAGGTAAAAGCGTATTTGCATACTTACAGGCTTACTTCCTTGCATACGTTCAACAGGGAATGATAAAAGACATTAGAGATGAAGCTTATATACATCTTCATAAATTGCCAATGAGTTATTTTAAAAATGAGAGAACGGGTGATTTAATTTCCAGATTAACTAATGATGTAAATGTTGTTCAAACAAGTGTTACAGCTGTGTTCCTTAGTCTTTTTAGAGAGCCAATTACAATTTTAGTATTTATGCTAATTGCTATTTCAATCAGTTGGAAACTGTTTCTTTTCTCATTAATTATTTTACCCATTTCAATTTTAATTATTGGTTGGATTGGAAATGTAGTTAGAAAGCAAAGTTTAATTCTTCAAAAAAGAATGGGAAACATAACATCCGTTTTGCAAGAAACAATTTCAGGTGTAAAAATTGTTAAAGCTTTTGGAATGGAAAGTTACGAAACTGAAAAGTTCAAAAACGAAACTTATAGATTCTTTAGAACTGTTCTAAAAAAAGTTAGACTGCAAAATATTTCTTCGCCAGCTACTGAATTTATTGCGGTTATTGTTGGTGTTGTAATTATCTATTATGGTGGAATATTAGTGCTGGAAGAAAAAACTCTAAAGGCTAGTGAATTTTTAGGATTTTTATTCGCAATATTTCAAATTATTCCGCCAATGAAAAAAATGGCAAATGTTAACAATAAAATTCAAACTTCAGTTGCTGCAGCCGAAAGAGTTTTTGAAGTTATAGATACTGAACCAACAATTAAAAACATTACCAACCCTATTTCAATAAAATCTTTTGAAGAAGAGATTAACTTCAAAAGCGTAATGTTTCATTATGATGATTCAGATGAAACTGTTTTAGATGGTATAACAGTTACCGCTAAGAAAGGAGAGATAATTGCATTAGTAGGTAGTAGTGGTGCGGGCAAAACTACTTTTGTCGATTTAATTCCTCGATTTTATGATCCAACTTCCGGTTCGATTGAGATTGATGGAACTGATATTAAAAATATTGCTCTTGATAATTTGCATAAACTTATGGGCATTGTAACTCAAGAAACTATTTTATTTAATGAATCAATTAAAAACAACATAGCTTATGGATTAAAAGACTATCCTCTTGAAAAAGTTATTGAAGTTGCAAAAATTGCTAATGCCCATAGATTTATTAAAGATTTACCAAATGGTTATGATACAGTTATTGGTGAACAAGGAACGAAACTTTCTGGTGGACAAAGGCAAAGACTTTCCATTGCAAGAGCATTATTAAAAAATCCTCCAATTATGATTTTCGATGAAGCTACTTCCGCTTTAGATAACGAATCTGAAATGTTGGTACAAGAGGCCATTGAAAGATTGATGAATGAAAGAACTACTTTTGTAATTGCACATAGATTAAGCACAATAAGAAACGCTGATAAAATTCTTGTTTTAGACAAAGGCAAAATTGTTCAACAAGGCAAGCATAAAGAACTTCTTAAAAATGAAGAAGGAGTTTATAAAAAGTTATATGAACTTCAGTTTAGGGAATTGTCATAATAACTTTTTAGCTTATCAATTTGTAATCTTTATAAATTAAGACCAACCAAACGAGATTTGATAAAAACAATAGCACTCTTCTGAATGCCATTGTCATACCAAATAAAATAAGCTATTAAACAGACGGTAATAGAACGATATTTAATATATCAGACTTAAGTATGCTGTCATTCCGGTTTGCGTTCTATGCAAGACCGGAATCTCTTGCTATTGTTGGAGATTCCGGCCTTGTCAACAAAAAAATGTTGCTAAACCGGAATGACATATTTTTCAATTAATTACCGTCGGGTTAATGTACTATTAAATTTTCTAAAATAAATCTGCAACAGACAAATATCTTTCCC
>Ga0209633_10001157_pt1 | contig 28187 bp, 19 predicted proteins | sample Cruoilmetagenom1_FD_187290 | JGI IMG/M metagenome (GOLD analysis project Ga0209633, IMG submission 187290) | Oil polluted marine microbial communities from Coal Oil Point, Santa Barbara, California, USA - Sample 1 (SPAdes) (version 2) | ecosystem: Environmental > Aquatic > Marine > Oil seeps ... | reverse complement strand
GGACCCTGAAAATACCGTTTACCTGCAACTGCAGGAAGGTACCGTGGTCATTGAGCTTAACCCGGCATTTGCACCAAAAACTGTCGAGCGTTTCAAGGAATTGCTTGAGGAGCAGTTTTACCGGGGTATGAGTTTTTACCGTGTCATCGATGGTTTCGTGGCCCAGGGCGGGGACGAAAGTGACATTGACGGCAGCCAGACCGAAAAAACACTGAAAGCCGAATTCGAAATCAACTGGCCACTGAAACCTGAAGACAAGGAAGAAGCGGAGGACTGGGTACCGATGTCATGGACACCGGTTCAGACTGACGATTTGTTCGCACCGTACACAGGATTCATAGACGGCTTTCCTGCGGCACGTGATGAGAAAAAAGCCGGTAAAGCCTGGCTGACCCATTGTCCCGGCAGCGTTGCCATGGCGCGAAATAATGGCCCCAATACCGGCAGCACCGATTTTTATGTCGTCATCGGGCAAGCCCCCCGTTACCTCGACCGCAACCTGACCATATTCGGCCGGGTGGTATGGGGTATGGATGTGGTCCAGCGTATCAAACGAGGCCCCACTCTTAAAAACGGTATTATTGAAGAAGACCTTGACCGCACATGGATCAAGCGGATGCGCCTGGCATCCTCGCTTGAGGAAAACGACCGATTGGATGTCTGGTTGGCCGATACCAATAGCGCTGGATTCAAAAACATGCTGAAAGAGCGCCGTAACCGCAACGACAAGTTTTTCCACCACAAACCACCCAAGGTACTGGATATTTGCCAGGTTCCGGTACCGGCACGACTGGAGAAACGGTCCGTTTTGCGCCCTTAAGCAAAAACCCTTAATCAAAAACCCCTAATCAAGAACAATTATGTAGCCGTTCTGAGAGCTTGATCATGATAATTAAAACCCGTGTGTTCCTACTTACATTCATCCTGTTACTCCCGCTGGGTGCAACTGCCACTGAAGACTATTACCCGCCCTATGGAAACTGGCAGCGAACCACACCGCAAGCTGCCGGCATGAATGCAGCGAAACTCGCAAAGGCCGTTAACTTCGCCCAAAGCAAAGCTGTCGTTGAGCCAAGGGATCTCGCGCAGGCCATTACGGATTCATTCTCACCCCGCGAGCCTGACTTCCGCATCCTCGGCCCGACCAAGGCACGTGAAGGCAGTGCCGGACTGGTGATACGAAAAGGTTATATCGTTGCAGAATGGGGCGATATCGAACGTGTCGATATGACCTTCAGCGCGGTTAAAAGCTACCTGTCCACCATCATGGCACTGGCACTGCGTGACGGGCTGGTAAACGATATCCACGCACCGGTCTCACGCTGGCTGCGCGATGGAGAGTTTGCTTCAGAACATAATCGCAAAATCACCTGGCATCACCTGATGAACCAGACCTCCGACTGGCAGGGAACCCTGTGGGGCGTCCCTGACTGGGCTGACAGGCCGGAAGGAGAAGACCGGTCCAAATGGCCCAATCGTGAACTGCACGAACCGGGTAGTTATTTCAAATACAACGATGTACGTATCAACCTGGCGGCCTATTCCCTGTTACAGGTATGGCGAGAACCCTTACCCGTAGTGCTTAAACGCGAAGTCATGGACCCCATCGGCGCATCTACCACCTGGCGCTGGCACGGCTATGAAAACTCGTGGGTGACACTGGATGGCCAGAAAATGCAGTCGGTATCCGGCGGCGGTCATTTTGGTGGCGGCCTGTTTATCAGCGCACTGGATCACGCCCGAATGGGCCTGCTTTTTCTGCGCAATGGCACTTGGCAGGGCGCGCAAATCGTTCCCACAGAATGGATCCAGGCCATGCGGCAACCCACACCCGTACAGCCCGATTACGGTTATATGTGGTGGTTGAATACCGACCAGAAACGTATCCCGGCAGCACCAGCCAGCGCTTTTTGGGCGGCTGGTTTTGGCGGTAACTACATTTATGTAGACCAGGAAAATGACCTGTTGATCATATTGCGCTGGATACCCGCGCTGGAGGAAGTGGTTGAAGCCGTGATGTCTGCTATTGAAGACTGAACCAGGTCCAAGGTCACGGTTCCTGAATTCAGTCGTTCTGGCCGGTTACAATCTGGTACAGCGCGTTCAGCAGGTCAATGGCATCCATGCTTTGCATATAGGTCATCTTGCTAAAATCCACCAGCGTATCGCCATAACCCGTTAACGAGGCCTCGCTGCCGAATGCATTCCGCACCAATACGATGGCATCTTTTTTGACCGACCGTTCGTTCTTCCCGTAATTTTTCAAAGCATTCATTACCCGTTCCGGCGACATCGCCAGGCGGAAAACGAATGGCTGTGATTTCAAGCTAACTATAGTGCCGATCTGACGGCGATTGTGAACCAATGTTACGTAACGATGCCCGGCTTTGTGGTAGCGAATCTCAGTGCCGAGGTACCAGACCGATTTCAAAAACACATTTTCAAGAAAAGAGCTGATCAAATCGCTGGATTCGACATTATTTTCTTGAATCCGCCGTACTATCCATTCACGCGGCCGCTCGTGGGTTCTGATATTGGTCATTTTTGCCAACTCCATCACCTCCAGAACCGGCTGCAATTCCTTGCTGTCGATCTGGCCATCATCATTTTCATCCAACAAGCTAAAAAGCGTATCGAAATAGGCCGAAATTGCGTTTTTGACCAGTTCCCTGTCAGGTGAACGATCGAATAGGCTGCTGGCCTCGGGTAATGCATCAAGAAACTCCCAGCTTTGCAGGCTGGTGATCGCACCCACCGAGGGCTCACGAATGAAATACTGAAATAACTCGGGCCATGCAATTTGCATACTGACCAGTGCAAACAGGATCTTACACTCGCCTGCGGTGGTACTGCGGTTGGAATTATGCCGGTGAATACGCTCCAGCAGATTCGTGTAATTGACCACCCGCTTGATACTGCGCGGGTTGCGCCCGACCGTGAAGCGCGTGATATCGAGGAAGAATTGTCTGCTTTCAGGATCGCAATCACCGTTTTGGATACAAGGAAGCCCGGATTTACTCAGGAGATCGATAATATATTCATCAAGCTTGTAAGAGGTGGTCGGTACGATAAAGGGCAGTTGGATCATCTTGTCGAAAAAGGCCTTGCCGCTGGTTTTTTGCAGGTCTATACCCAGTTTTTCAACCATGCCCCTTTGCACGACTTCGTAATCCAGTGCCATTACGAACACACAGCCGGAAACATCGATGAAGTTCTTGATAGCTTCAAGCAACTCAAGCGCCATGACCGGGCGAATCCGATCGAGATCATCGACAAAAATGACCACGCGGCAGGAATCTCCATTTCCTGTCCATAACGATACGAGACTTTCAAACTTATTCCTGAAACTTAGCATCTGGCCGGAAACATCAATATATGATTTCCCGTCCTGACCATTGTCGCTCCTGCCTTGTGAGAGCTGCCTGATCTGCTCCATGACAATGATCAGTTTGCGTTTCGCAGCTTCAAGCCGCGTTTCTAACTCTGCTGCATCTATTCCAGCTTCTTTTTCCAGCGCCTGACCCAGCTCCTGGGTTAGTGCATAAAGACAGGCCACAACCATATTGTCATCCTGGTGGAACTGCGAGTATGGCCAGCTATCCAGGTTAATGGTTTTACACAGGCTGGCATCCAGCAAACCGGACTGCTGCCCGTCTCCGCTACCGCGTAGCATATTCATCAGGCTGGTACGACCGATACCCCAGTCGCCCTGGATACCGATGGTCATCGGCGATTCACAATCGTGGATAAAGTCACGCAAGGCTTCCGCATATGGCAGCAGATTCAGTGTATCGACTTTACGTGCTTCATCGCCTTCACCGAGGTTTGAGGTAAACCTTAAGGGTGCTTCTCGCAATGTGACGTCTTTCATGGCTCAAGCCCTATGCTGTTCTATATTCTCAAGCATAGCTTAACCGACGAAGAACACTTCGTCGCCCCGGGCTTGACCCGGGGTCCATTCTTGAATCTTATTTCTGCCAGACACATCGGCTTCGATCCGCGGGGACACGGGTACCTTCCCCTGAGACACGCTTCAAGCTCATCCCTGAGTCGCTTGGGCGCCGACATGGCCCAGGCCAGCCTCTCGACCGGTTCCCGGTCTCACCTTCTCCCTGTCGGCTCACGGTCCCAGGCGGAAGGTACCCGTATCCCCGCTCGCGGTGGGGCTACGAATTGGTGGGTTAAATATCCCCAAACTGCAATTTCGCCAGCTTGGCGTACAACTCACTGCCTTTCATTAACTCATCATGATTTCCGACAGCCACAATACGGCCGCCATCTACTACAACGATTCGGTCGACTTTTTTGACGGTGGCGAGGCGATGGGCGATGACCAGCGTGGTGCGGTCTTTCATCAGGCCTTCCAGTGCCGTTTGCACCAGTCGTTCACTTTCCGCATCCAGCGAACTGGTGGCCTCATCCAGTAGCAGGATGGGTGGATCTTTCAGGATCGCGCGCGCTATTGCTACGCGCTGGCGCTGGCCGCCGGATAAACGTGTGCCGCGTTCGCCCAGGAAGGTATCGTAGCCATCCGGTAGCTCGCCTATGAATTCGTCTGCTGCAGCCGCGGCTGCTGCCTGCTCAACCGCATAATCATCGGCATCGGGTTTGCCATAGCGGATGTTTTCGCGGGCGCTATCACCAAACAAAACCGTTTCCTGTGGCACCAAGCCGATCTGTTGCCGCAAAGCGGTGGGTGATAACTGCGCGATGTCTATACCGTCGATCTCGATGTGACCTGACTGCGGATCATAAAATCGTAGCAACATCTGGAAACTGGTGCTTTTACCGGCACCCGATGGGCCGACGATAGCGACCGTCTCGCCTGGTTCGATATCCAACGAGAAATCTTCCAGTGCCGGCGTATCCGGTCGGGAAGGGTAGTAAAACTTGAGATTCTTGAACGAAATATGACCGCTGGCGCGTTCAGGCAACTGTGCGGGTTTTTCCGGTGCGCGGATGGCCGGCTTGGCGATCAGCAATTCCGATAAACGCTCCATGGCCCCGGCGCCCCGCTGTACCTCACCCCAGACCTCACTCAGGCCGGCAGCCGAGGAGCCGACAAATATCGAATACATCAGAAACTGCGCCAGTTCACCGCCGCTCATTGAGCCTGCCAGCACCGCACGTGAACCTGCCCACAGAATGATAGTGATCGAACCAAACACAAGGGTGATTCCGAGTGCCGTTAGAAATGCGCGGGTACGAACACGTCGGATGGCGGCCTTGAAGCTCTCCACGACTGCCTGGCTGTACCGTTCACTTTGAAGCGGTTCCAGTGTGAAAGCCTGCACTGTTTGTATGGCGTTGAGCGTTTCATCTGCCAGGCCGCTGGTATCGGCAACCCGGTCCTGCGTGGTGCGGGACTGTCGTCTGATGCGGCGCCCGACAATGATCATCGGTGCAATTACCACCGGTATACCCATCAGGATATACATTGTTAACTGCACGCTGGTCAGCGCCAGCATCACCAGCCCGCCAATCAGGTTGATCGTGGTTCGTAATGCGATTGAGAGACTGACGCCGGAAACGCTTTGTACCAGCGTGGTGTCGGCGGTCAAGCGTGATAATACTTCACCGGTTCGTGTGGTCTCAAAAAAGGTCGGGTCCATGCGGATCACCCGGTCATAAACTGCAGTCCGGATATCGGCAACCACCCGTTCTCCCAACCAGGAAACCAGGTAATAACGTAGTGCGGCAAACCCCCCAAATACTGCCGCTGCCGCAAAAAACCAGCCAAAATAGCGGTTAATCGTGCCCACGTCATTGGCGGCGAAGCCATTATCGATCAAATATCTCATTGCCACCGGCAAGGCAAGCAAGGCGGTAGATGCCACCAACAATGAGACCAGCGCGGCAAACAAGGTGCTGCGATAGGCGAGAATAAATGGAACCAGGGACTTTAGCGGTTTGAGTGAGCTGCCTTTGGGGCGCTCGGTAGAATTCTTTTCAGCCATTTAAAACAGATGGGGTTGATCGGAAATCTTTAAAGGTATCTAGCCTCAGAAGAAATGCCTTGTTGGACTTCCGCACAAACCCAAGCGGGGGTGCGGGTACTTCCCCCTGAGACCTTCACAAACAGGGATGTTTGTGATGAGCCTACATGGATGTATTCACGGCGTGTCTCAGGGGGAAGTACCCGTATCGCCGCTGTTCGGAGCCACCAACTGCAACGAAGCGCCTCTCCTACAAAGTTTGCGGTTGCCGGAAGGATTTGATTTCGGGCAATGGCTGATCAAAAACCTCAACCTCCACCAAACAGCTATGCGCCGATGGACCCTGTCCCAACTTCGAAGTACCAATATCCCGGGTCAAAGTGTTCGGATTACCGTGAATTTCAAGGCTCTCCGGATCTGCGGGGTCGAGTGGTTCATACCAGGCACCGGTTGCCAGCTCTATTACACCCGGACGGATGGTTTCTGTTACTTCAACGCCGGCAAGACAGGCACCACGGCCGTTGAAAACCCGCACGACATCACCCGCACTGATTCCACGCCGACCGGCATCTGCCGGGTTCATACGCATCGCCTCGCGGCCCTTGATCTTTGCGTTGCGACTGGTAATGCCGTGATCCATCTGACTATGCAGACGTGTTCTGGGTTGGTTGGAGACAAGATGCAGGGGGAAATCGCGGCTATAGACACTGCTGCCCATGAACTCATCTTTTTCGAACCACATCGCGTGGCCCTTGCAATCGTCATAAGCAAAACCGTCGATGGTTTCAGAAAATATCTCAATTTTTCCGGAAGGTGTTTCAAGCGGATGTTTTTGCGGATCCTCGCGAAACAACTCTAACGGAAACTGCATATCAGCGACCTGCGCTTCGACAGAAATCTGCTGCCCTGCCCAGAAATCATCGAATTCGGGAATAGAAATATTCTTCTCAGCCGCGTTGGAGCGGGTTTGTTCATATAAATACCTGACCCACTCTCCCTCAGTCCGGCCTTCGGTGAATTGATCGGCGAATCCGAGCTTTTCAGCGATACCGGTAAATGTTTCGTAATCACTACGTGACTGTGCAAATGGCTCCACCACTTTTCGCATTGGCGATAGCCAGTGGTCATAGCTGCTGCCGCCGAGATCGTTGCGTTCCATCATGGTAGTACTGGGAAACACGATATCGGCCTGGCGTGCGGTGGAGGTCCACACCTGCTCATTAACGATGATTGTATCGGGTTTTTTCCAGGCCTCTCGTAAGCGGTTCAGGTCCTGGTGATGATGGAACGGGTTTCCACCCGCCCAGTAAATCAGCCTGATATCGGGGTAGGTGACACGCTTGCCGTTAAAGTCGATGGTCTCACCGGGATTCAGCAACATATCACTGATACGTGCCACCGGAATTGATGAAGGCACAGGGTTGTGGCCCTGTGGAAACTTGCCCGAGCTGTAAGGCGGTAGCTTGCGGCCTAAAAAACCCATGTTGTGGATGCAGCCATAACCATAGGCCACTCCACCACCGGGTTTTCCAATATGACCCAGCATTGCACCCAACACGGTAATCATCCAATAGGGCTGCTCACCGTGTTGCTGGCGCTGCAGGGACCAGCTAATCCCCAGTACACTGCGTTCAGTGGCAAGATCACGGGCCATCTGACGGATTTCACCTGCAGGAATATCTGAAAGCGATTCAGCCCAATCGGTATCCTTTGGCTGGCCGTCAGTTTCACCCATCAGGTAAGGCAGAAAACGCTCGAAACCGACTGTGTATTTTTTCAGGAAGTCCTTGTCGTGCAAATCTTCTTTAACCAGCGTATGTGCAAGCGCCAGCATGATGGCCACGTCGGAGTTTGGCCGACAGGCCCACCATTCCGGCTCAATAAATGTGCCGTTGTGATCGGTGCCCACATCATCTTTGATCGGGCTTACGCAAATCATTCGAACACCGGCTTTATGCATTGCCAATAACTGGCCACGTGCCGTATGCGCACCAAGACCACCGGAGTTGACCTGTGAGTTTTTCATTGCCGCGCCACCAAACAGCAGCATGGTTTTGGTGTGTTTTGCCACATCATCAGAAGTAGGTGCATGAAATACCAGTCGCAGGAAGGAAACACCCACGACATGCGGAACGATGGCTTGTGCTGCCGCGGTTGAATAAGAACCTACCGAGCTCGTGTAACCGCCAAACTGGTTCAAAAACCGGTGCACCTGGCTTTGCGCGTGATGAAATCGGCCCGCGCTGCCCCAGCCATAGGAGCCGCCATAGATGGCCTCATTGCCAAAATCATCTTTGACCCGCTGTAATGCCCTGGCCGCAAGCTCAGTTGCTTTTTCCCATGATACCGGTACAAACGGCTCGATACCGCGTTGGCTCGAGTCGCTGTTCCATTCATCTTTGAGATAACCGGCGCGCACCATCGGTTGCGGAATACGCGTCTCTTTATCCATTGCATTGAGCAGGGATTGACCGATGGGGCTCGGATTGGGATCCTCTTGGTAAGGATGAACAGCCGTAATCACACCCGCATCAGCCTCGATGAGGTAATTACCCCAGTGGCTGCAGGTGGGTGTGAGGTTTGAACTGCCCGGTGGCTTAGCCAAATCGCCGGCTTTGCTCATTCAGTCAAACCTGCTATCCCTACTTTGATCTTGTCGCTCCATATTTTCGGGCCGATTTGGTGCACGGATTCGCCATTTACATCTACTGCAACGGTCACCGGCATATCCTTCACATCAAACTCGTAAATCGCCTCCATACCCATCTCCGGGAAACCCAGCACTTTTGCGGATTTGATGGCCTGGGCAACCAGGTAGGCCGCGCCGCCTACAGCCATCAGGTATACGGCCTTGTTGTCACGGATGGCTTCTATCGCCGCCGGACCACGTTCAGCTTTACCGATCATACCCATCAGGCCGGTTTCCTCCAGCATGGTGCGGGTGAACTTGTCCATGCGAGTGGCAGTGGTGGGGCCAGCGGGACCAACCACCTCATCGCGTACCGGATCAACCGGGCCCACGTAATAAATGAAACGTCCGGTGAGGTCTACAGGTAATTTTTCACCCGCCGCCATCATATCTACCATTCTCTTGTGTGCCGCGTCGCGACCGGTGAGCATTTTACCGTTCAGCAGCAGCGTATCACCCGGCTTCCACTCAGCGATCTGCTCACGGGTTACCGTATCCAGGTTGACCTGCCTGACGTTGCCGCCCGTATCACGGGTTACCTCGGGCCAGTCATCCAGGCTTGGCACCTCAAGTTGGGCAGGACCGGAACCATCCAGGGTGAAATGTGTGTGGCGGGTCGCCGCACAATTAGGAATGATGGCGACTGCTTTGTTGGCAGCGTGGGTTGGGAAGTCTTTCACCTTGACGTCAAGCACCGTGGTCAGGCCACCCAGGCCCTGGGCACCAATGCCCAGCTGGTTGACCTTGTCGAACAATTCCAGTCGTAACTCTTCGGCGCGGTTTTGGGCGCCCCTTTCTCTCAATTCGTGGATGTTGACAGGCTCCATCAGTACTTCCTTGGCCATTATCATGGCTTTCTCAGCGGTACCGCCAAGGCCGATCCCCAGCATGCCCGGCGGGCACCAGCCGGCACCCATGGTGGGTACCATTTTCAATACCCAGTCCACCACGGAATCGGAAGGGTTAAGCATGGCAAACTTGGACTTGGCTTCGGAGCCGCCACCCTTGGCCGCCACCTGTACTTCCAGCTTGTCACCGGGAACGATTTGGTAGTGGACCACACAGGGTGTGTTATCACCGGTATTCCTGCGCGCACCGTCCGGGTCATCCATGATCGAGGCGCGGAGTTTATTATCCGGATTCATATAGGCGCGGCGGACGCCTTCATTGACCATATCGGTCACACTCATATCACCCTGCCACTGGATGTCCATACCCACGTTCAGGAATGCCGTGACGATACCCGTATCCTGGCAGATGGGCCGGTGTCCCTCGGCGCACATACGCGAGTTGATCAGTATCTGGGCCATGGCGTCTTTGGCCGCCGGGTTGGCCTCTTTTTCATAGGCATCATTTAATGCCTGGATAAAGTCAATCGGGTGATAGTAGGAGATGTATTGAAGCGCATCGGCTACGCTCTCGATCAGGTCGTCTTGACGAATTATTGTTGCCATGGTGAAAAGTCTCCTGGTTGATTTGGATAGAACCGCTTACAACAGTTCTTCAATGGTTTTCTCGCGCATGATGAATTTCTGGATTTTACCGGTTACGGTCATTGGAAACTCATCTACGATAACAATGTGTTTTGGTACTTTGTAATAGGCAATCTGTTCGTTGCAATAGTTCCGGATGCCCTCGGCATCAAGAGACTCACCCTCGCGTAGTTTCACCCAGGCGACAACCGCCTCGCCAAACCTTTCATCCGGTATGCCAAAAACAGACACTTGCTCAATTTTGGGGTGCTGGAACAGGTATTCTTCGATTTCGCGCGGATAAACATTCTCCCCGCCACGGATAATCATGTCCTTGACTCGTCCGACGATATCGCAATAACCCTCATCATCGATCACCGCCAGGTCACCGGTATGTAACCAACCGGCAGCATCAATGGATTCGTCAGTTTGCTCTTTGTCGCCCCAGTAACCCAGCATGACGCTGTAACCACGGGTACAAAGCTCGCCTGAAGTACCTCTCGGTACCACCGCGCCCTGCTCGTCGATAATTTTGACCTGTACATGTGGATGGATACGCCCGACTGTTGCTACCCGTTTTTCCAATGGGTCATCGGTGGCACTCTGAAAACTGACCGGACTGGTCTCGGTCATGCCATAAGCAATGGTAACTTCGCTCATGTTCATTTCGCTGATCACCTTGCGCATGACTTCAATCGGGCAGGGCGCGCCAGCCATGATGCCGGTGCGCAGCTTGCTCAAATCAAAGGTTTTGAAATCCGGGTGCTCCAGTTCAGCGATGAACATCGTGGGCACGCCGTGCAGGGCGGTGCAATGTTCGTCGTTAACCGCTTCGAGTACGGCGAGCGGCTCAAAAGCCTCTGATGGAAAAACCATGCTTGCGCCATGCGTTACACAGGCCAGTACCCCCAATACCATTCCGAAACAGTGATACAGAGGTACCGGAATACACAGGCTATCCTGGCTGTTGAGCGCCATCGCCTGGCCTGAAAAGCATCCATTGTTCAGGACATTAAAATGCGTCAGCGTAGCGCCCTTGGGCAGGCCGGTGGTACCGCTGGTGAACTGGATGTTGATGGCGTCATCAGGCTGGCTGGCCTTTGCCCGGGCACGCAATTGTTCGGCCGCATCTTCCGGTGCCATACCGGCAATATCATCAAAACGGAGCATACCGGCAACGGCTTTTTCATTGATCACGATCAACGACCGTAGTTCCGGCAGTTCGGGTAGATTCAATCGTCCGTTATCAAACTTTTCGATACCCGGCGCGATATCGTTCAGCATGCCGATGTAATCACTGCTCTTGAACTCACTGGCGAGGACCAGCGCCTTGCAAGCCACCTTTTTGAGCGTATAACTGAGTTCTGCCTTGCGGTAAGCCGGGTTGATATTGACCAGGATCAGGCCAGCCTTGGCCGTGGCAAACTGGGTTATCAACCATTCGATATTATTCGGCGACCAGATGCCAACCCGATCACCGGGCTGCAAGTCCAGTGCCAGCAATCCGGCAGCGAACGCACCGACTGCTTCACCCAGTTCCTTATACGACCAGCGGATATCCTGGTGGCGAACAACAACGGCTTCTTTATCACCCCATTTTTCAACTGCCTGGTCAAAGGCATCACCAATGGTCTGGTAAATCAGAGGCTGATCACTGGTGCCGCAGACATAACTTGCGGATTTACTCATGAATGTGTCCTTTCAAGGCTTCAGGGGTGATGGTCAGACCCTGAAAGAGGTATCTGTTCGGGCTGTACTGGCCTGGTTCGGCGGGTAATTTTTCCATTTGTCATCATAGTACTGTTGTCTGAAATCACCGGCGGATGCCTTATTAAATGTCAGGTAAAGATTACGCCGCTGACTATCGCTGGTATTGGCAGGCGAGCCATGCGGAACGTAGCTGTCAAAAATAATAACGTCTCCCGGTTGTGCCTCCAGCAACATGAATTCATCCTCAGGCTGGTATGGAGGATCATCCATCGTCAGCGGTTTCCACTCCTCGGTCATCAGGCTCTTGTCATAATTACCCGAACACATGAAACTGATGGCCGCGTTATCCTTCCGGTTTTCATCAATAACGATGGCCATGGATATAAAGAAGTCGGTATAGGTGTTCCAGCCTGCGGCCTGATCCTGGTGCAGCTTGTCAGGCCGGCAACCCGATAATTTGTAATTGGCCTTTTCCTTGAACAGCACAGGCGGCTCACCAAACAATTCTTCCATAGAAGACAAGGTGGGTTCATTTAGCAGGAGTTCGGTTGCTTCCGGATTGTGGTCACCAAGTAGATATTCCGCCCTTACCAGCAGATCTTCGTCTGAAATAGGGCTTTTTTCATAATACTTGGCCTCCGAACCCTCAGCAGGCGCTTTCGCGCTTAATTCATCAAGCCAAAGTGACAGTTTGCTGACCACGTCGGCATCAAAAAAACCTTTCAATACAATGAACCCGCGCTCGTGGAATTGTGTGATTTGCTGTTCTGATAAGGTCTGCATGTCAGCTCCTGTGCAACTGAATTTAACAATTGGTAATTATCGCAGAAATCGCATTCAACCGTTTTGATTGAGATCAAAATATCAATGAGTGTTACGATTCCACATCGCAGATAATTATCTTTTTTCACCAGTTTGAAGCACAGAATATGAAACCATTAAGATCCGATACCACCACCGCCGGCCCATTGGCTGCAGCCTCCCGTTCATTGTGGCGCGCCACCGGCATGCGCGGCAGCGACTTTGGCAAACCCATTATCGCCATCGCCAACTCCTATACCCAGTTTGTACCCGGCCATGTGCACCTGCAGAATGTCGGTAGCCTGGTCGCCAATGAAATAGCTGCGGCGGGCGGTATATCCAAGGAATTTCATACCATCGCCATCGACGATGGCATCGCCATGGGTCACGATGGCATGCTGTATTCCTTGCCAAGCCGGGATCTGATCGCCGATAGCGTGGAATACATGGCCAATGCCCATTGTGCCGATGCGCTGGTATGTATCTCCAACTGCGACAAGATCACTCCCGGAATGCTAATGGCCGCCTTACGGCTCAATATTCCCGCAGTTTTTGTTTCAGGTGGTCCGATGGAAGCCGGGCGCATGCAAAATGAAGGCGTACCCGCACAGCGTGTAGACCTGGTGGATGCATTTACCACCGCTGCCAATCCGGACACATTTGCGGATTACAGTATTGACGATGTGGAAGAAAACGCCTGCCCGACCTGTGGCAGTTGCTCCGGCATGTTCACCGCCAACTCCATGAATTGTCTCGTTGAAGCCCTTGGTTTGTCCCTGCCGGGTAACGGTTCCTTGCTGGCCACACACCGCGACCGCGCTGCATTGTTTCTCGAGGCAGGTCGTTTGATAGTGGAACTGGCCAACCGTTATTACCGCGATGACGATGACTCGGTACTGCCAAGGTCCATCGCAAACTTTGATGCGTTCAGCAACGCAATGACAGTCGATATAGCAATGGGTGGTTCTACCAATACCATATTGCACCTGCTTGCCGCCGCCCAGGAGGCCAAGATAGATTTCAACATGTCACATATCGATGCCCTGTCAAAGCGTGTCCCCCATCTGTGCAAGGTTTCACCCTCAACCCATGACTATTTTATGGAGGACGTCCACCGCGCAGGCGGCATGTTGTCCATCATGGGCGAACTGGACAAAGCCGGCCTGATGAATCGCAATGTAAATATGGTGCACAGCGCCAACCTTGGCGAGGCACTGGAGAAGTGGGATATCGGCAGAAGTGAAAAAGACGATGCGAAACGACTTTACTCTGCCGCACCCGGTGGCGTGCGCACCACCAAGGCATTCAGCCAGGATAACCGCTGGGAACCGGATCTTGACCGCAGCGACGGTTGTATCCGCGACCTGGATCACGCATACAGTGCCGAGGGTGGTCTTGCGGTACTTTACGGCAATATTGCTGAGAAAGGTTGCATCGTGAAAACTGCTGCCGTGGCAGAAAGCATGTACCAGTTTAGCGGCCAGGCCCGGGTATTTGACGAAATGGAAGTTTCCCAGGAGGCCATCCTCGCCGGGGACATCAAAGCCGGCGACATAGTTGTAATCCGTTATGAAGGACCGCAGGGTGGCCCGGGCATGCAAGAGATGCTGACGCCCACCACTGCAATCAAATCCGTGGGGCTGGGAGAATCCTGCGCCCTGATTACCGATGGGCGTTTTTCCGGTGCGACCGGTGGTTTGTCCATTGGACATGTTTCTCCCGAGGCCGCCAGTGGCGGGTTGATTGCCCTGGTGGAAGAGGGTGACACCATCGCGATTGATATACCAAAACGCAGCATTGAGTTACAGGTTGATGCTGAAACACTCGCCGCGCGACGTGCTGCCATGGAAAGCAAAGGTTCCGACAAAGCCTACCAGCCGGTGGAACCACGCCGGCGTCGGGTAAGCAATGCCCTGCGCGCCTATGCGGTATTTGCCAGTAGCGCCGACAAGGGTGGTGTTCGGGATCTGAGCAAGGTAGAAGGTGCCTGAGGCTCCCTGGCTTCTTATCAATTAAAGGATAAATTCCGATGTCGCGTCTTGATAAAGCCCTTAACATCGAAGACCTGCGGAAAATAGCCCGCCGGAAGCTACCGAAACCGTTATTCAACTATATTGATGGCGGATCTGATGATGAATCCAATGTACTTGGAAACGCGCATGCCTATGACGCCGTCAAACTGGTACCTGAATACCTGATAGATGTTGCCAAAATCGATCTTACGACAAAGGTGCTCGGTCGCGAGATTGCAATGCCGCTGTTCCTGGGCCCGACCGGGATGACACGTCTATTCCATCATGACGGTGAAACTGCGGTATCAAAAGCTGCGGCCGCAGCCGGCACCTACTACTCGTTGTCCACGGTCGGCGCAACCACCATTGAAGATGTAGCCGCCGTATGTGATGGCCCCAAGTGTTTCCAGATCTACGTGATGAAAGACCGTGGACTAACACGTGAATTTATCCAGCGATGTAAAGATGCAAATTACGACTCGTTGATGCTGACGGTGGATATACCCGTGGCCAGCAACAGGGAGCGTGAGTTGCGCTACGGTTTTACCATGCCACCGAGACTCAACCTTGCCGGCATCATGGGTTTTGCAGCCAGGCCAGGCTGGGTTTATCGTGCGCTAACCCATCCGAAAGCCACGCTGGCCAACGTGGCCCACAAGATTCCGGAAGGCAGCTCACAGAGCACATCGCTGATGGAATACATCGCAAACCAGTTTGACCCCTCGGTAACCTGGGCCGACCTGGAGTGGATGATTTCCGAGTGGAACGGGCCATTTGTCATCAAGGGAATACTATCTCCTTCCGATGCCCGAAAAGCTGTGGATGCAGGTGTCAGCGCCATCTCGGTCTCGAACCATGGCGGACGCCAACTGGATGGAACCTTGTCAGCCTTTGAAGCGCTCGGTCCGATTGTTGACAAGGTGGGTGGAGAATGCGAAATCATCTGCGACGGCGGTATCCGGCGCGGTACCCATGTATTAAAAGCACTGGCGCGTGGCGCCACCGCCTGTTCGATCGGCCGGCCTTATCTATTTGGCTTGGCAGCGGGTGGCCAGGCAGGTGTGGCGAAAGCACTGGAATTGCTGCGTGCTGAAATTGAAAGGGATATGGGGTTGATTGGTTGCCGGAGCATCAGCGAGATCAGCGGTAAGCATATCGTTTGAACTTTGAACCTGCGCCCTTTGATTCTTTAAATCTGGTGCTAGCTGAGCCGCCGCGCTACGGGTACCTCCACCTGAGACACGCTGCAAGCCCATCCGTGGGGCGCTCGGGCGCCGACATCCCTGTCGGCTCACGGTCTCAGGTGGAGGTACCCGTATCCCTGCTAACTGTTAGGGATTCTTTTTGAATGGCGGAACTGGTTTCTTTTACTGAGAGCTAATGCCCTGTTTTAACTCAAGCAGTTTCTCTTTGACCACCGAGGCATTAACACTACCCATGCGTACCAGTATTTTTTGGCCTGCTGTCATCGCCTCAAGTTCCGGTTCTTCAAACAGGTAAACGGCTTCCGGTTTGGACAAATAGATGGGACCCGGCACATCCGGGGTTTCCAGCAGGTGATCAATCACCTCCAACAGACGATCATTAAACAAACCTTCACCACCGTTTTCTTCCCAGGCTGTCTGAAATAGCGGGGAATAACGCTGATAAAGCGCCACCAGCATTTCGGTATCTGCGTTTTGAATTAGCGCAACATGACCATCATAACGGGCAAAGTTCTCCGCGCTTAAAACCACACTCTCGCCTTCGGTATCAACGATAAACTTATCAGCAGCCGGTTTGACCGGATTGATCTGAGCCGGTACCTGGCGGCTGGTCAGGCGATCGACCATGACCACGATTCTGCTGATGGCCTCGCTTTTCACCAAATATTCTGCCAACGGATCGGCGCCTACAATCTCGGCCAGGGCCTGTGTCACCTCGGCATCACTTTCGTTCAGTGGTGGCAGTGGATCGGGGATGATTTCGGGCTCCGGCTCGATGTAAGCCATGATGTTTTCATCCTGTGGTACAGGCTGAGGCTGTTGTTCTGTAACCGGCGTGGCTACCGGCGGCACAGGCGGGGGTGGTAACTCATGTACGGCATCCGGCTCCTTGATAAAAGAGTACCAGGCCGCCGCTGCAAACAGGATGACGAGTAACAGGAAAGGAACTGCTTTTTTCATAATGGTATGCCGATACGTTGATTATGTACTGATTGTGACCCCATTGGACTGGTAGCAGTTCAACGATTTAGGGTTAATGGTTCCTAATTGTAAACCTTGCACCTTCCTGCCGGTCTGTTATATTTCGTTCGCTCCGGAAATTAACCGGAAAACCATCAAAATACCCCAGGAATATCCAAGTATGTTTAAAGCCCGACCATTTAGCACTACCGGAACAAGCCGGTTTTTTCTCACTTCATTCGTAATGGCAGCACTGCTGGGATTACCGGGGTTAGTCATGGCGAAAACCGTGCTGATCGAGACCCCGCTTGGTGACATTGAAATTGAGATGCTGGAAAATGATGCACCTAAAACAGTAGCTAACTTCCTCAACTATATTGAAAACAACCGTTACGACAAGACATTTATTCACCGCAACGTACCTGATTTCATCGTTCAGGGTGGTGGCTTTACTTTTGTAGATGGTGAAGTATCCAGCATAGAGACATTTCCACCGGTCGAGAACGAATTCAAGGTTTCCAATACACGTGGCACCCTGGCCATGGCCAAACTGGGTGACCAGCCTGATAGCGCAACCAGCCAGTGGTTTATCAACCTCGGCGACAACTCAGATAACCTTGATAATCAAAATGGTGGTTTCACGGTTTTTGCCAGGGTGGTGGGTGACGGTATGGACATAGTAGATGCCATTAGCGAACTTCCAACGTGGAATGCCAGCTCAGTGCTTGGCGCTGCTTTTACCGATTTACCGCTGATCGATTATGTCAACGACGGCAGTTCGATCGTTGAAGAAAATATGGTTATGACCACTGTTTCTGAAAAACCGGAAGCAGTGCCTTTCGTGATGAATGCCGGCTTGAATGACGCCTGGTTTGACCCGGACACGGACGGTCAGGGCTTTTTCATCACCGTGTTTCCCGATTTGAATTTTATCAGCCTTGCCTGGTTTACCTATGACACGGAGTTACCCGCAGATGATGCCAGTGCCAACCTCGGTGATCCCGGTCACCGCTGGATGACAGCGGGCGGCACGATTAATGGTAACCAGGCAGTCATGAACATCACCATTAGCAGGGGTGGCTTATTTGATACCGCCACGGAAATCCAGCGCACCGACCCGCCTGGCTCAGATGGCACGATTACGCTGACATTTGAAGATTGTAGTGTGGGTCTTGTTGAATACAATATTACATCGATCAATCAACAGGGAAGTGTTCCAATTCAGCGCGTTGCCGCTGACAATATCGCATTGTGTGAGGCGCTCACAACAGGGGAATAATACCGGTGCATACTTCTGCGCAATCTTCCAGGTGGTGTTTACGGTTTTTCATCACACTGACCGCCAGTTTTAGTCTGAACGGGTGGTGTCAGCAAGATACCGACCAGGAAACTGATATCTACGACAGGATCTGGGCAGCCCCGGTCCTCTACGAAAACGCCGATAATCCAACCATACAATCTTTCTCCTTGATTGGCCGCTACCACGGCCAGTTCTGGAGCGTGCATGCCGACCAGGGTAACGCCAGCGACTGGGAAAACCGCCGCCGAATTGTTGGTTTCAGTTCCAGGTGGTTCAAAAACTTCAAGCTGCAGGCACAAATGCACGTAAAGACGGGCGATGGATCACTCTATGACGGTCTATATGAAGCCTATATCGAGTGGTCGCCACCGGATAAGGATTTCTCCCTCAGTGTCGGTCGCCTGGACTACCTGTTCACCGGTTTTGAGCGCAGCAAATCCTCCAAGAAGATCAGTGCAATAGAACGCGGCCTGCTGGTTAATCAAATCATGCCGGCTGAAGTGATCGGTGCGCATTTAGAAGGGCAAAAAGACCGGTTTTCTTACCATGCAGGTCTATTCAGCCGCAGCATTGAGGAGGAGTTTGATGACTTTGATACGGGTGCCGCAGCAGTAATCGGCGTGGGCTACGATACAAAGCTGTTCTATAAGGAGGGCGGCCTGCACCTCGACTACCTATACAACTCCAGGGATACCGAGGGCAATGCATTCAGACCCTATCGTCACGTCGTATCCCTGTGGCATACGGGCAAACGGGGACGCCTGGAAATGGGCATGGATCTGACCGTGGCCAGGCCATTGGAAACGGATGGCCAGGTCTGGGGTTTAACCCTTGAGCCCACCTGGATGATGCTGGACGAATTATTTGGTAATAACGACCCGTTGCAACTGGCCTTACGCTACCAGTATGCAAGCAGTAACGAAGATAACGGCCTTCATCTACAACGCCGTTATGAAGAAAAAGTGACCGAAGGTGAGGGTGATAACTACCAGGCCTTTTACGCGGGCCTCAATTACTTCCTCTACGGCCACAAACTCAAACTGATGCTGGGCGGTGAATACGCCCGCATGGATGATGCTGCAGATGATGGCGGAGAATATCGCGGTTGGACCTGGTTTGCTGCGGTTAGGCTTTATTTTTAAGGGGTCCAACCCCCACCAAGCGCCTTGTAGAGTGTCACATATGAAACCAACTGTTCACGATGAGTTGACGAGGCGAGTAACTCGGCGCTGAACAGGGAGCGTTCAGATTCCAATACTTCAAGGTAGGAAGTGACGCCACCGTCGTAACGGGCGCGGGACAACATGGCTGCGCTGGTCGCCGCATTCTTCTGATTCTCCCGTGATAGAACCTCACGTTCATAGGTGTGTACACCCACCAGGGAATCTTCAACTTCCTGTAGCGCCTGCAATACCGTTTGTTCGTAATTGAGCAAGGCCTGCTCGGTACGTGCAAGCTCAACTTCAACACGGCGCTTGTTTCGACCGGCATTGAATACCGGCGCGACCAAGCCGGCGCTTAAACCCCAGGTTTTGTTATCATTGGTAAAGAACCCGGAAAGCTCATCACTGGCAAGACCCAACGAACCCGTCAGGCTTAAGGATGGAAAGCGGATGGCCTCAGCAACTCCGATGCGGGCTGTTTGTGCTGCAAGCTGCTGCTCGGCAACACGTACATCCGGACGTCGTTCCAACAACTCCGATGGTAACCCCGCTGGGACTGTTACAGGTGTCACCGAATAAATATCACGTGGCTCCCGTTCGACCACACCCGGGTGCTGACCCAGCAAAATGTTAAGCAGATTCTCCACCTGCACATCTTCCCGCTGTAGGGCCGCCAACTGCGCCTCTGCGTCATACATTTCAATCTGCGCCTGGTTGACATCAATCAGCGCAACCGTGCCGCGGTCAAAGCGTGCCTGGATGATACCCAGTGACTCCTTGCGGGTTTCCAGGGTTCGCTCGGCGATGACCACGCGGGTATCAAGATCCAGCAATAAAAGGTAGGCCGAAGCCACATCGGCAATCAGCGTAATCAAAACGCTGTTACCGGCATCAACGGTTGCCAGCAATTCGGCTTGAGCAGCTTCGGTTGAGCGTCTCAACTTGCCCCACAAATCCAGTTCAAAAGACAGGTTGCCAGCCAAAACAAAATTATTGCTGATGGGCGCAATTACGGAGGTTCCCGGAATGGAATTGCCACGACTGGCACCGGCAGACACATCAAACTGCGGGTACTGGTCGGAACGTACAAAACCAAGCGCCGCCCTGGCCTCTTCAATACGGGAAACAGCAATTGCCATGTCCTTATTTTGCTCCAATGCAATCCTGACCAGGCTATTAAGTTGTTCATCTTCAAACAACTCCCACCAGTTCAGGTTGGCAATGGATTCGCCACTATCTTCAATCTGCCTGAAGGTATCCGGCATGGCCGATTCAGGACGCTCGTAATCCGGCCCCATGGCGCAACCCGCTATAAACAGCGTGCCAAACATAGCCACCACCATCAGCAAAGCGCGATTTTTCATGCGCTATCACCTTCAGTTGTGGTCTCCGGCGTGGTGCTTGTGCCCCTGTCGCGCCCGCTTAAACGCTCGACCATCACAAACAACGCCGGTACGACCAGCACACCAAGCGCGGTGGCTGCCAGCATGCCTGAAAATACCGTCATTCCCATGACTTTGCGGGCCTCCGCTCCGGCACCACTGGCGACCAGCAAGGGCAATACACCAAGAATGAACGAAAATGCTGTCATCAGGATAGGCCGGAAGCGATCACGGGCCGCTGCCATTGCTGCATCAAGCGCCGACATGCCTTCGTCGACTTTCATCTTGGCAAATTCAACTATCAGGATCGCATTTTTGGCTGACATGCCGATCAGCATAACCAGGCCGATCTGTGCAAACACGTTGTTCTGGTAACCCGGCAGAAACAAACCACTGAGCCACAGACCCAGCATGGCCCCGAATATAGCAATCGGCGTACCAAGCATGACGCCCATCGGTAAAGACCAGCTTTCATACTGTGCTGCAAGAATCAAGAATACGAATAACAGCGCCATTCCAAACACCAAAGATCCTGAGCCAGCAGCCGCTTTTTCCTGAAAGCTCATAGCATTCCACGAATAGGTCATATCATCCGGCAGATATTCGTCAGCCACGTCTTCCAGCGCATCCAATGCCTGATCCGAGCTGTATCCGGCCGCCGGCGCACCGGTGATTTCAGCGGCCCGGAACAGGTTAAACCGATTGGTGTATTCCGGCCCCTGGGTGGATGATGTGTTCACCAGTGTCGACAGGGGCACAACCTTGCCACTGGCTCCGCGCACATAAAAATAACGGATATCATCGGGCTTACTGCGATATTCCGGCTCTGCCTGCACATAGACCTTGTACAAACGCCCGAAACGGTTGAAATCATTGACATATGCACCGCCCAGGAATGAGCCCAGGGCCGTGTTTACATCTGCCGGGGAAACCCCCAGCTTCAGTACCATATCGGTGTTCACCTCGGCAAAAATTTGCGGTACATTGGCGCGGAATATCGAATTGATGGTGCCAATTTCCGGCCGTTCACGTGCTGCTTCGATAAAACCGTCTGCCTCACCGGCCAGGTAGGCTGGCGTGTTACCGCCTCTATCCTGCAACATCATGCTGAATCCGGAACCGGTGCCGAGACCGGGAATGGCGGGCGGGCCGAATGCAAACGCGATAGCACCGGGAATGCTCACCGCCAATTGTCCATTGATCTTGCGAATGAGCCCATTGACGTGCAGACCGTCTTCGCTTCGCTCCGACCAGTGCTTCAACGAGACAAAGAAAAATGCATTGTTGGGAGACAGGGATCCCGTTAACAGGCTAAACCCGGCCACTGCGGTTACAGAACCCACACCTTCAGTATGGTTCAGAATATCTTCGACCTGCGCGGTGATAACATCGGTACGTTCCAATGAAGCCGCATCCGGTAACTGAACATTCACCAGGAAATAACCCTGGTCCTCTTCGGGTACAAACCCGCCCGGCACCATACCGAACAGGCTACTCATCAGAACAATGATGGCCACCAACGCCGCTGCGCTCATGATCAATTTGCGAGAGAACAGGCCGGCGACCTTCATATAGCCGTTGGTCGTACGGGAAAACATGCTGTTAAATCGCCTGTAAAACGGTGTCAGCCAGCTATCTTTCTTCTCCGCTGGCGGTCTTAGCAACAACGCGCTCAGCGCCGGGCTCAGGGTCAACGCGTTAATGGACGAAATGGCCACCGAGATGGCAATCGTAATGGCGAACTGCTGGTACAGGCGACCGGTAATACCACCCATCATGGCCACCGGCACAAACACGGCGATCAGGGATAAAGACGTTGCAATAATAGGGCCGGAAACCTCTTTCATAGCTGCGATGGTGGCTTCAATAGGTTTTAGGCCCTTTTCCATCTTCGCGGTTACGGCCTCGACCACCACGATGGCATCATCGACGACGATACCAATGGCCAGCACCAGGCCCAGCAACGACAGTGTATTGATCGAAAAGCCGAGTAGCGGGAAAACAGCAAAAGTACCGATCAAGGATACCGGCACGGCTATGGAGGGGATCAGCGTGGCGCGCCAGTTTTGCAGGAAGATAAATACCACCAGGATGACCAGCAGCATCGCCTGCCATAAAGTGGTGATGATTTCGTTGATGCCCTCTTCAATGGCCAGCGTGGTATCCAGTGAAACCAGGTAATCCAGGTCGTCTGGGAAGTTCTTAGCCATCTCCTCCATAACAGCCTTGATTTCACTGGCGACCTCCAGTCCATTCGCACCCGGTAATTGGTAAATGGACAAGATTGCAGCCGGGTCGCCATTCAGACGGCTGATGGCATTATATGAAAGTGTGCCCAGTTCAACTCTGGCAACATCCTGGATCCGAACCTGTGAGCCATCCTCATTTGAGCGCACTACCACATTGCCAAATTCTTTGGCCGTGGACAGACGGCCTTTAGTGCGAACCTGGTAAGTAAATTGCGTACCCGCCACCGCTGGTGGCCCACCAATCTGGCCGGCCGGTGCGATAACATTCTGCTCCTGGATGGCCTTGGTAATATCCGGCACCGTCAGGCCAAGCTTGGCCAACTGATCCGGCTTGACCCATATACGCATGGCGTAATCACTGCCACCCAACACACTGGCCTGGCCCACACCCTTGATACGCGCGATCTCGTCGAGGATGTTGATGGTCAGGTAATTACTCTGGAAATTCTGGTCGTAGCTGCCATTGGGCGAGTACAGGCTTACCAGCATCAAAGGGAACGACAGCTTTTTCTTGACCGTCACACCGAGGCGATTAACCTCTTCCGGAATACTGGCCGTCGCTTCGGAGACGCGGTTTTGCACCAGCACATTGGACATATCCAGATCCGAGCCAACCTCAAATGACACCGTTAATGTCATCGTGCCGTCATTGGAGTTGACGGACTTCATATACAGCATGTCCTCGACACCATTGACCTTTTGCTCCAACGGCGTGGCAACCGATTGCTCGCCCGCCTCGGCATTGGCACCGGTATAAGTGGCTGAAACCGATACTTCCGGCGGGGTGATTTCGGGATACTGGGCAACCGGCAGGCCGCCCAGCGCTACCAGGCCAACCAGCACAATGAGTATCGCGATGACCATCGCGACGATCGGGCGGCGTACGAAAAACTCAGCCATTATGTCAGATCAACCTGCTGCCGTTTTGGCAGGCTGCGGATCGACCTGCATGCCTGGCCGAACCTTTTGCAGACCCTCCACGATGATGGTTTCGCCACCCTTAAGGCCGCTATTAACCACCACGTCATTACCGGTCTTCGGTCCCAGTTCAATTTCAACGGCCTCAACCTGGCCTTGCTGATTAACAGTGTAGACACGGAACCTGCCCTGCATTTCAACCACAGCCTTGCGTGGGATAACAACCGCTTCATCCAGCTGCCTGTACTTTGCCCTCACGCGTGCAAACTGCCCCGGCAACAGCAGATTGTTCGGATTAGGGAAAGCGGCCTCGAGCGTGTAAGTGCCGGTTTCAGTACTGATGGATTGTGCGCTGGCGATCAGCCTGCCCATTTCGGGATGCTCACTGCCGTCGGCCAGTAACAGGATAAGATCGGCAGGACGCTGAGCGCTGTCATTTGTATTGCCACGCCCTTCGCGAGTTGAATAATGACGCGCCAGTTCCAGATATTCCCGTTCGGAAATCGAGAACCTTACCCTGATCGGATCTATATCGGAGAGGGTATTGAGCACTACCGGATTTGGATCGCGACCAACAAACTCCCCCGGCTTGGCCTTTGTCAGACCGATCAGCCCATCAATGGGGGCATGTATCTGCGTGTAGCCAAGTTCTATCTCTGCCAGTTCCACATTGGCCTCGCTGGCTCTTACACTGGCCCTGGCTGCCGCCTCTTGCGCTACTGCCGAGTCCAGGTCCTGTTCGCTCACCGCCTTGATCTCAGCCAGCGGACGTATACGGGCAAGGTCAGATTGAGTCTTGGCACGGGTCGTTTGTGCCCCTGCAAGTTCACTTTGTGCAGCAACCAGTTTTGCCTGGAACGGCTGGGCATCTATGGTGTAGAGCATGTCGCCTTTCTTGACAAAAGTACCCTCTTCAAACTCCATGGTCTCAAGGTAACCTTCAACCCGGGTCCGAATTGGCACGTCCTGCGTGCCCATGGTGGTACCGACCATTTCTACTTTCAGCGACACATCCTGAACAATGGATTGGGATACACGAACAACCAGCGGCGGCCTTTCGCCTGCCGCTTTGTCGGATGAATCACAAGCACTAAGCAAAAGCGCCAGGATTAAGAGGGTGCTGAATTTCACGGCTTGACGAATTTTAATGTCCAGCGATCGGTATTACCGGTTACCGTTTTACGGCCAACTTCATACCGCAACTCATCATCCAGCCTCAAATGCAGGTCCGAGTAATCAACAAAATCAAAACCGGCGGCTTCGATTTCATGAATGGCCAGCACCGGATCAAAACGGCGTCGGTTTTCAGGGTTATCTGCTTCCATGTGGCGGCGTGTGTGATCAACAACTGCGTAGATACCGCCCGATTTCAAGGCATCGAAGGCACCCTTATTCATGGCCGCGCGACCGGCAGCATCAAAATTATGATAATTACGGAATGTCAGCACCATGTCCATACCGGTAACACCAAGTCCGGTGGTTTCCAACGTATACAAGCGCGCGCCTTCTTTTTTATAAAGTTTCGACTCTTCAGAGATGACCTGCACATGCTCAAAACCCGGCTCGGAAATTAGTGATTTGGAAACACGCCCGGTACCCAGCGCCACGTAAAACTCACCATTTTCCTTTACAACCGGTGCCAGCAACTTAGTGTACCAGCCACCACCGGGGATCAGCTCCACAATCTTCATATCATCACGAAGACCAAAAAACTTCAGCGTATCTATAGGCTTACGGTTACGGTCACGGTCTTTTTCAGCATCCGTGCGGATGTCAGCGGCCAAAGCCGTCTTAAGCTTCGCCTCAACAGCATCAAAATCATCAGCAAACGCCATGCCGGCAGAAACCAGCAGCAACACACTAAGAAAATATTTCATCAGTTGTCCTGTTATTCAATTACAACAATGCGGGATGCAAGCATAAAGGATTATGAGTAAAAAAACTGCATGATTAATAACCTGGGGATCTTGTAAGAACAGCGTCATTCTGGCCTTGAGCCGGAAGAAGGTGAGACAGGGAACCGGTCGAGAGACTGGCCTGGGCCATCCACCTTGTTCTTTTTCTAAACTACCGACAACAGAAATGGATCCCGGATATTTGTTCTGCAAATTCCGGGATGACGTGTGTTTTAAATCAGCTTGTCACTCCACTCCTCAGGTCAGCGATCTGATCCAGCAACTCAAGCGCCAGCGCAGCACCCGCCAGGTTCACGCCCAAATCGCGTTGCAGGTGAATGGCTGTTTTGACTCTTCTCAAGCTGGTGACCGTAAATTGCCAGCACTCAACATCGCTGCCAACAGGATCGAGTATGCCTTCATCTACCAGCAGGATGATGGTTTCGACCTCTACCGTGCAACTTCGACATAAGTCTTGAATGGTGACCAGTTCATAATTTTCCAGTACATGGCCTGTCAGGGTTTTATCGGTAACCATGATCAAGCTACCTCCATGGTTGCCCGGGCATCGAACTCAAGCTCATCTTTCATACGCTCGTATATAGCGCGTGCCTTATCATTATCAGCGGGCGGCAAAGCGATTTGCAGCACGACGTAGAGGTCACCCGGTGTTTTTGCCGGAATTCCACGGCCTTTCAGCCTGAGTTTTTTACCTGCTTGCGAATTTGGTGGAATTTTTAAATCGATGGCACCGGATGGCGTAGGCACCTTAACACTGGCGCCCAATGCAGCCTCCCAAGGCGCGAGCGGCAACTCCAAGTACACATCGGCACCCTCAACGCGGTAAAAACGATGGGGCCTGAACTCAATTTCCAGGTACAAATCACCCGCTTTACCACCGCCCATGCCGGTAGCGCCCTGTCCGGCCAGGCGAATTTGCTGGCTCTGGCGAATTCCCTTTGGAATACGCACTTTCAAAGTCCGGTTTCGGGTGACGACATGGCCGTCCGGGTTCACTTCCGGCATCTGCAACGTAATTGAGCGCGAAGCACCGTTAAAACTGTCTTCCAGGTCGATCAGGACCTTGGCGTGATGGTCTTCACCCTGCATATGAAACCCCCGGCTGGCACCGGGGGCTCTTGCCTGCCCGAACAGCGATTCAAAAAAGTCACTGAAATCATGTTGATCACCACCGCCCGGCGGTGCGCCATGAAACTCAAACCCGGTGCCCCAGTCAGGCGGTGGCTGAAAACCCTGCTGTGCATTCCAATTCGAGCCCAACTGGTCGTAAGCGGCACGTTTTTCAGGATCTTTGAGAACCTCGTTAGCCTCACCCAAATCCTTGAATTTCTGCTCGGCGTCCACTTCCTTGCTGACATCCGGGTGATACTTGCGGGCCAGCTTTCGATAGGCGCGTTTGATCTCATCCTGGGTGGCCTTTCGATCTACACCCAGAACTTTGTAATAGTCCTTATATTCCATGGCTACTGAATCTTTTCCTTCGGCTTATATGTCTCGGCTTCCTGCTTTGTGAGCTCTATCACACGTAAGGTCCAGTTTGCGAGACTGGAATTGACCTCAAAATGGAAACGGCCACCTTCGTCAAACAACCTCACTCCATTGGTGACATACTTTGTTGTGACAATCTTGCCCACATATTCACCATGCAAATCATCCACCAGGTTCACAGCAACCGCCATTTGCCCTGGATAATCTCCGCTCACCCGCCAATCCGCTATCCATGGTGCTTTTACCTCGAATTCTGTAGTGCTCCTGCTTTCAGAACCCGTGAATTCTTTGATCAACTCCCTGGCGTCAACGTTAGATGAAAAACAGCATATTGTTACAAAAACTGTAAAGCTTAAGAGGAACCTGTTCATTTGCTTCTCCTGATTTAGTGGAGCATTAAGCTCGGGCACGTACTGCTAATATTACTCCGCCCAGCCGAAATGTCACCTCACATCCACTGTATACTCAAGCGAATTTAGAACTTGTTTGGAAACCAGAAACCAATATGTACATAGAATTGGTGGTTCTCGCCCTGTTTATCTTTATTTATAGCATGGTGGCCCATGGTATTACTGCGAATCCTCTCGCGAGATGGCTGGGGCGCAAAGAAAGCGGTAAGTAAAAATCAACAAGCCAAGACGTGTAATGAATAAACTAAATAAGAGATTGTGCGTAAATGGGACCGTTGAAAGGATTTAAAATCATTGAGATCGCAGGGATCGGCCCCGGCCAGTTCGCCGGTATGCTGCTGGCGGATATGGGAGCGAGCCTGGTGCGTATCGACCGACCGCTTGATTCTGAAGCTGATTTTCAGATAGATCCGCGCTTTGATATCCTGAACCGTAGCCGGCCAATCATCGGTATTAATCTGAAAACAAAACAGGGCACCGACCTGGTTTTGGACTTGTGTGAGGATGCCGATGCCATTTTTGAAGGTTTTCGACCGGGCGTCATGGAGCGTCTGGGCCTGGGGCCTGATAAATGCA
>Ga0209633_10001156_pt1 | contig 28201 bp, 21 predicted proteins | sample Cruoilmetagenom1_FD_187290 | JGI IMG/M metagenome (GOLD analysis project Ga0209633, IMG submission 187290) | Oil polluted marine microbial communities from Coal Oil Point, Santa Barbara, California, USA - Sample 1 (SPAdes) (version 2) | ecosystem: Environmental > Aquatic > Marine > Oil seeps ... | reverse complement strand
CCAACAACAACAGTTGCTAATGGTCTTTGTACTTCTGCACCCGCAGATGTAGAAATAGCCATAGGTAAAAAGCCAAGTGCTGCGGCTCCCGCGGTTAATAACACCGGACGAAGTCTGTCTTTTGTTCCCATAATTATTCTCTCACGTATGTCTGTAATACCTTCTTTTTTTAATTCCTTAAAGTGTTCAATTAGCACAATTCCGTTTAGCACAGCAATACCAAATAATGCAATAAACCCAACTCCGGCGGAAATACTGAATGGCATATCTCTAACGTAAAGTAATAAAACACCTCCAACGGCTGCAAAGGGAATAGCACTGTATATTATAATTGCATCTTTAAATGAACCAAAAGCAAAGTGAAGCATAACAAAAATTAAAAATAGTGCAATTGGTACGGCTATCATCAATCGAGATTTTGCATTTTCCAAATTTTCAAATTGGCCGCCATATGTTATAGTATAACCGGCGGGAAGATGAATTTTTTCGTTAATGGTTTTTTGAACGTCTTCTACTACCGATGCTAAATCTCGGTTACGTACATTCACACCCACAACTATACGTCTTCGTGTTTCATCTCTTGAAATTTTTGCGGGACTAGCTGTATATGTAATTTCTGCAAATTCACTAAGAGGAAGCGAACCTCCATTTGGAATCATGATAGAAGCATTTTTTAGATCATCAATACCTTTTCTATAACGTTTTTCAAAACGGATGACTAAATCAAATTGTTTCTCACCTTCAAAAACAGTTCCTGCCGGCAGTCCAGCAAATCCCATAGTAATTAAATTGTTAAGATCATCGACATTCAAACCATATTTAGCAATTTTTTGCCGATTATAAACCACACTCATTTGTGGAAGTCCATCAATCTTTTCAACAATAATGTCTGCCGCCCCTTCTATATTACTGATAGCGTTTTCAATTTCTTTTGCTTTATTGTATAGTATATCTAAATCTTCACCAAATATTTTAATAGCCAAATCTGCTCTTACGCCAGTTATTAATTCATTAAATCTCATTTCAATCGGTTGAGTAAATTCATAATCAATACCAGGAATAATTGACAATGCTTCTTTAAACTTATCTGCCAGTTCGTCTTTACTATTAGCGCTTACCCACTCACCTTTAGGCTTTAGTGTAATTATCACATCACTTTCTTCCATAGACATTGGATCGGTTGGAACTTCTGCTGCACCAATTCTACTTACTACGTCTTTTACTTCCGGAAATTGTTTAAGAATTTTTTCCATCCGAGTGGTTGTTTCAATAGTTTTGCTTAAAGATGTTCCGGTTTTTAGAACAGGCTGAATTACAAAATCTCCTTCATCAAGTGTTGGTACAAACTCACCACCCATTCTAATAAATAAAACAGTTGTGACGAGTAAGGACGCTACTGCCAAAATCAATACTGTTGGTTTATGATTTAATGACCAACTGATTGATGGTTTATACATAGTCATTAAAAAGGACATAAATTTTGTTGAGATATTTTTCTTGTTTGGGTCGGTTGGTTTAAGAAACATTGATGAAATTACAGGAACATAAGTAAACCCTAAAATCATTGTTCCGATTAAAGCAAAAACAAAAACCAGTGCCATTGGAGTAAACATTTTTCCTTCAATACCGGATAATGATAGAATAGGAATAAATACTATAATTATAATTAGCTGACCAAAAACCGCTGAGCGAGTCATTTGTGTAGTACTTTTATAAACAATTTTTTCAATTAATGATTTTTGATCTGTTATTGAAAGTCCCAACAGCTTCTCTCTTTGGGAGGTTATCTTAAATGCAATAAATTCAACAATGATAACGGCTCCATCTATTATAATCCCAAAATCGATAGCACCGAGACTCATTAAGTTGGCATCTACACCAAAGATATACATCATAGAAAGAGCAAAAAGTAAACTTAGAGGAATTACAGACGCAACTACTAATCCCGAGCGAAGATTGCCAAGCAGAAGAACAACTACAAATATTACAATTAAGAATCCGAGTATTAGATTTTCTGAAATAGTAAAGGTTGTTTTACCAATTAGTTCACTTCTATCTAAAAATCCGTTAATTCTAATTCCTTCCGGTAAACTTTTTTGAATTTCCGCAACACGGTTTGTTACTCTTTCAATTGTCGCCTTGGAATTTGCATCTTTAAGCATCATGACTTGTCCTAAAACTTTCTCGCCTTCGCCATTAGCTGTAATCGCACCAAATCTAGTTGCGTATCCAAAACCAACTTCAGCCACATCCTTCACGTAAATGGGTGTGCCATTTCGATTTATGATTACTACATTTCCAATATCATCCAAAGATTTTACTAATCCTTCACCTCTAATAAAGTAGCTTTGGTTTACTTTCTCAATATATCCACCACCAGCAATATTATTATTTTTTTCTAAAGCAGAGAAAATATCAGATACAGAAATATTCATTGCCCTTAACCTATCGGGATTAACGGCAACTTCATATTCTTTTAATTGTCCTCCCCATGTATTAACTTCTACAACTCCTTTTATCCCGGAAAGTTGACGACGCACATTCCAATCTTGAATTGTGCGTAATTGCATAATTGAATATTTCCCCTTGTGGGCTTCATCTACATCTATAATATATTGATATATTTCACCTAGCCCTGTAGATATAGGTCCCATAAAAGGAGTGCCAAATCCTTGGGGGATTTTTTCCTGAGCACTTTTAATTTTTTCAGCAATCAATTGTCTAGGAAGATAAGTTCCCATATCATCATCAAATACAATTGTAACTACGGAAAGTCCAAACTTTGATACGGATCGTATTTCTTGAACACCAGGCAGGTTTGCCATTTCCAATTCTACGGGGTATGTTAAGTATTTCTCAACATCTTCGGTAGATAAATTTCGTGATGTGGAAATAACCTGTACTTGATTATTCGTAACATCCGGCACGGCCCCAATTGGAATTTGAGAAAGAGAATATATTCCAAAAATTACTAGAGCCAGTGTGAACAGCAAAATAATAAGCTTATGGTTAATGCTGTAATAAACTATTTTTTCAATCATTTTTTATCCAAATAAATTTTAATAAATACATAATGGCTTCTTTAGGATAGTCTTAATTAGTTTGAAAATAAATCTTAAAGATTTAATTATATCTTAATATTTTTCTAATACTAAACTTAATATGATAAGGTCATCAACAAAGAAATCTTATTCTAATATTTGCTTGATATAATATGTTTGATGCAATAATTTATTTTCGGTTTCAATATTATTACAAGTCGAATTCATGTAATTGTTATTAACATAATTTTAAAGGTTTCTTAAGTTGAAAATTGATATTAAATAAACAATGATTAAAATTAAGAAAAGAAAAGTTAATAGAGATGTTAATTTGGCTTTGTTTGAAATAAAGCTGGGAAGCAATTAAATTAGGTATTAATACTAATCGGATTATTTAAATTTTTGACCTTTTTAATCTCAAAGAATTGCTAATTACAGAAACTGAACTGAAAGACATTGCAAGAGCACCTATCATTGGGTTTAACATTCCAAGCGCTGCAAGTGGTATTCCAATGATATTATAAATGAAAGCCCAAAACAAATTTTGCTTAATTGTTTTTATAGTTTGCTTAGAAAGTTTAATTGCTGAGAGGACACTTAACAAATCTCCTTTAATTAAGGTTATGTCAGATGATTCTATAGCTACATCGGTTCCTGTTCCAATTGCAATTCCAAGATCTGCAGTAACCAGCGCGGGGGCATCATTAATTCCGTCGCCAACCATTGCAACTACTTCGTTTTTTTTTGTAACTCTACAACTTTAGTAGCTTTTTCATTTGGCAACACATTTGCAAATATTTTATCAATGCCAATTCTTTGGGCAATTGCTGAGGCTGTTTTTTCATTATCGCCGGTTAACATCACAACTTTCAAATTTAGGTTTTTAAACACTCCAATTGCTTCTGCAGTCGTAGTCTTAATCGGATCTTCAATTGCTAGCAAGCCTTTGAATTCACCATCAATAGCTACAAAGACTATTGACTTTCCTTCTCTAGTAAATAATTCATACTCCTTTTCAAATTTATCTACTGGAATTGAGTATTTGTTTAGTAATTTTTTATTTCCAACTAATATCATTCTTCCATTAACGATAGCAAAAACACCAAAACCATCTATGTTTTCGAATGATTCTATTTGATAAGTTTCTATGTTCATACTCTGAGAATAATTTACAATTGCCTCCGCAATTGGGTGCTGCGACCTTTTTTCAACAGAACTTACTAACGATAAAAGTTCGTTTTCATTAATTTTATTTGTTAAAATATTTGTAACTCTTGGATTTCCTTCGGTAATTGTTCCCGTTTTATCAAGTACAATGGTTGTAACTTTATGTGCAACTTCTAAGCTTTCTCCATTCTTAATTAGTATTCCTTTACTTGCACCCAATCCCGTTCCTACCATTATTGCTGTTGGTGTGGCCAAGCCAAGGGCACATGGACATGCAATAATTAAAACAGCAACAAAACTAACTAGTGCAATAATAAATGAATTATCGCCACCTAAAATCATCCAACTAATAAATGTTAAAGTTGCTATTCCAATTACAGTTGGAACAAATATGCTCGCTATTTTATCTGCCAATTTTTGAATAGGTGCTTTTGAGCCTTGTGCTTCCTCAACCATTTTAATAATCTGGCCAAGAACGGAATTATCACCCAGCACAGTTATTTCAAAAATGAATGTTCCATTTTTGTTAATTGTTCCACCAATAACTTTAGACTTTTTTCTTTTTTCAATGGGCATACTTTCACCCGTAATCATTGATTCATCAATAGTTGAATAACCACTAGTAATTATTCCATCAGCTGGAATTTTTTCTCCAGGCTTAACTATAACAGATTGACTAACCAATAATTGATCTAAAGGAATTTGAATTTCCTTACCATCAACAATAACAGTTGCCTCTTTGGGTTTAAGTTCCATTAACTTTTTAATGGTTGTGTTTGTTTTCTTCTTTGCTCTTGATTCAAGAACTTTTCCCATCAAAATAAGTGTGATTATAACTGCGGCAGTATCAAAATATACATGTGGAATTAGACTGTTGATCGAAACAAGCTTTGGGAATAATGTAGCAATTGTGCTAAAGGTAAATGCTGAACCCGTACCAATTGCCACTAAAGAATTCATTTCAAATGAAAAATGTTTTAGATTTGTCCAAAATATTTTAAAGAATCTTTTTCCAGGTATGAATAGAACCGGAGTAGTTAAAATTAACAATATTTTGTGTGTGTAATCGGAGCTTACTGGCCACTCCGAATACATATTACTAAACATACTTATAAGGAATATTGGAATCGTAAAAAACAGTGCTAATTTAAAATCCTTTTTAAGTTCATTATATTCGTTGGAGAAAAGTTCTGAATCATTATTTTCAACTCCAACCATTTTATTGTTTAGAGTGTTTTGGTTAAGTTCTATTTCGTAACCATATTTCTTAAGTTTTTCAGCCGCTTTTTGAATATCAATAGAACTATCAACAACATCAAACGAAACATTTTCTGTTGCATAATTTACCTTTACATTTTCTAATCCATCTACTTTTGTAAGAACTTTTTCAACACGAGCGACACAGCTTGCACATGTCATGCCAGTAACGGGAAGGTTATATTTGCCTGAAATTATATTCATAAATTTTGGATTAGAAAAATTGTTTTGGTAGATCTATACTTAATTATTATTATATGATTATCTGCTGTCATTCCCAACTTGATTGGGAATCCAGTAGAAAAAATGGATTTCCGATTGAAACATTCGGAAATGAGAAATTAAAATCAGTCCTTTTAAATGAGTCCATCGTTATTGTGTAACTGAGAAATATCTAAACTTAAGTTTTTAAGATCTCTAACGAAGAACATGTTCGAGATGACAGACTTAAAGAAATCACACTACTACAAACCCAGCTTCGTCAATAGCTTTGTTAACATCTTCATCAGAAATCTTGTTCTCATCATATTTAACTATAGCTGAACCAATTTCAACTTCAAATGAATCAACGCCAATTTCTTCTAATTCCAATTCAACAGCTTTAACACAATGTTGACAATTCATTCCTTCAATCGTGTATGTTTTTTCTAACATTTTATTATCCAATAATTCTATAAAATCATCTAAGATTGTCATCTCGAACACGTTTTTAGTGAGAGATCTTTCATTTAATATTTTTGTGAAAAATTACTCAAACGACCAATAAAGTCGGACTCATTTCGAAATGACAAATTTTATTTTAATTTAATGTTAAGATAGTTGTGCAGAAAGGTTGTTCTGTTATACTTTTTGAAAAAAATGTTATATTATTTGTAGAGAAGTTATTGATAAATTAGTTTTTTTAATTCCAATTTATAGTTGAGAAAAAAGTTATGTATTTTAATATGTTAACTTATTATTAAATAAAAAGAGAATAAAATGTCAGCTCCTATTGCAGCAATAATTGTTTCAAAAAAGCGTCGTCAAATAATTGATGCTTTTAGAAAAAGTGGGACAATTTCTGGCGAGAAGGCCAAAACTCTTAAAGATTTGGATCTTAACAATAGTCTGTTGTTAAAGATTCAGAAGATGCAGAATGTCATTGTAGAAGCGAAACCAAATCATTTTTATTTAGATGAAGTAAAGGAAAAAGAAGCGGTTCGCTCTCGAATAATATTTATAATATCTGTTATTGTAATTTTATTGCTTGTAATGATATTCTAACCAAATTAAGGGCAGATTATAAAAACAGAAATTGTTACATAATCGAATCAATTGATTTACGTTTAACGGAAAGATTATTCTTAAATTCGCTAGCTGTTAATCCGGTATTCTTTTTGAATTGTTTTGATAAATGCTGAACTGAACTATAACCTAGTTTATATGCAATTTCACTTAGTGTAAGTTCGTTATACTTTAGATATTCTTTAACTTTTTCAATTTTTTGCAGAATTATAAAATGCTCAATAGTTACACCTTCTGTTTTGGAAAATAATGAACTCAGTGAGTTGTAATCTTTATTTGTTTTTTTAGAAAGGTACGAAGGAAAATTTATATTAGTTAAATCCTCATCTTCATATTCTTGAATAACCGAAATGATCTCATTTTTAATTTGCTCAATAATTATTGCCGAACTATCATTTATTAGTTCAAATCCATTTTCTAAAAGAACTTTGGAAATTTGATCTAATGGTAGTTTGTCTCTAGTAAGTTCTGTTTCAACTTCGCCTAAAATTACAGTTTTTGTTTTTACATTAAGCTTTTCAAGTTCGTCACATACTACTTTAATGCAGCGTGGACAAACCATATTTTTAATGTATAACTTGTTTTCTCGACTACTCATTTATTTCACCAATATAAAATGTTTGCTCTATAATATAAATAATATCAATTATTAAACATAACAATTCACCAAGAAGTAAAGCTCGGTTTTATTTAATCCTTGATAAGTTGATACTTTTTTGATATGATTACATCTAATTACAAATACTTATTTAATAAACAATAATTTGAAAGAGGAATAAATGTTAATGGTAAAAGATGTGGATTTAACTCCCAATCCACAAGCGCTAAAATTTATATTAAATGATAGAATTTTAAATAGAGAAACACGTAGTTTTCAAAATGTTACAGAAGCAGAAAATGATCCACTTGCAAAAGCTATTTTTGATTTGGGTGGTGTGGTTTCTGTTTTTTATATGGATAGATTTATAACAATTGAAAAAGAACCTGACGTTAGCTGGGGGAAAATTCAAATGCCGTTTGTAAACTTCATTAAAACTTTTGATGTTGCTTCAATTCCTGAAGAACAGGAAATGGCAGAAGAAAATGTTAACACAACAGAAGCCTTGAAAAAGATTAATGATTTATTAGATAGAAGTGTTCGTCCAGCTCTAGCTGGTGATGGTGGTGGTTTGGAAGTTTTAGATCTTCAAGATAAAACTCTAACTATCAGATATCAAGGAGCTTGTGGAACTTGTCCAAGTGCAATACAAGGAACATTAGTTGCAATTGAAAACTTAGTTAAAAGAGAAATTGATCCTGCAATGGAAGTTATTAGCGGATAAGGCTCCTTAAATAATTCTATTCGATAAATAGCTAACTAAATTTATAAATATATGTGTTAAGTAAATTGACACATATATTTTTTTATCCATCCTAAAAAAACAACAATGAAAAAAAATCTAAAAGAAAACGAGTTTAATAAATTAGTTAAAAATAAGTTCAATCTTTATAATAGCTTATTTCTAAATCTTCCTTTTCAAAAAATTAGCAATATTGGAATGCTGATTCCTTTGTTGCATCATGTTTCAAAGCAAGGACTTGAATCAGCAAAAGATCCATTAGAAATTCTTGATTCATTTTTCAATATTCAAACAAATATTAAAACGGAAAAAGAAAAAATTGATTTTATGTTTCGAGTTATTCAATATGTTGAACGACAGGTGGTTCTTTATGATAGCGTGGAAGATGCCGCGTTTGATGAACTCCAGATGCTCGAAAATAATTTATCGCTCAAAGATTATATTCATTTGTTACAGAGCAAAGAAAATGGAGACAAGTTATTAGAACAATTATCTACGTTTAGTATTAGGATTGTATTTACCGCTCATCCAACTCAATTTTATCCTCCTTCTGTGCTTGATATAATTGATAAGTTAAGGCTACTTATTAATAAAAATAATATTGGCAAAATTGATCTTGCATTGCAACAGCTTGGTTTAACTTCGTTAATAAATTCCAAAAAACCAACTCCAACTGACGAAGCAAAAAACATAATATATTTTCTTCGAAATGTTTACTATGATGCAATAATAGATTTATATTCCTATGTAAAAAGAAATATTCCCAATGACAATTTTGACAATACCAACATCATTCAATTCGGTTTTTGGCCCGGAGGTGACCGAGATGGAAATCCATTTGTAACTGCAGAAGTAACTAAAAATGTTGCAGATGAATTACGAACTTCTTTGATGAAATGTTACTACGGAGAAATTAAAGACCTACAAAAGAAATTAACATTCAAAGAGTTAGAAGATGCTCTTATCAAGTTAAGGGACAAGGTTTATATAACAATGTTTGATACAAACAAAACATTGAATTATGAAGAAATTATAACTCCACTTTTTACCATAAAAGAAACTTTAATTAGTAAATACAATGGTTTGTATCTGGAAGATTTGGAAAATTTTATAGATAGAGTAAAAATATTTAGAACACACTTTGCAACTCTTGATATTAGGCAAAACCATAGTGTTCACAAAAAAACAATTGAAGAAATACTTAAAAAAGAAAACCTAATTACAAATAGTTTAGAGGAATTAAAAAAGGAAGAATTAATTTCAATTCTTATAAATAATAAAATCAGTATTAATGAAAATGATTTTGAAGATGAAATTGTAAAAGATACTATTAAAAATATTGCTCAGTTGAAAGATATTCAAAGTAAAAATGGTGAAGCAGGTTGCAACCGATATATAATTAGTAACTCCGAAGATATTTTTTCTGTTCTATTTGTTTATGGACTTTTAAAATGGGCAATGACTGAAGAAGAACAAATACCAATGGATATTATTCCTCTTTTTGAATCAATGGAAGGTATGACAAACTCTGAAACAATTATGCAAGAACTTTTTGAAATTTCGGAATACCGTGATCATGTAAAACAACGTGCTGATACTCAAACGGTTATGCTTGGTTTTTCAGATGGAACCAAAGATGGTGGTTATCTGCAAGCAAACTGGTCAATATTTAAAACAAAAGAAAACTTGTCGGCAGTTTGTAAACAAAATAATATTAAAGTAATATTTTTTGATGGAAGAGGAGGTCCACCTGCAAGAGGCGGAGGTAAAACACATCGGTTTTACGCTTCGCAAAGTAATAATACAGAAAACCATGCAATTCAATTAACAATTCAAGGTCAAACTATTACTAGCAAATTTGGGACTAAAGAGCATTTTATTCATAATAGCGAGCAACTACTTACTGCTGGTTTATCGCACAGTTTATTTGAAAAAGAAAACGAAATTTCTGATGACTCAAGACAAATTATAGAGGACTTAGCAACAATAAGTTTTGATAAATATACAGAGCTTAAAAATCACGAAAAATTTATTCCATACTTAGAAAAGAAAAGTACTCTTAAATATTATAGCAAAGCCAATATTGGTAGCAGACCGAGCAAACGAGGAAACAAAGAGAAGCTTGAATTAAAAGATTTAAGAGCAATTTCATTTGTGGGTTCATGGAGTCAATTAAAACAAAATGTTCCTGGTTATTTTGGCATTGGAACTGCAATTCAATCGCTAGTTAATGATGGAAAACTTATTGAGTTAAAGAAATTGTTTAAGGAAGTTCCATTCTTTAAAGCACTAATTCTAAATAGCATGATGTCTTTATCCAAAAGCTATTTTGAACTAAGCGCATATATTGCTAAGGATAAAGAATTCAAAAACCTATGGAATATATTATTTGAAGAATACAAACTTTCAAAAGAAATGATGTTGCTAATTTCTGAATATAATATTTTGATGGAAGAAGAACCTATATCTCGTAGCTCAATTGAAATTAGAGAACAAATAGTTTTACCATTATTAGTTATTCAACAATATGCTCTTCAAAAAATTGAGCAAGATTCTGAATTCAAAAAAAATTATGAAAAAATAGTTAAGCGATCGTTATACGGAAATATTAATGCAAGTAGGAATTCTGCTTAAGGAATTGTTATGAGTACAAATTTATTTTTCTAAAAAGTATGATTTTTTTTAGAAAAAAATTAAATTAAACTTTAGAAATATTTTTTACATTGTTAAGTAAATACGTTCTTACCAACCAAAGTTTGGAAATTATTATGGTTAGTTCGTCTGAAATTATAATTGTTACTAAAAACGAAAATTTATTATGAAAATTGTTTCATTTTTTTCTGGTGCTGGTGGTTTAGATCTTGGATTTCAAAAAGCTGGTTTTGATATAATCTGGGCAAATGAATTTGATAAAGAGATTTGGGAAACGTATGAAAAAAATCATCCCAACACAAAACTTGACAAAAGAAGTATAGTAAATATTCCATCTGCAGAAGTTCCAAATTGTGATGGAATTATTGGCGGTCCGCCTTGTCAAAGTTGGAGTGAGGCTGGAGCTGCAAGGGGAATAAAGGACAAAAGAGGACAACTTTTCTATGATTTTATAAGAATTTTGGAAGCAAAGCAACCGAAATTCTTTTTGGCAGAAAATGTTAGTGGAATGTTAATTTCTAAACATAATGAAGCTTTAGAGGGAATAAAAGAACTATTTAGAAATGCAGGTATAGGTTATGAACTTTCGTTCCAAATGCTAAATGCTTCTGATTATAATATCCCTCAAGACAGAAAAAGAGTTTTCTTTATTGGAATAAGGAAAGACCTAAATTTTAATTTTGAGTTTCCTAAATCAAAATTCACAAAACAAACTTTGGCTGATGTTATTAATGATCTGCAAGAGAACGTATTACCTGCAAAAGAGTATAACAAAACCAATGGAGATGAGTGTGTAGTTGCCAATCATGAATATATGACAGGTAGTTTTTCTTCAATATTTATGTCGCGTAATCGTGTACGAAGTTGGAACGAGCAATCGTATACAATTCAAGCTGGAGGGAGACATGCTCCAATTCATCCGCAAGCGCCAAAAATGAAATTTATTGAGCAAAACAAAAGAATTTTTGTTCCAGGGAAAGAATATCTTTATAGACGATTAAGTGTTAGAGAGTGTGCAAGGATTCAAACCTTTCCAGATGATTTCATTTTCCATTATTCAAATGTTCCTGCAGGATACAAAATGATAGGTAATGCTGTACCTGTTAATTTAGCTAAGTTTTTAGCCGAGAGTATAAAATCTCAAATTTTAGCAAACTCTTTTAAAAACGAATCAATAAAAATTGAACAAGAAGAAAACATAAATATTGCAATATGACTAATATTTTAGAAGCCATTTACAACGTTTTTAATTTTCGAGTACTTGAAATAAAATCTCACTATTCAGGCAGAAATAGGGTGAATAATGTTGGAGAAGCATTGGAAAGCTATATCAAAGACTCTTTCGCTAATACTTTTAAAGTAAAAGATGAACAAAAACGACTAGAAATATTCAACAAGGAATTTTCTTGGTTAGGAAATCAAAACCATCCACCTGATATAATGATTAAAGGTGGTGACGCAATTGAGGTTAAGAAAACTCAGAGTGCAAGAAGTGATCTTGCCTTGAATAGCTCCTATCCAAAACCAAATATTGTTTCTTCCAGTCCAATGATAACACAAGAATGTAGGGAGTGTGAGAATTGGAATAAGAAAGATTTGATTTATTGTATTGGACATACTACAGATGAAGTATTGAAATCTCTTTGGATGGTTTATGGAAATATATATGCTGCTAAACACGAAACATACCAACGAATTAACGAAACTATTTCAGACGGCATCAATACTATTGATGATGTAGAATTTGCAGCGACCAAAGAACTTGGAAGAGTCAATCGTGTTGATCCATTAGGAATTACAAATTTGCGAATTAGAGGAATGTGGCAAATTCAAAATCCAAGAAAAGTTTTTAACTATTTACGCGAATCGCATTTAAGTGATTTTGAATTGGTTTGTCTTATCCCAAAAGAAAAATATGACTCTTTTAATAAAGAAAGTAAAAATAAGATTGAAAGTATTAATAAAGACGAATTTAGCATATCAGATGTTAAAGTTAAAGATCCTAATAACCCTGTAAAATTAGTAAGTTGTAAGTTAATAGAATATAATATTTAGGTACGCCTGCATTTTAAACATCATCAATTTATATAGATCAATAATATAACTTTATCAAATCGATGAACCATCACCCGAATTATTTATCAACAACCAAATAAAGAACGGACCGCCAAGTAAAGCAGTAATTACTCCAACCGGGATTTCAGCCGGAGCGATTAAGGTTCTTGCAAGTGTATCACATAAAACAAGAAATGCACCTCCAAAAATAATATTTAGAAAAACCAAGTAGCGATGATCTGAACCAATAATTAATCTTGAGATATGCGGAATCATCATTCCAACAAAACCAATTGGACCAACCACAGAAATTACTCCACTAACCATTAATGATGTTGCAATGAATAATGTATTTTTTACTTTCGAAACACTTACTCCTCTGCTAATGGCAATGTCTTCTCCGAGAGTAAGTAAATTTAGTTCTATTGATAAAAATATAATAATTAAACTGCCAACAATTATAAACGGTAAAATATTATATATATCCGTATATCCAACAATTTCAAAACCTCCCATTAACCAACGCATAATACTGAACGATTCGGTAAAGTCACTCATAAATTGAATGAATAAAATAAAACTAGAGAAGAAAAAATTTATTGCAACTCCTGCAAGTAACATAGTACCAACAGAAAACCCTCTTTTAATTTTTGATAAGGCATAAATTATTACAATAGAAATTAGTGCTCCAAGAAATGCAAAAATTGTTTGACCAACAATTCCAAACAAAGAAAAAATAAAGCCAAGTTTAATATAAAGTGCTGCTCCAAAAGCTGCACCACTAGAAACACCAAGAGTGAAAGGGGTTGCAAGAGAATTTCGGAACATTGCTTGAAAAGTCATACCGCTTATTGCAAGAGCAGATCCTGCAACAAAAGCAATAAGAACACGTGGAATTCTTAGTCTCCAAAAAATATCTGTTTTAATATCTGTTGAATCAAAATGTAAAATTGTTTCAAACGGAATTTTTTCCATTCCAACAAATGGAGTTAAGGCGACTACCAAAATTGCAAAGGCTGAAAAAAACAATAAAATAAGTTTTTTGTTTTTTATCATTAAAGAACCTCTGGAAGAATAATTGATTTTTTACTATTTGGGTGTTTAATGAAAGTAAACTTTTTATCGTATGCTTTTTCTAAAGTATTATCTTCGGTAATTTTATCGGACTCTCCATAAAAATCAATTTGTCCATCTTTAAGCAATGCAATTTTATCACTGTAAAGAATGGCACTGTTAATATTATGTGTTACAGTTACAATAGTTTTATTTGTTTGGTTATGAATAGTTTTTAAAATCTCATAAATTTTTTGCTCGTGTTTTGGATCAAGAAAAGTTGCCGGTTCATCTAATAATATAACTTTTCCACCTTGAGCAAATGCAGAAGCAATAAAAACCATTTGCTTTTCTCCACCACTAAGTGTGTTCATTTGTCTATCTGCAAGATTAGTTGATTCAGTAATATCAAGTGCTTCGGCAACTGCAATTTTATCTTTAGAGGTTACAGATGTAAACCGACTAAGATGCGGATATCGAGCTAACATTAAAAATTCGTTTGCAGTAAATGAAAAAGATTGCTCTGTTACTTGGGGAACATAACTAATAAGAGAAGCTAATTTTTTCTGGCTAAATTTTTCAATAGGAATATTATTAAAAAATAATTTTTTTTCTGGAGCCTCATTAATTCTAATTAAACATTTAATTAAAGTCGTTTTTCCACTTCCGTTTGGTCCAATGATAGAAAGATAATCACCCTTATAAATTCGTAAGTTAAGTGAATGTAAAATTTCTTTTTTAGAAATTGAAAAAGATAAATCCTTTATGTCGAATAGAATTTTGTTCATTTGTGTCTAAAGTATTATAAATAATTTTGAGTTAAGAAGTTGTCATTTCGAACATGCTTTTTGTGAGAAATCTTTCAGAATAAATATGCATACAGATTTCTCAATCGCTTAAAAAGAAAGCTCATTTCGAAATGACAATACATCATCTAATAACTTTTCATTTTGTCATTCCCAACTTGATTGGGAATCCAGAAAATATAATCAAATGGATTCCCGATAAAAACATTCGGGAATGACAAGCGAAACAATTATTTTCAATTAACTGTTTGTTTTCTCTCCAACTCATCCCAATTAATTTCTGGATGAATTTCTTTTGCTAAACCTTTTAAGAGTAAAAGAAATCGTGGTCCTGGAATTGAAATATAATCAGCACTCAAAATTTTTACTCGATTGTATTTTACAGCTTCAACTGATTTTATTGTTTTCCAATCTTTAAGAACTTGTTCTCTATCTAAATTATTTTTTTCAAGGTTAACAATAAAATCAAAAATTATATCTGGATTAAGATGAATTAATCCTTCAGCAGAAATCATTGGATATGTAATGTTTGGATTTTCAAAAGCATTTTGCCCACCAGCAATACTAATTAATTCATCATAAGAAGTATTTTTTCCTGCAATGTAAATGTCTTTTAACTCATTTATTCCAGGAGTTCTTCCTATTGAAATTATTACTTTTGGTTTTTTTAACTCTGCAGTTTTATTTTTAATTTTTTCAATGGTTGCATTAATATTCAATAGTAAATTTTTAGCACTATCTTCTGCTGAACAAGTATCGCCAATAGTTTTAATTGTACTTTTAATGTCAGAAATTGTTTTGTTGTCAACAGTAAGATGATTTATTTTCAGTTCATCTAAATAGTGCTTAACCTTTTCTTGTTCTGGTAATAGAATAACCAAATCGGGCTTAAGTGAAATTATTGCTTCGTAATTTGGATCAACATAACCGCCAACTTCTTGTATAGTCTTAGCTTCAGCCGGAAAGTTACAGAAGCGAGTTCTACCAACTACTTTATCGCCAAGTCCAAGCGCAAACAATGTTTCTGTTGTGCTAGGTGATAAAGAAATAATTCTTTTATAATCTAAATCTATTTGCTTTTCAATTGGTTTATTTGTGCTGCTAAAATCTATGAAGATTATTCCAGCTGTTACTAAAAATAAAGCAAAAATAATAAGTAGTATTTTTTTAATAAGATTTCTCCAATATTATATCTAACTAACTTTGTACGACCATTCCGATTTTTAATCGAATAAAAAATCGGAATGGTGAGTAGCAAAATTTCTACTAAGTAAAATTTATTTCATCAACATCATTTTGCGTGTTTGTCTAAAGCCATTGCTATTGAACTGAATATAGTAAATTCCACTTGAAAGATTTGAGCCATCAAAATTTACAGTATGAGAACCCGCTGATTTATTTGCATTTACTAATGTAGTTATTTCATTTCCAAGAACATCATAAACTCTTAATGTTACCAGATTTGAACTTGGCAATTGATAGCTTATAGTTGTTGTTGGGTTAAATGGGTTTGGATAGTTTTGTGACAAGTTAAATTGTTTTACTAATGAATTGCTTTCTTCATTTTCTACAGAGACAACAAACTCTTCAACAATAGCAAAAGTACTAGTACCATTACCAAGCACACCTGAAGTCCAAACTACAGAATCAGCATTTACACTAAATTGTTGAGCAAAACCATCGCCGCCCCATTCAGTCATGTAAGGAACCCACAAAGAATTTTCTGCTTCATCCCAAAACAAACCAGAAAGATTTGGTCCAACTAAAATAGGATTATCTGAACCTCTTATTACAGAATCAGCATTTGCGTCGTACTGATAAATATGACCGTTAGTTCCATCTCCCCAAGAAGAACAATATCCAATTCCGCTTGATGAAATTTCGAGATCTCCAGGTGATCCACCAACGTCAATAGTATCAACAACTATTGGAGTATCTGATTCTATATCTATTACTGCAATTTTACCAAATTCAGTTGCATAATCTCCGGTACAAACAACATGAAGCTTCCCATTTGGAGCTAACACTAAATCTTGGCAGTTTGTTGGTACATTTACTGAAGCAAAAATAGAATCAGCATCAGTATCAATTATAGTTACTGTTGATTGTTCATACGGACTTCCAAATCCTGCATAGCCAGTATTAACAACATAAGCTTTGGAACCAACAACCGCAATACCTTCCGGAGCTTTACCAACGGCAATTGATTTTATAACCGCTCCCTCTTCTACATTTATTATAGTAACGCTATCTGTTAACCAGTTGGTTACATAAGCTTTCGTGTCACTTACAAAAGCCATTGCCCAAGGATTGCTTCCCTCTGTAAGAGCAATTGTCTCTTTTATGTTTGAATCATCAGTTGGATCAATAATCATAATGTTATCAGGCTTAGAGTTAACAATGTAAATCATATTGTTGTGAGAAATAATTCTATTTGGAACTTCTCCAGTTGTTAAAATGTTTTGTGTAATTTCTTTTGTCTCTAAATTCATCTTAGAAATTGTTTGGGCTGAACCATTTATACTATAAAGTGTTCGCGGAATTGTTTGTGACCAGAGAGTTAGATTAGTCAATAAAATAATTATGAAAATTGAAAAAAAATTCTTTGTTACGTTTTGCTTCATTGTTTTCTCCTGTTATAGAATATTATTAGTACGATATTGAAAACCCTAATCTCCACTCTCTTAAAGGTAGAGGATAGTTTCTTATTATTTGATAATTTTCATTTGTGATATTAGTCGCCGAAAGTTTCCACAGCAAATTAATTTTTGCAATTTCAATACTCCAAGCTAGGTTTGCATCAACCACTTTATATGATGGCATTTCAATAGTGTTGGCCTCTGTAACAAAACGTTTACCAACTAATCTGTAATTAACTGTTGCCTGTAAATTTTTATAAGCGAATACCATTTTAATTTTTGTTGATTCAAGTGGTTTGTACGGAATGATCTTGTCGTAAGTTGTTGTGTTTCTGTTTTTATTTAGTGGTAGTAATCTTGTATGTGAAATCCCGAAAGTCAAAAAATTATTTGGGGTTGAAAATTCTAAACTATAAAGTTCGCCCGTAATCTCAGCATTAGTATTAAATGGTCTGAACACTTCAAAGTTGCCGAGCTTCCATACTATTAAGTTGTCAATTTTATTTCTAAAACTTGTAAATTCTCCAGATAGATTTCCCCAAATATTAGCTTCCGCTTTAAAAGTAATTTCCGAGTTGGTTCCAGTTTCAGGTAGAAGATCAGGTTTCCCTTCCACACGCACATCTTGATAAAAAAGATCTGCAAATGTTGGCACTCTAAATGATTTTGAATAATTAGATTTGATAGAAAATTTATATTCTTCTCCGGTGGATAAATATAAACTTACTCCAGGACTCCACTTGTCTTCGTTTCTGTCTGCAGTTTCACTCTTTAGCTTTATTATATCATAGCGTATAATAGGAATTAATACAATTTGAGATTTGTTCCAACCAATATTCTTTTTCAATTCTTGATGGACAAACAAGCCTTGTGAAAAATCAGTTGCTGAATTAATTGGACTGTTAAGCCTTGATCTAAAATTTTCATCTGCATAATCAAGATTTTTAATATTATAGCCACTTGTTAATTTGTACCAGTCATTTGGAACATATATAACATTCAAGTTCCCCACAATATTTTCTACATTATATTCATAATGATATTTTGGTAATCGTCTAAATTTTGGACTTATATCATCAGGAAAAAGATTTGAATATTCTGATGTTGAATTTGAATAGATTAAATCAGACTTAACATTTAACTTTTTAAAACCTCCGCTATAGTTAAATCCCAAAATTTTATTTGAATTATTTGAACGAGCATAAGGAGTTAAACTATACACTTCTCCTGGAATTCCTCTTTCTGAATTAAACCATTGTCCATTTACAGAAAACAGATTATTTCCAGATCTATAATTTATCCGACTAAAAAAATTCCCGGAAAGAAAATCTCCATTTAGTATAATATCATCAACCTTAGTTCCAGATGAATTTGTATAACTATAATTGAAATCTCCATCGCTTTTCAAATAGTTATAAGATAAATAATAACTCACATTTTTATAGACTCCGGAAACAATAGGCTCGGACTTTAAATATCCAAAACTTCCAATCGTTGAGTTTAATTTAATTTCATTCTTAAATTGATTTCGAGTTATAATGTTTATTGTTCCACCAATTGCACCGCTCCCAAATTGTGTAGAACTTCCTCCTTCATAAACTTCAATTCGTTCAATAATATTCGTGGGAATTTGTGATAGGTCAACATCGCCGCCAAGTTGATTGTTAAGTTGAACGCCATCAAGTAAAACCAAGACTTGGTTCGATTGACTTCCTCTAATTGAAATTTTTGTAGAACTTCCTGCTGCACCTGTTGACTGAATTTCAACTCCAGCAGTTTGTTGAAGTAATTCCCCAACAGACTGAAAATTATTTTTTTCAATGTCTTCAAGTGTATATAGTTTAACATTTCCAAAACATTGATCGTAGTTTTTCTTTGAGGAAACAACAATTTCTGTTAAATTAAAATCTATTGGCTTCAATCGAAAGTTTATTCTTGTCGGTTGATCATTATTGATAAAAATATCTGGAACAGTTTTATTCTTATAACCGACAAAACTTACTGTTATTGAATAAGTTCCCGTTAAAAGATTATCAAATTGAAAATATCCTAATTCATTAGATGTAACTCCAATTCCAGTTCCATCAATTAAAATATTAGCGCCAATAAGCTGTAGATTTGTGTTTGCATCAGACACATATCCAAATATTTTTTTTGTGGATTGCGCAATCATTCCAATGCTTAATGTGAGCATTAGGATTGTAATATTTAATAAATGTTTGTTTGTAAGTTTCATTATTGTAAAAGTTGTTGTCATTCTCAGCTTGACTGGGAATCCATGAAACACTAATAAATGGATTTCCGATAAAGATATTCGGAAATGACAGATAGAATATCAAAACTCCATGAGTTATTTTCTTCAGATACAAAAAAAGCCCCAACCTTTTAAACAAAAGTTGGGGCTTTAAAAAACTTAAAACTATACCACACCTCTTCCCTCGAAGGTTATTTGGAAATATACTTTAACGGTAGGTCTCCTGGCTTTAAGCATCAAACCTAATTTTGTCGTAACCTTCCCATCTTAAAATTAAGACAGTGGTTGTTTTAGAAAAGAACAAACTTTTCTTGCGAACTTTAGTAGCTTATTACAGTAGCGGGGCTGCAACGGTTTTAAACCGTTTTCCCTATTATCCCAATTGGGCACCGAAAAATCTTAAATATTTAAAAGAACAAAACATCATAATCAAAAAGTGATAGAACAAAGATAGTAATTATTAGCGTAATAAAAATTGGCTTTTTGATATACTTTATTACAAAAGATCTTTATGTGTTATCTCATTATTCTGAGAATGCAAAAGATCACTAAAAAATAATTAACTAAAAAAAGAAATTTAATCCAATCCCAACCTTTGTTCTTACACCGGAAGTTTCCCTTTTACTTATATTCGTACTTTTACTATAGTCATCTTCCCATGTACTCTTGTATTCCGAATCAGTATAATAGTAAGCAAACATGACCGATGAATATATAGAAATTGATTTATTAAAAAAATATTCAACTCCACCCCCAAGATTTATCAGAAAAGGAGAATTTAAGTCTTCCAAATATTCTTCAAAGTTGTTAGTTTCTTTGTAAGTATTATTATCCGAAGGAAATAATACCTTGTTCTCTTCTGTTGCCCAAGCAAAAGTTTTACCCATGCCAATTATTATAAATGGACTAATTTTTTTTAGTCTTGTTTCCATTAGAAAAAACTTAAGACTTATTTCAAAAGTTAGCATATCTAAAGAGCTATTATTTTCGTTTCCATGATTTTCTACACGGAATGGATCTTTTTGTTCGTAATGGGATTCCTCGTATGTTTCAACATTATTGGAATTATAGGTAAAGCTAAATTGTAGAGAAGCATTGTTTTTAATTTTGTACGCTAAATAATATTCTATAATTGAATTGTTTTTTTCTAAAATATAGTAATAAGGATTATTTCTCAAATCATAATAGCGCATAAGAACATCTCCATCGTTTAGAGAATATGGTATATAAAAAATTCCAAAAGAAAATTTACTTTGTTCATGTTTATCAATTTTAGTTCGCTCATATGCTTCCATAGTATACTCTTTACTTGAAGTCATTTGTTTTCTAAAATTCTCTCTATTCTCTAAAATAGTTTGGAGAGAATCTAAATTCATATTAAAACCACTTTCAAGGGTATAAACCTCACCATAGTTTTTTATAAAAACGGAATTAAGTTGCTTCAAGTTAAATATTGTATATTTACTTTTTTTGTGGAAAATTTTTACTGTTTGATCTGTTATGTTGGAAATGTAACATGGGTAAGAGATATTTTCAATTGAAATTAAGGTATCTGTTTGAGAAAACATAATTGAAGAAAACAACAGAACAAAAAGACCACTCATTAAATATTTCATATTAAAATCCGTTTGTTTTATAAGATAGATGGGTATTAAAATACAAACATCTAATTTATAAAGTCAAGTCAATTATGAAGGGTTATTTTTATTAGTGACTTGCATAATCTGTAAGCCAACTACATCACAGCTTATGTAAAAATAATTTTATATGTTTGCAACTTAACTGAATATTGTATTACTAAACTGGTACAGAACAATGGGAAAAATTATTGCCTTTGCAATGCCAAAAGGTGGCGTTGCCAAAACTACTTCAGCTGTTAACCTAGCTATTGCTTTAGCAAATAAAAAGAAAAGAACTTTACTTATAGATGCTGATCCAGCAAACCAATGTGCTATTGCTTTTGGTCTGCCAGATGACTCTGAAATTGGAACATTGTTTAATGTTTTAAATTATACTCAAAATTGTGATGAAGCGATTAATACAACTGAAAATCCCTACTTTGATATTCTTCCGTTTAAAAATATTTCATACGAAGAAGAGCTACTTTTAACTGATCTTAGCTTCGATCAAAAATTATTTGAAAATTTAGTGGCACCATTTATTGGTGGTTATGATTATGTTTTAATTGATTGCCCGCCAACATTGGTGGGAATGACAGCAAATGTTTTAAATATTGCTGACTCAGTTTTAATACCAGCAAAGTCAAGTAAATTTTCAATATCTGCCATAAAGAAAATAATTGATAGAGTTGAATCTATTGCTCAAAATGGAAATAGTAAGTTAAAAGTTGAAGGAATATTTTTAACAATGCACGAGCTTAATACTAAAGCAGCTTTTTCTACTAAAAAAGAACTTTATGAGCTTTATCCAAACAAAATGTTAACAACTGCAATTCCTAAAAATGTAGCTGCAGAAGAAGCATCGTTTAGAAGTGATCCGGTAATTATTGTTGAGCCAAATGCTAAATCTTCATTGGCATATACTCAATTAGCAGATGAAATTATTGAACGCAATATTTCATTAAATTCAGAAGAATTTCAGACTTTTTCTGATGTAGATTCTTTGGATAATTATTGATTCCAAGCAAATTAAATGTAATTACTAATTGAGTAATTACATTTAATTTTTTAATCTGTTTTTAATTTTTTGAGTAAGCTTGTTTTATATGTTGAATATAAGCTAATGGTCCGCCAGGTTGGTAACCGGTTTGAAGAACAACATCTGCGTTTTTATCTAAAAGAAGTACAGTTGGAAATCCCTTAATTCCATATTTATTTGCCAATGTTCTGTTATATTCCTTTTTTTCAACAGTTTGTTCTATTGAGCGAGGAAAATCCAAATTTACAAGAATAATATTTTCTTTTGCATAGTCAAGAAACTCTTCTTTGAACATAACTTCATCGTTTAATTTTATACACCATTTACACCAATCAGAACCAGAAAATTGTAGTAGAATTGGTTTGTCTTCATTTTTTGCAACCTCAATAGCTTCTTCAAGATTTGTATGCCAAACTTTATCCTCTGCACAGCTAATGAGAAGAAAAATAGATAGTAATAATAATAAGATTTTTTTCACACTAATTTCCTTTGCTATATGTTATAAAATTTTGATTTCAAATATAGTTTTTATTATTAAGTAAATACATACGAGATTTAGTACTTTTTTACTTTAAATTTTCGGAGAATCTTTTTTACTTAAAAAATCTTAAACTAATCAAGGGGAAACTTGGAAAACAGTTTGGCAAATAAACTATACTAGAATAAATGATAAGAATTAAATTTACATTGGATTTAATATTCCTAATCCGATATTAAAATGTTACTTCTCTAACTTTAACACAAAAGGAATTGTTCCTAATCCAATTATTGCAGCAAGTGTATAAGTGGTTTGCAATGAAAGCCAATCAGCAGAAAAACCAATTATTGAAATAGTTATTGCACTAGTTAAAAAATTAATTGTCATATAAACACCATTTAGGAAAGTGGGGAATTTTGACTTTGTTTCGTTAACAAGTGCCAATAATACAGGAGTAAACGCAAAAATAAAAAAGCCCAAAAGAATTAGAAAAACAAACGAGAACATTGTACTCGAAATTATGAACAAATAAAATAGTATTGGGTTCATAATACTTGCAAAGAGGAGCACTTTTTTTCTTCCAATTTTATCAGAAATAGTTCCAGAAAAAAAAGTACCGGCTGCACCGGCAAACTGAAAAATTGATAAAGCAATTCCGGCATACCAAAGACTTTCGCCTTTACCTGTTAAATAAACAGCAAGGAATGTAGTTAATGTTCCTTTAATTATTGAATTAAAAAAAGTAATGCCAAGTATTATAGTGAATAGAGGAAGCAATTTCCTAAATGCTCCGTAAACATTTTTAGTTTTAATTTTCTGTGTTGCCTGTGGAACGAACAAATTTTTAAATCTGAAATATAGTAAAATAGAAGCTGTTAATCCAAATGGAATAAGTCTATAAGTTCCTTCCAAACCCCACAATGAAACTCCGCCAAGAATTACAATTGGTCCAACAGAGCGAGCAAGTTCTCCGCCAAGCATAAAGAAGCTCATTCCTTTTCCAATTCGTTCTCCGGCAACTTGTTTAATCATAACTGGAGCAGGAACATGAAACATTGATGCACTTACTCCCATTGCCAATAATATTATAACCAAAAAAATATAACTTGGAGCTAATCCCAACAAGCTCATTGCTATTACTGTAATTGATGGTGATAAAATCACAAAATATTTTAAGCTTATTTTATCAGCAAGTAAGCCAACAAAAGGATTAAATAATGATGGAAGTCTTTGAGCAATTGTTAATAGTGCTGCAAGCGAATATGACATGCTAAATTTTTCTATCAACAATGGTAAAATTGGTGCAAGAAAAGATGAATAGACATCATGAATAAAATGTGCTAAGGAAATTAATAGAATATTACCAGTTTGAAATTTTTTAGGAGAATTCATGTATAATTATTTGAAGCCATATTTGTGAATGTGATAAATTGCCAAACCTAAAACAGCAGCTCCTTGTGTATAACCCAAGACTTGCCCAAACACACCAAGATCTGTTTTTCGCTTTCCATCTCTGTAGACTTTCATCGCAAGATTAATTTCATTTTTTATTCTTTGTCTTTCAGAATAACTGAGTGGTTTATTCTTTTCTTCTTCAAGATAAATTGGAACAATAAACTCAAAAGTCTCTGCAAATGGGTCATAAGCTTTTCCAAGTGATAGCAAAGGTGATTTAGAATTTATGTTTGGAGATAATAAAAGTTTATATTTTTGTTCATTAACATTTTTGGTTGTATCATTTGAAGCTGTGTGTAAATTTAACTCGCTATTTTCTTGTGCAAACAAAAATCCCATTAGCAAAAAATAGAATATTAAATTCCGAAAAATATTCCCCAAATATAAGTTCATACCAATAACCATTATTTTTAATTGACGATTTCTAGAAAGTCTAAATATGTTTGAGATATATTTTTTGTCATGGTGAATCCCCAATCAAGTTGAGGACAGGTTTATTTCAGCATCTGTTTTTTCAACAAATTACTATACAAGATTCCGAAACAAGTTAGGAATGACAGTAACAAAATGTCTTATCACAATACATGGTTTTAAGATTTCTCAATCGCTAAAAAACAAGCTCATTTCGAAATGACAAATATTTCATACCACTTTTAAAAAGTATCATTTTAAAGAGAACTATGTGACAAAGACAACTAAAACATAAAAACATTATTTTCTTTTACCGAGTCTGGAATATATATGTTTCCAACTTCAACGCTTTTTACCTTTTTAGAATTTTCAAGTTTTACTGTTAAAGTTTCATTTCCATCTTTCCAAACTCTTGCAGATTTTTCAATTGTTTCTTTCGTTCCATCTTCAAACTCTAAAGTAACAAGAACTCTCGTCGGAATATTTCCAAGCTTTGTAATTTCAACTGAAATGTTTTTATCATTTTGTGTGGCATTAGAAATTGCTAAATCGGGATAACCAAATTCATAAAACCAAGGATTCCAAAACCAAGTTAGATCTTCACCAACAACATCATTAAATGTAAAAAAGAAATCTTGAGGAATTGGATGTTTTTCATTCCATCTATCCATATATTCCAACAAAGCTTTCTTAAACAAATCACGACCAAGCAATAACTCCAATTCTCTATAAGCGTTTGCGGGTCTATTATAAAATCCCGTTCTAATATAACTTCCTTTATATGAATAAGAAGGAACGATTGGAGGAAGTTCGCTTTCTTTTCCTGCATTCTTAGAGTAAGTCACAGATCGCCCTTTCCAATAATCATAAGATGGAACTATTCTTTCAACAACTTCTCTTGGAAAAAATGAAGCCCAACCTTCATCCATCCAAGCATATTTACGTTCATTTGTTCCCATGTGAAAAGGAAAATAGCTGTGTGTTAGTTCATGAAAAATTAATCCTACAAGTCTTTCTTTTTTTAAAGGAGCACCATTATTCGCCATCATTGGTGTTTCCATTCCACCACTTCGGTTTCCATTACAAAATGACGTTGCATGCGAGTATGGATAAGGATAACCTGGAAGTTCATGGGACAGATAATCAATACTTGCTCTAGCAAACTGAGCTCCTTGATCCCAATGAATTGTGCTGTCTGGAAAAACTACGTCTGTAAGAACTCTTCGTTTTGTTTTACTATCAACCTCAACACTCGCACCATCCCAATTAAATTTTTTGCTTAAAGCAAAAGAAAAATCCGAAGCATTTTTTGTGCTAAACTTCCAGATATTCTTATTACTACTATTTGTGATGTTACCTTTTTTGTAATCATCTTGTGTTATAATATTAATTGTTTCGTCTGAAGATTTCGCTAATTCATATTTTTTATAAATATCATCTCTAAAAATTTCTTTTGCATTATTTAGATCACCAGTTGCCCAAACTAAATACTCTTTGGGTGTCTGAATCCGTACATCAAAATCTGAGAAGTCATTATAAAACTCTACAATGCCTTTGTAATCTATCATGTCCCATTTATCAATATCATCGTAAACAGATATTTGAGGATACCAATAGGATAGAAACAGAGTTCCATTTCCATAATTACCCATTCTAATTTTGAGTTTTTCATGAATTGAAAATTCCCAGCCAATTCTTATTTCCAGTTTACTGTTAGGAGGTAAATATTCAGAAAGCTTTACAATCATATTTGTTGAAGTTCTTGTAACCATTTTGCTTTTAGATGACACATCTACAGAATCTGAATCAATTTGCAAATAATTTATCTTTACGCCTTTTGTTAGTCCACTTGGATTTGTATACCAATCTCTTGAAGCTCCTTTTTTTAGAATATCTTGATAAAGTCTAATTACAATAAATTTAAGCGTATCAGGACTATTATTAAAATAAGTTACAACTTCATCACCAATCAAATAACTGCTACCTGGTAAAATTTTAGCTGTAATTTCATACTGGGATTTATTTTGCCAATAGTTTTCGCCAGGTTTTCCATCATATGAACGAGTGTTCGTTTCATATGCTTTCTGAACGTTTAGTGGAATATATAACTTTGAATTTTGAGCAACAATTTGTAATGTGAAAAATATAAGAACTAAAAAAAGTAATGAGTTTCTCATTTTTGCTTTTCCTTATAAAATGTAAATAATATTAGGTGCTAATCTAAAACAAGTTTGTGATCCAAATTAGCAAGTTTTAAGCTGAGGTGATAAACTAAATTTGACATCTTATTAATTTTTTCAAAATTGATTTTATCAACAGTATCGCTTGGCTTGTGATAATCATCCATCATATAGTCATAGAAAAAAACGATTGGAATTCCATTGTTCACATAATTTACATGATCACTTCTATAATAAAATCTATTCGGATCTTTTGGATCATCAAATTTGTAATCTAACACAAATTTTGCTGTTTGAGCATTTGCTTCTTCAACTAATTTTCCAAATTCAGTACTCATTTTTTTTGAGCCAATTGAATAAATTGAGTCAACACTTTTTCTACCAACCATATCTATATTAATATTTGCAATAGTGCTTTTTATAAAGCTGCTGTTTGCAGTCAAATATTTTGAACCTTTTAATCCTTTTTCTTCTGCCGTATGAAATGCAACAACGACAGATCTTTTATTATTATTCTGCAAAGAAAGCTGTCTCATTGTTTCAAGTATTGCAACAACGCCAGAACCATCATCATCTGCTCCATTAAATGTTTTTTCACCCTTTTTGCCAAGATGATCATAATGGGCAGTAATTACAATGTATTCATTTTTCAATTTTTCATCTAAGCCTTCTTTAATTCCTATAACATTCCTTGCAGTTTTAATTTCCTTTTCATATGAAAATTGAAATTCAACTTGTTTGATTAAGTCAAATGATAATGAATCATTTTCTGAAATTTCATCATAACTAAATAGTTCATTTTGAAATAGATTCTGTGATTCTTCAATACTTAAAACAACCATTGGTATAGTTGGAGTTTCTTTTGCAGTATCTTCTTCAATAAGTTTAAATCTACTTGATGTTGCCCAATTTGCGTAACCAGTCCATTGGCTTTCCATTTTTTTATCAGCAATTAGAATAACTCCTTTGGCACCATGTTTTTTTGCGTTTGAAATCTTATATCTCCATTGACTTAATTTTTTATCTTCAGTCTTGTTAAAAGATTCTGGTATTCTACTTTTTAATAAAACAACTTTATTTGAAACATCTATTCCAGAATAATTATTAAATTGTTTTTCTTCTGACGAAATACCATAACCCACATAAACTATTGGATATTTTTTATTAGTTAAGGAAGTATCACAAGTAATCATTGGATTATAAAATACGTTGCTGCCATTTAATATTTCTTTACTTTCTAATGAATTATAAATAATAATATTTGAATTTCCAGAAATTCCTTTTAGTGACATTTCAAACTCTTGGAAATACGTTTCATTATCTGCAAATGGCTTGATTCCGTATTTTTGTAATTCTTTGGAAATATATAGAGCGGCTAATTTTTCTCCACGTGATGCAGTTTCTCTACCTTCTAATTCATCTGAAGCTAAAAATTCTAAGTTAGCTTTTAGATTAAGAAGACTGAATTAGA
>Ga0209633_10001155_pt1 | contig 28225 bp, 28 predicted proteins | sample Cruoilmetagenom1_FD_187290 | JGI IMG/M metagenome (GOLD analysis project Ga0209633, IMG submission 187290) | Oil polluted marine microbial communities from Coal Oil Point, Santa Barbara, California, USA - Sample 1 (SPAdes) (version 2) | ecosystem: Environmental > Aquatic > Marine > Oil seeps ... | reverse complement strand
TCTTCTGGCTTTGCGCGAAGGCGACTTCACGACCTCAAGGCGGGTGGCGTTAGCCATTAATCATGCGCTAGGCATAGGTACCGCCGAGGCAATTGATGCGACAGCCATTCGGGTTCATGTTCCGGATTATATCTCGGATCGGGTGGAGTTTATGTCGGTTGTTGAAAATTTGCAAGTCAGGCCAGACGACGCTCCTGCACGGATAGTGGTAAATTCCCGAACCGGAACCGTGGTCATCGGTCAGCATGTTCGTATCATGCCTGCAGCGATTACGCATGGCAATCTGGTAGTTACCATCAGTGAACAGCCTGGCGTATCTCAACCTGATCCGTTTGGCGGCGGAGTGACGGCGATCATACCCCAGAGTCAGATGACGATCACCGAGGAAGGTGAACGGATGTTTGTATTCGAGGGTGGCAATACCCTTCAAGATTTGGTTCAAGCGGTCAATGAAGTAGGTGCGGCGCCGAGCGATCTGGTCGCAATTCTTGAGGCGCTCAAGAGAGCAGGCGCTTTGCAGGCAGAATTGACTATTATATAACGAACAGGCACGTAACTATGGTTTCACAAGCATCCATGGCAGGGGCGGCAGTTTGGGATTCATCCTATTACGATACATTACGCAGCAAGGCTGCCAATCCTGATAAGGAAGTGATTGAAAAAACTGCGCGACAGTTTGAATCTTTACTGATTGAACAGATCATCAAGGAATCAAAGAAGGTGCGTTTTGATGACAGTGTTTTGTCGAGTAGTGAGCATACCCGCTTATGGGAAGATATGTGGGGGCAGCAACTTGCTGTCGAACTCGCGCAGCGTCATGGATTCGGTGTCGCGGAGTATGTGGTCGAGGCTATGGAAAAGCAGCAGACTGATGTCATTCACGTAACCAAGGAATAGCGAAGTCAGTTCATGGTGGTCGCCGTACTAAAATTCCTGACAGAATGGTCGCTTAATTAAGTGACATAATTGATTGAGACAGCAGAAGGATTCCAGAATGCCAGATCCGGTTTTAGGCATTGGTGTTAGTGGATTGCTGGCCAGCCAGCAACAGATGGCTACGACAGCACATAACGTGTCTAATGTTAATACCCCAGGCTATAGTCGCCAGAGTGCAGAGCTCGTGACTGCCGAACCCGATTTCAAGGGTTATGGCTATCAGGGTCGTGGTACACAGGTGGAAACGATCAGCAGAAGTTACAGCCGGTTTCTGACCCAGCAGGTTCAATCGAATACCGCCGGGAATGAAGCGGCTCAGGAATACGAACGAATGGCGGTTCAACTCGATAATGTGCTGGCCAATCCTTCAACAGGAATGGTTCCTGCGCTAGAGCGTTTCACAGGTTCCCTTCAGGATTTGTCAACCGATCCTACATCCGAGTCCGCTCGTCAGGTGGTATTGGCTTCGGCAGATGGATTGGCGGAAAGGTTTAATGGGCTGGATGTCAGGCTTGAAGAGTTACAGGATCAGGTCAATATTACGGTGAAGGATGGCGCCAGAGAATTGAATGCGTTAACCAGTTCCCTGACGCAACTCAACGAAGAAATAGCCTCCAGGCCCGGCGGTCCGTTTAGTAAGCCCCCCAATGATCTGCTGGATAAAAGAGATGAAATAGTGCGCCAAATATCTGAGCTGGTGGATGTGACGACCCTGGTTCAGAGTGATGGGACTTTTAACGTCTATATGACCAACGGACAGGCGCTGGTTCTTGGTACGTACGCGAGTACAATAAACACCGTGCCGGGAGAAGTGTATCCGGGTACCATCCGCCTGGTTGTTGAAGATAATTATGGCAATAGCGTCGATATATCGGATACGGTCAGAGGCGGGAAACTCTCGGGAGCCATGGCTTTTCAGAGTGAGATGCTTACTCCGGCTGAATTTGCTCTGGATGCAATGGCCTACAATTTGGCCAATGCGTATAATGCCGTACAGACAAGCGGCTATGACCTCGACGGAAACCAGGCGGCTCGTTCTCCTATATTTTACATCGGTTCAGGTCAGATGGGGGCTGCGAAGCGCATTTCCCTGAGTATGACCGATCCCCGCGCGCTGGCTGTGGCCACGGAGCCAGCTCCCGGCAATAACAAGAATGTTCTGGCGATGATCGAAATCAAAGACCAGAAAATGTTTGATGGCGGCAAAGCGGATGTTAATGTATTTTATGAAACACTGGTTGCCGACGTAGGCGGTAAAACGCGGGAAGCTCAAATTGATCGGGATGCGAAGCAGACGCTGTTGCGCCAAGCGATTGAATCCCGGGAAACCTTGGCAGGTGTCAATCTTGATGAGGAAGCTGCTAATCTGTTGCGTTTTCAGCAGGCTTATGCGGCCACGGCTCAGGTCATAAGCGCCTCGGATCAGGCTTTTCAGGAATTGCTTCAAGCGGTGAGGAGATAGGCCATGCGCGTTTCTACTGGCGAAATATATACGCAACAGGTTAATAATATTCAAGACGAAAATGTCAGGCTGAAAAAAACCACCAGCGAACTCAGCTCCGGGCTCAGGGTTGAGCAGCCCGCAGACGATCCGTTTGCCGCACGCCGCGTGCTCAATTATACAGGATTGGAAAATGACTTATTGCAATATCAGCGCAATATCGACTGGACTCGGTCTTGGCTGGTGCAACAGGAAGAGGTGCTTGACTCGTCATCTCAAGTTTTACGCGATGCCTACCAATTGGCGATTCAGGCAAATACTGATTCGTTAAACCAGGATTTGCGCGCAAACATCGCGCCTTCAGTTGTGCAATCAAAAGAGCAAATGTACGCTCTGGCCAATGAAAAAACAGCATCGGGCGAATATTTGTTTGCCGGAACCAACAGCAAGCGCATGCCGTTTGTTCTGTCCGGTAACTCCAGTGATATTAGAGCTTCGGTTCAGTATGTGGGCAACGCTCAAGAACGATATGTTGAAATTGGTCCCGCACGGGAAATGAGAATGAATGATGCTGGAAGCGATGTTTATCGTGTTCCTGGCACTCCACTGGATGTTTTTGCTACCTTGGATCAATTTATAATAGCATTGGAAGATCCCCGTGTGAGCAATGAACAGGCCCATCAAATACTCAACACGGTCATACGGGATTTGCAGCTTGAGATGGATCACATCAGTGCTGTTCAAAGTGATGTAGGCGCCAGACGGGAAGCTCTGGACCAAGAGGAGAATTTTAATTCGCGTTTTGTTCTGAATTCCCAAATTAACAAATCAAACGCTCAGGATGCGGATATCGTAGAGGTGGCCTCGAGACAGAGTCAGGAACTGCTGGCACTGCAGGCGGCTTATAAGGGGTTTGCCAGGATTCAGAATCTTTCTTTATTTGATGCTCTTAAGTAGTAATTCATGGAATCATTGAGGCGGCCTTTCTGCGAAAGCTGGGTTCTTTTTTCTGAGGTTGGCTGATCGCTCTTGTTCATTATTGTGAGCAGGTTGTTTTATCATCCGTTACCAGGGAAGCTCTGATTAAGTCATGAACTCGGTTCTTGCGTCCCTTATACCTAGTTCATCGTTGAAAATCCCTGCTAACCCGTGTAATTTATGTCTCGAATCTGAACATAATGAACCACAATCTCCTTCGTCCAGACTTGATCAGAGCTTCGCTGGCGTCTGGTTAGTGACATGCAAGGGTTTTGGCGCCTAAAAATGGCGCGATGCAGTTCAATTCTTTTTCAAATTATTTCTGGATCAGTTAATTTTGCGTGGTGGTTTTGACATTGCAGGGTCATGTGATGATAGAACCTGTTCCAGCGTTGTAAGAATATCCTCTGTGCCGGGTTTCGTTCGATACTCGTAATCAATAACAAAAATGATCATGATATGTCTGATAGTTAAGGTCGGGAAGGATATGGGTAATAAAGTATTAATAAGAATAATCATCGTGTTCGGGTGCTTGAGTACGATGTTGTCGGTTCAGGCCCAGGATGGCCGCAGATATGGGGCTTCAACCCCATTAGAAGCGGACCGATGGGAACTCGAAGCCATTTACCAGGATGATGATGCCTGGCTTCAGGATTATAAAAAAATCGAACAGGATTTGAATACAGCCTTTGAATGCAAAATGCATCTGCTTGATACGCCGCAAATGCTGCGAAGATGTGTGGAACATTATGAAAATTCGTCGATGCGCCTGGCTCGATTATGGTCTTACGCGTCGATGCTTTCCGATCAGGATGTTCGAGTGGGGAAACATTACGAACTGAGACAGAAAGCCTCCATGGGTTCCACTCAGTTTTCCAGTGCCTGGAGTTTTCTGAGACCGTCTGTGCTGGAAGCTGGCAAAGTCAAAATAGACAGCATGCTTGAATCTTATCCTCCTTTGGCTGAATATGAATATTTCCTCTCGGAAATACTGCGCACCAGGTTGCATGTACTCCCTCTGGCGCAGGAAGAACTTCTAATCAAAACTACAGCATTAATGGAAGCGCCCAAATCTTTTTATACGCTTTTGACCAGCGCGGATATTGACTGGCCTGAAGTGACATTTTCCAATGATCAGAAAATCAGGCTCGATCAAAGCGGATATGTACGCATGCGCGGAGCAAAGCGCAGAGAGGATCGGCGCGCTGCTTTTGATGTGTTTTGGGGTTCCTGGAAACAATATGAACGCAGCACTGGCGCCACCCTTTATGCGCAACTCAGACAGCATGATTTTGTAGCAGATGTTCGCCATTATGAAAACACGCTCACTGCCTCGCTTGATGATGAGAATATTCCAATGGCGGTGTATGACAGGCTCCTCACCGAGGTGAATCGGGGCATGCCTGTACTGCACCGCTATTTTCGACTGCGGGGTAAAATGCTGGGTATAGAAGATCTGCGCTATTACGATATTTACCCGCCCATGCTTGATTATGATCGCTCCTTTAGCCTGGAAGAAGCCAAGGAACTCACCATAAGAGCGGTTTCGATTCTTGGAGATGCCTATACTGAAGTGATGAAAAAGGGTTTCGTATCGCGCTGGATGGATGCCTATCCCCAACCCGGAAAAGTGCCCGGGGCTTATTCCAATGGCAGTGTGTATGAGCTACACCCTTTCGTACTCATGAACTACCACGACGATTATGAATCGGTATCAACCCTGGCGCATGAATGGGGGCACGCCATGCATTCCTACCTGGCGAATCGAAATCAGGGTTTCTTGAATGCAGATTATGCAACTTTTATGGCTGAAGTGGCTTCAACAGTCAATGAAGCTTTGCTGCTTTCCTATATGCTCGAACATGCGAAAAATAGTCAGGAGCGACTGTTTTATCTCGGGCAGGAACTCGAGAATTATCGTGGAACTTTCTTCCGCCAGGCCATGTTTGCGGAGTTCGAGAGAGACATACATCGCCGTGTGGAAAATAAACAGGCGCTTTCAGGGCAGAGTTTCAGCGAGATCTATATTAAATTGTTGCGCCGTTATCATGGTCAGGACGATGGTGTGATGATCATTGATGATGCCTATGGCATGGAATGGGCTTATGTGCCCCATTTTTATTACAATTATTATGTGTATCAGTATGCCACTTCCATAACTGCGGCTCATGCCTTTGCTTCAGGGCTGCTTGCCGGGGATGAGGCTATCATTGAAACTTATCTGAATTTATTACGTGCGGGTGGTTCCGCAAATGCTTATCAACTGCTGCGTGACGCGGGCGTGGATCTGGCCCGGCCCGAACCCTATCGGCGTTTGATCGCGCGTATGGATGTGATCATGGATGAAATGGAATCAATTCTGGAAAAGGACAAGCAATGAGCTTGCCACAGCAAGGGGGCATAGATCCCGTTTAGATGTTAGCGATACGGAATAAACCTGGCGGTGGTTTACCTATGGCAAACTATTAAAAGTCGCGTTGTTGCAGAGGTTGCCGGGTGGGCGAACAGATTAAACAACTCCATTTTACGTCTGCGCAGACTTCAGAATTTTCCAGGCGCCTGCGTAAAGAAACCGACCTGTTGCGGGAATGGGTGGTGGAGGATTATTTTGATGACAAGTGGTACCAAGGGGGATTTGAACTCGAATGCTGCATCGTCGATGAAAATCTTGACCCGGCACCGCAGAACCGAAGGTTGCTCGACAAGTTAAAACGCGTGCAGGTCTGCGAAGAGTTGGCGCGATTCGATATCGAATTCAACACCAATCCCCGTTGTCTGGAGAAAGGCGCTACCAGTGCTTTTCATGTCGATATTTCCACTTTATGGTGCGACGCCGTTGCGCAAGCGCGGCCACTTGGTTTGCAGCTTGTTATGATAGGGATTCTTCCCACACTGACCGCGCGCTCTTTGTCGCCGCGTTATATTTCGGAAGTGGCGCGTTATTACGCGCTTAATGATCAATTGTTGCGCCACCGTCAGGGCAGACCGATGCACCTTGATATTCTGGGCAATGAGCACCTTTCTATCGAACAGTATGATGTCATGCTCGAAGCGGCCGGTACTTCTTTTCAGATCCATATGCAGGTTCCTCCGAAGCTGGCGCATCTTTATTATAATGCCAGTCTTCTGGCTTCAGCTCCTATGGTGGCGCTCGGCGCCAATTCGCCTTATTTTCTGGGTAAGGATTTGTGGGATGAAACGCGCATTCCCATATTTGAGCAATCGGTGGAATCGGGAGGATTCGCCGGGGCTTCGAGAGGTCCTGTCAGACGATGCAGTTTTGGCAGTGGATTTCTCAGGCAGAGCATCACGGAATGCTTCGATGAAAATGTGGCGCATTTTCCACCACTTTTGCCCGTACTCAGTGATGATCCGCTCGAATCGTTGAAACATCTCAGGTTGCATAATGGAACCATATGGCGTTGGATTCGACCGATTATCGGTTTTGATGCTTTTGGTCGATCTCACATCAGGATAGAACAGAGGATTCTGCCCTCGGGTCCGACCCTGACAGACAGCATCGCCAATGCGGCTTTTTATTTTGGTCTGTGCCATGCCATAGTAAAGGAAGGTCGTGCGGAAAAGCCGGAGATATCATTCAGCCAGGCGAAAGATAATTTTTACAAGTCGGCGCGGGCGAGTTTCAATGCCCGATGCTTGTGGCTGGATGGGAAGGCGTATGCGGTTGATCGTCTGATCGCTGAAATACTCATTCCCAAGGCGCGCGAAGGTTTGTACGCTTTGAAACTTGATGGCGTTGAAATTGATCGCTGGCTTGGCATCATTGAGCAGCGGGTCGCGGTGAAGCAAAATGGAAGTGTATGGCAGAGGAAATATTGCCACAAATACGGTGTGGATCTTCGACGAATGCTTGGGGCTTACAAGGATCATCAAATGACGGATACCCCTGTCCATCTTTGGGAAGTATGAACATGGATTTACAAGAATTGTATTCTATTCCGCCGGGCTTGCTTGAAACCAGCCCGCGCGAACTGTACCGCATATTGTCGGCGCCATCACTCATCCACCTTCCGGGGCGCAAGTCGTCGACTTTGTTTGTTTCGGTGTTGCTGCACGGCAATGAAGATTCGAGTCTGTACGCCATCCAGAAGGTATTGCGTAAATATCAGGATCAGACACTGCCGCGCGCGATGAGCGTTTTTTTCGCCAATGTGCAGGCTGCGCGCTTTGGTATGCGTCATCTCGACGGGCAGCCGGATTTTAACCGTATCTGGCCACCCGGTGGGGAGGCGCAGGACAGTGAGGAAGCATTTCTCATGGCGCAAGTGGTGGATGCGATGGCTCGCCGCCAGATTTTTGCCAGCATCGATGTGCATAACAATACGGGACACAATCCGCATTATGCCTGTATCAATCGGCTCGATGATACTTTTCTCCAGCTTGCCCGCCTTTTCGGGCGCACCGTAGTCTACTTTACCCGCCCGAAAGGCGTCCAGTCCATGGCATTTGCATCCCTTTGCCCTGCAACGACACTTGAATGCGGGAAAACCGGGCAGGAAGCCGGCGCCGAACATGCCTTTGAATTTATTGATGCCTGTTTGCATATGGCGGAAATGCCGGATTATCCACTGCGCCATAGTGAAGTCGATATTTATCAGACGAGCACCATTGTGCATGTGAGAGATCACGTATCTTTCAGTTTTACGGATCATCGGGCAGATCTGTTGCTGGATCCTCAACTGGAATTTTTCAATTTTCGACCTCTTGAGCCAGGGACGCTATTCGGCAGATGTCGTTCTGATGCTAAGATCTGTCCTCTGATGGCGGTCGATCTGGATGGCCAGGATATTACAGATCAGTATTTTGCTGTGCATGAAGCCCAAATATTTTTGAAGCGTGCCTGCATGCCATCTATGCTGACACTAGATGAAACGGTAATTCAGCAGGACTGTGTATGCTATCTTATGCAAGCGGTTGAATTACCACAACGTTAGGGAGCCTCTGAACAAGTCATGAACCCGGTTCTTGTGTTTCTTATGCCCGGCTTCATTGTTGACAATCTTCGCCATAGCCCTGCTAACCCGCGCGATTTAACCCGAGAATCTGAACATGGGGAATCACACCTGAGCTTCGTCCAGACTTGTTCAGAGGTTCCTTAAGAAAATCGAGGCGATTTTGAATAAACAGGGAAGTAAGGGGCTGAGATGCTTTTGGATGACAGCGGTTCTACTATGGTGTTGTTTTCCGTTGGCGCAAGAACCCAAATCTCGATTTCCAACCTATGATGAACCGGATCCTCGCATTGGCACGCCCAACGATCCTTTATTTGATTGCGCCGAACCCGATGATGAAGATGGCGGGTTGGTTGAGCCTTGCCGTTTGCTTGAACAACAATACCAATTGTTCGGATTTGCGCCAGCCGACAGTCGGCAAACCGCGATCGATCATAGCGGTCATCCACAGGTCTCGGGTGTTTCCGCTGATTTGGCATGGAAGCGTACCCTGGGCGCGGCGTCAGTGATTATCGCCGTAACCGATACGGGAATCGTCTGGAGTAATGAAGATGTGCGCAGCAAAATCTGGCTTAATCGGGGCGAATTGCCCATACCGCACGGATGCCAGAGCTATGATTGCAATGGCGATGGCGCTTTCAATGTAGACGATTACAAGGACGAACCCCGCGTTTCCGATGGTAATGGCAATGGCATGCTCGATGGGCAGGATTTGATCCGGGCTTTTTCCGATGGGCTGGACGATGATGGCAATGGCTATATTGATGACATCGCCGGCTGGGATTTCCTCGATGACGACAACGATCCCGAAGATGCAATGAGCACCGCTTCTGCGTTTGAGCATGGTACAGATCGAGCGCGCAACGCGGCGGCACAAACCCACAACGCACAGGGAGAGGCCGGGATTTGCCCCGCTTGCCCGATCATGGTGACCCGGGTGTGGGATGGTTTTGTCATGCCTGGCGACCAGTTCGCCCAAGGGGTCGTTTATAGCGCCGATAACGGCGCTCGTGTCCAGATCTGCGCCATCGACGGATTACAAAATACCAAAACAGCCCGGCAAGCAACGGCTTATGCCCATGCTTTGGGTGTCATTCTGGCCTATACATCAAGCGATTTGAATACCTTTAGCCACAATTACCCGACCAATTACCCTGAAGCCATGTATATCAATGGCTGTGTTCCAGATATTTACGGACTGGATTTCCCCTGGCCAGAACGCTTGTTGCAGGCACTGAATCTGCCAGCGCAGGTGCCGCCGGTGCGTACCTATTTCCGCCATTCCAACTCTACCCAATATGGCGCCAAAAATCTGTTTTGTATGGCAGGGCAGTCGGGCAGTAAAGCCAGTGCCCGAGCAGCTGGTGTCATGGCTTTGTTATTCTCGCGCGGTATGGAGAAGGCAGTCGATATCGGTGCACCTTTATCCCCCAATGAAATAAAACAGATCCTGACCATGACAGCCGATGACGTAGTGGCTGAGGATACACTAGGACTGGGCCAGCCTGATCGCGCCTTGCCGGGTTGGGATGAGCATTTCGGCTATGGGCGTGTGAATGCAGGAAAAGCGCTGGATCGGATTGCGCCTCAATCGATTCCGCCGGAAGCATTGTTGCACGCTCCGGGATGGTGGGCGCTGTTGGATCCGGTGCGTTTCGCATCGGTGGATATTCGGGGTTATGTCGCGGCGCGCAGAGCTGAATCGTGTCAATACCGCCTCGAATGGGGACAAGGCATTGAACCGCAATCCTGGAATTCCATCGCACGGGGCGATTGCGCCGCTGATCGTGCTCAGATTCTGGGCGTGCTGAATGCGAAACAGGTCGGTCATGCCTTGCCGGGAGCTATCGAAGGCATAGCTCCTAAAACGCCCAATCAGTACGCCATCACTGTGCGTGTGACGGTTGTGGATGAGGCTGGGAATGAGGGTGAAGACCGACGTGTATTTTTCGTCTACCACGATCCGACGCTGCATGAAGGATGGCCGTTGTTTGCCGATACCGGAGGTTCGACTTCGCCGGTATTCTATGATCTCGATGGCGATGGTTTGCTTGAAGTCATCGATGCCAACAGCAGCGGAGATCTGTTCGTTTATCGGCACAATGGCAGCCCTTATATGGAGTTTAATGATGGGAACCCGTGGACGCTTCCGCCGGTGGATCATATGCACCCGGGCGCGCCTGCGTTTGCTTCAGGGGCCGTAACGCCATCGACATTGGGTTGGCGCACGCCTGCCATCTCCGATGTCGATAACGATTTGTATCCTGATATCGTAGGCCTTAGCGGCAATGGCAGCGTTTACGTATTGAGCCGCACCGGCGAATTGAAGTGGAGCGCATCGGTTGATCCGGCTCTGTCCGCGCCTGGGCAACGGACACGTACGGCCCATCCCAAAAAAGGATTTTTCGGTGCGCCCGTCATTGCGGATATTGACGCCGATGGTCAGAAAGAAATCATCGCCGGCGCCATTGATGGCCATATTTATGTATTCAATGGTCGCGATGGCACCTTGCGCCCGGGTTTTCCAGCGCGGTTGTTTGAGCGGAACGCCGGGAAAGAAAACTTCCATGGCGAAATTATCACGACTCCGGCTGTGGCCGATCTTGATGGTGATGGCATACTTGAGATCGTGTCCGCTTCCAATTCGATTTATTATGACGCCCGGCGTTCCCGGCCGGATAAGCTTGCCGATCGGTTTCGCGGCTTACTGGTGAATGTGTTGTCGCAGGTGAGTGGTGGTCAGATTTATATTCATGCCTTGCGCCACGATGGTACGCCCATGCCCGGCTGGCCGACGGCAATTCCTGCCGCCTTGCCTGACATTCTACCTTATATCGGCCCAAGCCATGCGGTGGCAGTGGCGGATTTCGACGGCGATGGCAACGATGAAGTGGTAGCCTCGGGCACCAGCGTTAATGTGCATATCATCGATGGCGATGGCAGCATCATACGCATCTTGCAAAGCCGGGTCGATGGAGAAGGTTTGCTGACCAGTTGGGTCATGAACATGTTTGAATATCCCGTGGTCGGGGAAATTCATCCGCAGGACGGGCTTGAAATCGTCAAAGGTGGCCTGGATCTGGCCGGCGTGGTCAATCTGGTCATCAGCGGCCAGAATTTAGCGTTCGATCACCGCATTCAAATGTGGAATGCCAGGCGGGGGCGTTATATTAGTGGCTATCCCCGACCGATTGATGATTATCAGTTGTTGAGTACGCCCGCGCTGGCCGATCTCAATGGCGACGGTTATTCCGAAGTTCTGGTCGGATCCGGAGGGTATCTGATCCATGCGTTCGATTATCGCGGTAGAGAGATTGATGGTTTCCCAAAATTCACCGGCGGCTGGGTTTACAGTGTCCCTGCCATCGGCGATATCGACGGCGATGGTTTACTGGAAATGGCAGTTTTTAGCCGTGAAGGATACCGTTTTGTCTGGGATTTGGAAGCGCGCAACGATTTATCCACCAATCGGCAGTGGTGGACGGAATCGCATGATGAGTGCCACAGCAACCGTTATAGCCATGATTGCCGCCCTCCTGCCGCGATAAGCGGCGCGGCGCTGGAAAATGGCGTGTTGACGTGGCGCGCCACCGGCGACGATTGGCGCATCGGTCGCCCTGCTTACTATGATATCAGAGGTTTTTCTGCAATTCCCGAGCATTGGGAAGCATGGAACAAAGGAAAACAGTTGGGCAAAATTGAAACCCTCATGGGCGGAAGGGAGTCGTATGTCTTGCCCATCTTGGAAAGCTTGCCGATTCTGGGATTGATTGCGGTGGATACGGCAGGAAACCGCTCAATTCCGGTTTACATTTCGCAGCAACCGGAGCGAGGGAACCACTGATCCATTCATGAACCGCCCCTTATGCCCCAGCTTCTTCGTTGCGTATCTTCGCAATAGCCTTGCTATTACAAAGATAAGTGTCTTGAATCTGAACATAAGGAACCACAATCACCTTTGTCCAGAATTAATCAGTGGTTCCTTTTTCGCTTTTCTGGCAGCCTTCGCGGTCAAGGTGCCCATGGTTCCGGTTCATACCTGGTTGCCTGATGCTCATGTTGAGGCGCCAACCGGCGGCTCGGTCATTTTAGCGGCAGTTATGCTTAAGGTTGGGGCCTATGGCTTCATACGTTTCAGTCTTCCTATCACGCCTCTGGCCTCTGCTGAATTGGCGCCATACCTGGTGGCCCTGTCTCTGATTGCCGTTGTGTACATCGGTTTTGTGGCTCTTGTTCAACAGGATCTCAAGAAGCTTATCGCCTATTCATCTATCGCCCACATGGGTTTTGTCACCCTGGGACTTTTTGTGCCGTTTATGTTGCCTGACCTCTGCAGGCCCAGGCCGGTGGTATGGCCGTTCAGGGGGCGCTGGTTCAGATGATCTCTCATGGTTTTATTTCAGCGGCCTTGTTTTTATGTGTCGGCGTACAGTTTGTGGATGGTCAAGCGGGTGGTCTTGGCGAACCTGGAGCAAAGGTTCGTGATCTGATGGACCTGAACAGTTCAGAGTTTGCCATGCTGGCGGTACTGGCCTTTTTGGTGCCAGGTCTGGGAATCTGGCCGGCCGGGCTTTATAAATCTGATGCAGCCATCAGTAGACGCTCTTCTTGCAGCATCGGTTTATGGCCATGGATGATGGGTGCGCAAGCAAGGTGGAACGGTCTTGGGCGTGAATTTTATATTTTGTAAAGAAATGGTGCAATAACAATATGCTGGGTTCTCTGAGTGCTGTGCTTCCTGAACTTATAGTTGCCACGGCGGCATGTCTTGCCCTGGTGGTGGATGCGCTCCGGCCCACTAAAAACGCAATTTCGGCCTTCATCATTTCTCTCGTGGCTCTTGCTCTTGTCTTTTTCCTGTCTTTTGGCGCCGCAGGAGAGGCTTCAGGCATCATGAGCGGCCAAGTCATCGCGGATCGCTTCGGTGCTGTGGCAAAGATGGTGATTGTGGCTGTTGTTTTCATAGTGCTTTGTTATTCTCACCCTTATCTTGCGGCTCGTTCTTTAGCAAAAGGTGAGTACTACGTTCTGGCCCTGCTGTCGACAGCAGGGATGCTTGTGCTGGTTTCGTCCGGCAATCTGGTGACGGTCTACCTCGGTGTCGAGCTCATGTCTCTTTGCCTTTATGCCATGGTAGCCTTTGATCGCGACAATCCCGGCGCTGGTGAGGCGGCCATGAAGTATTTCATTTTAGGCGCCATTGCCTCGGCTGTTCTTCTCTTGATTATGGAGAGAAAATGGCCCAATTTCTTAAAAAATCCGATATATGATAGCATGCAAGAAGCAAGGCACTATATTGAACAGGGTGAGATGGAGAGTGACTAGGATAAGATTTTCCAGTTTGTTGGCCATAGGCTTGTTTGTCGGCGGCACTCCTTCGGGTGGCCTTATGGCCAGGGATGTTATCAATGACATTAGATGGGAACTCAACCAACGCATCTATTTGGCGGAGATTGGCGGCACGTGGCATTACACAATTGAGGAGGCTGCGGGTATTGGTGAAGGGATCGGTATTGCGTGGGACGTTTCACTCTTCGATGTGGACGAGTTCAGGGTGGGGCTGGAAGTGGAGCTGGAGCATGGCCTGGTGGATCCGGGCACCAATGTGACGGATGATGATCCGGGTTTTACTGGAAAGATCGCCCTCGCTCATCTGAATAAACTGCCGGATTATTACTTACGGTTGTTGGAAATGGAACTCAGTGGTGCGATGATTAGTGCTGTCCCGGGAAGCGCTTTGTTCCTGGAAGGAAAAATCAGGGATGCAGCCTGGGAATACATACAGGCCAGCTATCTAGAAGAGATAGGCGGCACGTGGCATTACACGATTGAGGAGGCTGCGGATATTGGTGAAGGAATCGGTATCGCGTGGAGCGTTTCACCCTTTGATGTGGACGAGTTCAGGGTGGGGCTGGAAGTGGAGCTGGAGCATGGCCTGGTGGATCCGGACACCAATGTAACGGATGATGACCCGGCTTTTACCGGAAAGATCGCCCTCGCTCATCTGAATGAACTGCCGGATTATTATTTCCGATTGCTGAGAATGGGACTTCGGGCCGAGTAGACGGCACTGACTTGAGTGCAGCGAGCCACCGAATACGTAATGGAGGCGGATGATTTTGATGTTTCGATGCGTGCCGGGGCACGGGCCGGGCGAAGAAAAAATATCCGGCCCCCTTGTGCGGCCATTTCCATTCTCGCCGTCAGCTTGCCACCACGGGTGCCATCAAGGATGATTGCGCCTTCCTGGCAGGCTGTTGAAATTCGCTGAATTGTGCCAGATACAAGGCAAAATTCAGCGAAAAAACGGAGTTTACAGGTGTAAATGAGTATTTTGAACTTGATTTTAACACCGTAGATGGCCGAGTTAGTAGAATTTCAACAGCCTGCTAAAGCACTTTCCACTGCACCAGTGTATAGGGCTGATCCCCTCCGTGATCTTCGAACACGGTCTCCAACATCGGCTCCAAAGGAAACGGCCGCCTCAGGGTCACCTGGCAGGTTTCCGATCATCCGGATGCCGTCATAATCCGGCAATTCAACCAGAACCACCATATAAGGTCCATGATCCTTCAGTGCTGGATGAACCGGATGCCATATCCGCTGGTAACTGTATATATTTCCCTTTCGGCTTATCTCTGACCAGCCCATATCCAGAGAATTGCAGTGATGACATATCCATTCTGGCCCCCACTGGTATTTGTTGCATATGGTGTTGTTTTCCGTTGGCGCAAGAACCCAAATCTCGATTTCCAACCTATGATGAACCGGATCATCGCATTGGCACGCCCAACGATCCTTTATTTGATTGCGCCGAACCCGATGATGAAGATGGCGTGTTGACGTGGCGCGCCACCGGCGACGATTGGCGCATCGGTCGCCCTGCTTACTATGATATCAGAGGTTTTTCTGCAATTCCCGAGCATTGGGAAGCATGGAACAAAGGAAAACAGTTGGGCAAAATTGAAACCCTCATGGGCGGAAGGGAGTCGTATGTCTTGCCCATCTTGGAAAGCTTGCCGATTCTGGGATTGATTGCGGTGGATACGGCAGGAAACCGCTCAATTCCGGTTTACATTTCGCAGCAACCGGAGCGAGGGAACCACTGATCCATTCATGAACCGCCCCTTATGCCCCAGCTTCTTCGTTGCGTATCTTCGCAATAGCCTTGCTATTACAAAGATAAGTGTCTTGAATCTGAACATAAGGAACCACAATCACCTTTGTCCAGAATTAATCAGTGGTTCCTTTTTCGCTTTTCTGGCAGGGATCAAGTCTCAAATCGATGCAGAAGCCGACAGGATATCGGCGGTTGGTATGGTATCTGCTGGATGTGCGCCGTAATGAGTAAATTTTATTTTGCCATCCTTGCCGATGATAAAAGCGGCCGGCAATTGCAATTCATTGCCTTCGAAAGGTCCGTGCATGTGTCCCTTGATGGTAGCTTTCGTTGCCTTGCTCAAGACCTTGGGGTTCAACATAGGCAAGACGCCACCTGACTTGACGTCATATAAATCGTAAAGCTTGCGTTCGAGGTCGGGAACAAGCTCTACATGCATGTCCCGTTTTTCCAGATACAGGTGCGCCCGATCCGGGCGGGTTTCCAGAATCACCAGCAGTTGCAGGTTCTGGCCTTTGAACTGGTCAAGTTCCTCTTCGAGTTCGGTAAGGCGCAGACGGCTTAATGGGCAGCCGAGGAAACGCAAAAAAACCAGGCACGCCGGACCCTTGTCTAAAAGAGACTGAAGGGTAATGGTGTGCCCTGATGATGTGGTTGCTGTAAAATCAGGGGCGGCATCACCCGTTTGTACCGTCATAATATAATCTCCAGTGGTGTTGCCATTATCAATACCTATTTGCAGAATAAGAAATTATAAGCCAGAATTAATGGCAATATATAAAACAGCATAAAGATATTTTGATGATAGCACACGGAATTGAGAGAAGCTATCGGGTGGGTTGAGACCGGGTTTTGATAGAATCACTGCGCTTATATTGCGTTTAATTATTGAGGAGCGTTAGGGAACCTCTGATCAAGTCTGGGCATAAGGGAACGCAAGATGCGAGTTCATGAATGGATCAGTGGTTCCTTAGGGTTGTTCCTCAGCCAGTTCAATATTATGAATTCGATATCTAAAGTTTAGACTTAACGATTACCACAGGTTATAATACAAAGCTGTAATTCCTTCTGGCTCCAATCTCAACCAACATGGCTTGAGATATTAACCCGGCCTCTTAATAGGTTGTATTGGTTGTGCATAAAAGTGCTTTATCTAAGCATATTTTGTTAAAAACAACCTCTCCGTTTGAGGGTCGGCTTAATATAACGATATGACCAGCGATCGCATCAAAACTCAACTATGAGTGAAGATTATATGACTAAACATCAAACTGATGCTTCTCAGGGTTCTCCGAGGGCGACTTCTTTTGATTACAATGATCTTATATCTTGTGCTTATGGTGAGCTTTTCGGGCCGGATAATGCGAGGCTTCCTTTGCCGCCTATGCTGATGTTTGATCGCATCACGCGAATTTCGGCGGATGGGGGGCAGTACCAAAAGGGTTATGTCGCTGCTGATTTATCCATCAAACCCGATCAATGGTTTTTTGAATGCCATTTTGCCAGCGATCCGGTTATGCCAGGATGTTTGGGTATTGATGCTTTATGGCAATTGCTGGGATTTTTCCTTGGCTGGATGGGTGGGCAGGGTCGGGGTCGGGCGCTCGGAGTCGGTGAAGTCAAGTTTTCCGGCCAGGTTATGCCTTATCATCATGAAGTCAGGTATGAATTGAACATTAAGCGGGTGCTGCGAAGCAAGCTTTTCATGGGCATAGCAGATGGAACCATGGCAGTGGACGGTGATGTTATCTATACCGCCCGCGATCTCAAAGTCGGCCTGTTCAGTCAGGCATCGTTGCAACCTGTCAAAAAAGACAAATCAACCAGTTGAATGACACATTAATCTTATGGATAAACAAGTTATGTCACGTCGAGTCGTGATTACAGGCATGGGTATTGTATCTAGTATAGGCAATAACAAAGACGAAGTGGCGGATGCTTTGTATCAAGGGAAAAGCGGGATCGTGCATTCTTCTGAGTATGAAGAGTTTGGCTTCCGTTCCCATGTGCATGCTCCGATTGATATGGATGTCAGCAAACATATCAACCGCAAACTCTTGCGCTTCATGGGCGATGCTGCGGCCTATGCGTATGTTGTCATGGAGGAATCTATCGCCGATGCGCAACTGCCAGAAAACATTCTGTCACACCCTCGAACTGGTTTGATTGCAGGATCGGGCGGGTCATCCTATGCCAACATTATTCAGGCCGTTGACACTTTTCGCAGCAAGGGAGCGCGGCGTGTAGGTCCTTACATGGTATCGCGCACCATGGCCAGTACTGTGTCAGCCAATCTTGCCACCGCGTTCGGAATCAAGGGGGTAAGCTACAGTCTTAGTTCGGCTTGCGCTACCAGTGCCCACTGCATAGGAACAGCCTGTGAGTTGATTCAGTGCGGGAAACAGGATGTGGTGTTTGCCGGTGGCGCTGAGGAATTGCACTGGAGTATGAGTCTGTTCTTCGATGCCATGGGGGCTTTGTCATCCCGTTACAATGATACGCCTGAATCCGCCTCCCGTCCCTATGATGACGGGCGAGACGGGTTTGTGATTTCGGGCGGCGGCGGTATGGTGGTACTGGAATCGCTTGAGCACGCTCTGGAGCGAGGCGCCCCTATCTACGCTGAAATTGTGGGTTATAGCGCCACTTCGGACGGTTATGACATGGTGGCGCCTTCGGGTGAAGGTGCCGCGCGAAGCATGACCCAGGCTCTGGCTGATGTTGACGGAAGAGTCGATTATCTGAATACGCATGCCACTGGGACGCATATAGGTGATCTCAAGGAACTAGAGGCAGTGCGGGAAGTTTTCGAGTATCAGAAAATTCCACCCATTTCCTCCACCAAAAGTCTGACAGGACATTCGTTGGGGGCTGCGGGCGTTCACGAGACCATTTATACGCTGTTGATGATGAACAAGGGATTCATTGCCCCATCGGCTAACATATTTCAGATTGATGAAATGGCGAGTAAATTTCCGGTGGTCACACAGCTTCAGACCAACCTCAATATTGAGCGAGCCATGACCAACAGTTTCGGTTTTGGTGGCGCTAACGCTACACTTGTTTTTCAGCGCTATTCTGGTAGCAATTAAGCGCCTGATAGATTTAATTCGATCCGGTTACATAATTCCGGATCCATGAGGTCGATAAATCGCTTGGCTTGCGGGGTGAGAAATTTGCTTTTTCGCATCACTACCCCGTAGGAGCGCTTTGGGAAATGCTCGTCAATGGGTATGCAGTGCAAATTTTCTTTTCCCGTCAGACATATGCTGGTTACGATGGATATTCCCATACCCAGCGCGACATAGGTTTTAATGACTTCCCACCCGCCCGCTTCCAGGGTGACGCGAAATTCCAGGTGGTTTTGCTGAAAAATCATTTTGACTACCCGCCAGGTGCTCAGATGCCGTGGCGGGAGAATTAGCCCATATTTGCTGATTTCTTCCAGGGTAACATGGCCCGATCGGGATAGAGGATGGTCCAAAGGGGTTATGAGTACTGGATCATACGTATAGATAGGGTAGTAGATGATATCATCGGGAATATCGAGCATAGATCCCACGGCGAAATCCACCTCGTCGGCTCTCATCATTTCAAGCCCGTCCCTTCCGGTGACATTATGAAGGTTAAAGCGGATGTGCGGATATTGTTGCGCGAAGGAACTCACGATATTGGGCAGGAGATAAAGCAGGGTGGATTCTCCCGCAGCGATGTCGAGGCGTCCGTATTCACAATTTCCACGCCGGGCAGAAAAATTTTCCGGCAAAGTTTCCATGCCATCTACGAGAGGCAGGCAAAGTTCATAAAGCACCTGTCCATCAGGCGTCAGTTTTATCTTAGGACCCCGTCGTTCAAACAAAACTACTTTGAGTTCACGCTCTAAAGCCTGGATTTGCAGGGAAACCGAGGGCTGACTGAGATACATCCGCTCTGCCGCTTTGGATATGCTGCCAGTTTGCGCAGCATGACAAAAGCCCCGCAACTGTTGAAATCGGTTATGTTTATAATATTGTCTGGCGCTATGTTCTTCTATTGCCATTATGGTAATAGACTCCTGTGTGTTGCCATTATGGCATCAATAGATTCCGATGGAATATAAAAGTAAGTAATAATAGGTTCAAGTTCAATGATTTATGTAATTGTACATTATGTTATAATCACCACTTATAGTATAGTATAAGTATCTAGGCAATACATACATGCATGAACTTTTTTGCGGGGTTTACTAACGATGATGCAGCAAAGTGGTGAACGAATGGCATCAAAATCTGTTGATATTTCAGGAGTCTCTATCCTGGCTCCATTGGATGAAGGATATCAATCCATTCTCAGCAAGGAGGCCGTGGGATTTGTCGCTGCGTTATGTCAACGATATACATCCGAAGTGCACGCTCTGCTTGCGCGAAGATCTGAGCGGCAGGCATTTTTTGACCAAGGTGGTCTCCCGGACTTCCTGCCTGAAACCGAGCATGTCAGAAATTCGGACTGGCGTGTAGCGCCCATACCGGAAGATTTGCAGGATCGAAGGGTCGAGATCACCGGTCCGGTCGATCGAAAAATGATTATCAATGCGTTGAATGCCAATGTAAAGTGTTTCATGGCTGATTTTGAAGATTCGCTTTCACCGACGTGGAATAACATCGTTAAGGGTCAGATTAATCTCAGGGATGCCGTAAACCGCTCCATTGATTTTGTCAGCGAACAGGGCAAAGCGTATTGTCTTCAGGATCATCCCGCAGTTTTAATTTGTCGCCCCAGGGGCTGGCATCTGTTTGAAAAGCATATTACGGTAGACGGCAGGCAGGTTCCGGGTGCTTTGATGGATTTCGGGCTTTATGTGTTTCATAATGCCCAAGCCCTTCTCGACCAAGGCAGCGGGCCTTATTTTTATCTCCCAAAACTGCAGAGTCATCTTGAGGCTCGGCTGTGGAACGAGATTATGGATTTCTCGGAGCAGTATCTTGGTCTTGAACATGGGGTAATCAAGGCGACCATATTAATTGAAACTCTGCCCGCCGTGTTTGAGATGAACGAAATTCTCTATGAAATGCGCGATCATATCGTTGCGCTCAATTGCGGGCGCTGGGATTACATATTCAGCTATATTAAAACATTGCGTGAACATGGCGACCGTATTCAACCTGATCGCACCCTGGTTGGTATGGACAAGCCGTTCCTGGATGCCTATTCGAGGCTGCTTGTCAAGACATGCCATCGCCGTGGCGCCCTGGCGATGGGCGGGATGGCCGCTTTTATTCCGATCAAGGGTGATGAGGGGAAGAATGCCGAGGCTCTATCAAGGGTGCGGATGGATAAGGAACGTGAAGCTTCGAACGGGCACGATGGAACCTGGGTTGCGCATCCTGGTCTGGCCGGCATTGCCATGGAAGTATTTGATCACTACATTGGCGAGGGCAAGAAGAATCAACTTGCCGTGTTGCGGGAAAGCGATACTCCGATTAGCGCCGAGGATTTGTTGGCCGTGTCCGATGGCGATGTGACGGAAGTCGGTTTGCGGTCCAATATTCGGGTTGCTGTGCGCTATATCGAGGCATGGTTGCGGGGGCAGGGTTGTGTTCCTCTTTATAACCTGATGGAAGATGCCGCTACTGCCGAGATTAGCAGAACTCAAATCTGGCAATGGATTCACCATAAAGGGATTACGCTGGAAAACGAACGCGAGGTGGATAGCGCGCTTTTTCGGCAGTTGCTTGATGAAGAGCTGAATAATATCAAAGGAGAAGTGGGAGAAGAAGCTTTTTCAAAGGGGAAATTCTCTGAAGCTTCCAGGATCATGGATCAAATTACCACGGCACCTGAGTGCGTGGAATTTTTAACCTTAGTCGGTTACGACTATATACCCTGAAATATGACAGGAGCATTCGATGGAGCACAAGGAATCTATTCATTCTCTGGAAAGCCAATGGCAGGAAAATCCGCGTTGGAAGAATGTTCGGAGGGATTATAAGGCTGCAGACGTAGTACGTCTGCGAGGTTCGGTGTTGGTTGAGCATACTTTGGCGCAGCGTGGCGCGGAAAAGCTATGGAGACTTATGCAAGAGGAGTCCTTTGTTAATGCGCTGGGAGCGTTGACCGGAAACCAGGCTATGCAGCAAGTCAAGGCCGGATTGAAAGCCATATACGTTTCTGGCTGGCAAGTTGCGGGTGATGCCAATGTGGCGGGAGAAATGTATCCCGATCAATCATTATACCCTGCCAACAGCGTCCCGGAACTGGTGCGCCGGATTAATCGCACCTTGACGCGTGCGGATCAGATTCACTGGGCCGAAGGTAAACACGATATCGATTGGTTTGCGCCTCTTGTGGCGGATGCGGAAGCCGGGTTCGGTGGCGTACTCAATGCATTTGAACTGGCCAAAGGTCTGATCGAAGCTGGAGCTTCGGGGATCCATTTTGAAGATCAACTGGCTTCGGCAAAAAAATGTGGTCATATGGGCGGAAAAGTTCTGGTCCCGACGCAGGAGGCTATCCATAAGCTCAATGCTGCGCGGCTGGCGGCTGATGTCCTTGGTGTGCCGACCGTGCTTATGGCGAGAACGGATGCTGATTCGGCCAAGTTGTTGACCACAGATGTTGATGAGCGCGATCATCCCTTTATTCGCAGCGGCGAAAGAACTGCGGAAGGGTTTTATTCCGTCAACGCTGGTATTGAGCAAGCGATCGCCCGTGGTATTGCCTTTGCGCCGTATGCTGATCTTCTCTGGTGCGAAACTTCAAACCCTGATCTTGCCGATGCCAAGCGTTTTGCCGAGGCTGTTCACAAGGAATATCCGGATCAGATGCTGTCTTATAACTGTTCCCCATCCTTCAACTGGAAAAGGCATCTGGATGACGCAACTATTGCGAAATTCCAGAGAGAGCTCGGGGCAATGGGATACAAATTCCAGTTTATTACGCTGGCAGGTTTCCATACCCTCAATTACAGCATGTTCCATCTGGCGGATGGTTATCGTCAAACCCAGATGGAAGCTTATGTGGAATTGCAGGAAAGGGAATTTGCTGCCGAGAAGCTTGGCTATACTGCGACCCGTCATCAGCGGGAAGTAGGAGCTGGCTATTTCGACCTGGTCAATCAGGCGATTCATGGGCAATCTTCCAGCACCACAGCCTTGAGTGGTTCGACTGAAGAAGATCAGTTTAAGTCCTGATTGAAACAAGGCTTTTTATTGAAAACAAAGCTCGGTATGCACCGAGCTTTGTTTTTTTATCAATCAGCAAAAAGCGCAGATCCGGGAACAGGTATCGACGGCCAATACCGGAGCAACAACCATAGCTGGTGGCAAAGAAACCGCGTCAGTGTCCACCATGCACAAATGCATGGCGTGCGGCTCAGGTCTGGTGCGCCGACCGAGCAAGAAAAAAGGGCATTGGTGGGGATGCAGTAACTACCCCACCTGCAAACAAACCTATCCCGACATGAAAGGCAAGCCCAACTACAAGAGCCGTCCTGGTTCAAGTTAAGGCTGTTTAGGTTGCTCGTCCAGTTTCTGGACGAGCAACCGCCAGTAATCCGCCTCCGCGTGCGCCCGGTCTAGTTCCAGCCGCAATTCGTCAGCGCGGCGCTCAATTTTCTCAACTCTGACCAGCGCTAATTGCCGTTGGTGTTCGGCCTCGGTCGCCCGGGCTTCAGCGGCGTCTATATCGCCCCCCAAATCGCGCACCTACTGGTAATCCAGAATCGGGCGCACCTCGTAACCCTGCGCACTATCGGCCAGTCGCAACGCCTCGGCTAACTGGTCGGTGAGAGTGTTTCGCTCCGCCTCCAGATCTGCGCGTTCGATTTTCAGTGATTCCCGCTCAACGTCCAGTTGCGCGGCGATGTTTTTGTTGGCCAGGTCGAGAGCTGATGCCCATATTTCGTTGATCAAAGCGCCGCCCTGAATAGCAATAACGGAAGGCGGCGGTTCGGTTGCCGCCCCGCGTTCCGCCTCTGCCGCCGCTCTGGATTTCCACTCGTTGAACAGCGGCCCAATTTTGGTGTAGCTGCCGCCGGTAATTTGCCTCACAGACTCCAGCGTAACCCGCTGCCCGTCAGCGGTTAATTTGTCCGCCGCCTGAAAAATATCGGTTTTTGAAATTGCCATGGTTCACCTCTAGTAGTAGTTTTTAGAGAAAATCACTAAACAATGCTCTATCCGCGTCGTCATCGGAAATTTCGTTCAGCACCAAACGAACGAAATCATCTTTGCTCATGATTCCACGGCGCACTTTAGCGAGAACGATCCCGCCAATTATCAATTTCTATAACTCCGTTAAACCCCATAAGGGACTTGATAATATGACCCCTCATGCTTTGCTGATAAACTGTTTCTACCCCGAAAAAGTGTAAACAACGCGGGAAAATCTCACACTTTAAGCATCATGGAGTATTAAGTGAAAATAACGGGTGAGTGTTTTTGTGGAGAGGTGAAATACCAAATCGATGGTAGGCTTCGTGATGCAAGATCTTGCCATTGTTCCCGTTGCCGGAAAGCATTCAGCTCCCAAGCATCAGCTTACGCATTAGTTGATCCATCAGAATTTGGTTGGCTATTTGGTCAGGACTTGCTAACATCTTATGTAGGCGGCCAGGGTTTCGGGCTTCAGTTTTGTAGTAAGTGCGGCTCTACTCTTGTTGGTATTTTTAACGATGTTGTTCACGGTGTGACATTAGGTTGCATTAACGGTGACCCAGAAATTGAGCTTGGCAAACACATTTATATTGGTTCCAAAGCAAAATGGGAAATAATCCCTGAAGGCGTTCCACAATTCAACGAAGGTGTACCGGAAAATGCTTAACAATTAGCTGCACCGGATTGCCAAAAGCGCCACTTCTTTTGCGAAAAACCGCAAAAGAACCGCCACTTTCGTCAACAGGTGAGCAGAGCGTTATGCTGGAAAAGTAATTCAATACTGTAATTAAAAGGAGGTCTCGACGTGCTTACGGCAATGATTCATGCAAAAGTAAAGCAGGATATGCTTGACGAGTATCTAGCTTTAATAAAACTGCTTATTAAAGAAACGACGAGAAAAGGATGCCTTCATTATTCGTTCAACCAAAGCAAAGAAGAGCCAACAGATTTTGTGTTATATGAGCAATGGGAAAGTCAAACAGATCTTGATAATCACATTAATGAGCTATTCGCGATTCCAGGCCCCGCTAAACCAGATGATCCAATACCAGAAAAGCTAATGAATATGTATGAAAAGGCAATACCTGTTTTTTACAACATTGTTGAGTAAAATGCATAACAAAAATATTCAGTGGATTGCCCCATGTTGGCGAAGGAACTGAAAACGGATGAGAAGCGTCAAACTTATTTTTTTACTAACAATATCGCCTTATTTATTTGCGAATGAGGCAAGAATTTTTAATCTATATAAATCGTATGGCATTGAAGGTACGTTATTGATTCGGTCTCAAGGTCATGAAATAGAACATAGGCACAATTCGAAGAAGGTTGACCTAGGTTACATTCCTGCTTCAACATTTAAAATCCCAAATACATTAATTGCCTTGGAGGAAGGCATTATCAAAGATGAGTTTGAGCGGATAAAATGGGATGGAGTTAAGAGAGAATATGCTTCTTGGAATAAAGATCAAACTTTGAAAAGTGCATTTTCAATTTCATGCGTTTGGTGTTATCAGCGATTTGCGCAAAGTATAGGTGATTCAAAATATAGAGAATATCTAGGAAAATTTGATTATGGTAACCATAAAACCGGGCAGGATGTTACAACATTTTGGCTAGAAGGTAATCTAAGAACATCTGTTCGTGATCAAATAAATTTTCTCAAAAAAGTCTATGCAGAAGACCTGCCTCTTCAAAAGAGAAGCTACAGCATTTTGAAAGATATTATGTTGTCAGAGGAAACAGAAACCTACAAGATTTGGTCTAAGACTGGTTGGGCGGGGAAAGACGGATGGTATGTTGGCTATTTGGAAATTGGAAACAAAGTCTGGTTTTTTGCCAATCATATTGAAATACGTTCTAAATCAGATCTTGAGCTTAGAAGAAAATTAACGTTAGAGGCATTTAAGATTTTAGACATTATTTAGAACACAAAGGCATAACAAATAGCTGCAGCGGACAGGCAAAGCGATAGGCCAGACGCGCGCTGCCTATCAACCCGCTGAAGCAGAATTCCTTCCTCAGGAAAATGCTCCGCATTTCCCTCTCGTCGGAATCTGCTTAGTTCCGAGACGTTAGCTGAGTAAGGAGACTGTAGTGATTAATCCAAATAGCTCATTTCCAGTATTTATTGTTGGAAGTCTTGATAAAGCAAAGACATTCTATTCAACCCATTTTGGCTTTGGTGTAGCTTTTGAAAATGAATGGTATCTTCACCTTGTGTCTAATACTGGTATCCAAATAGGATTTTTATTACCTAATCAACCAACACAGCCAGATATATTCCATAGATCATATAATGGAAATGGGGCAATATTTAGTCTTGAGGTAGATGATGTAGAATCAGCTTACTCTGAAGCAATGGAAAAAGAGCTCAACATTGTATTAAAACTTCGTTCCGAAGATTGGGGGCAACACCATTTTTGCATTGAAGACCCAAACGGAATTCATCTAGATATTGTTCAAGAAATTGAACCGGCAGAGGAATATCAACAGGGTTATGAAACAGAATAGAAAGCTTATTAAGCTAAAAAATATTGGAAAGAAAATAGCTGGACGCCTCAATGAAGCAGGCATCTTCTCAGAAAATGAATTACAAATAGTTGGTGCCGCCAAAGCCCATGAAATGATAAAGAATAAATACCCTAATGAGCCTCTCCCTGTTTGTTATTACTTATATTCATTTGAGGGCGCCACTTCAAATAAGCATTGGAATGACATAGGAGCAGAAAAAAAGCGTGAACTTAAGGCAAAAATCAGCTAACAAAAACATCAAGTTCGTTCGCTACGCTCACTGGGACGCGCAAAAAGCGCGCGCCCCAGTGAGCGTTATGCCTCAAAGGAACCAACGTGAAAGAAACTGAAAATATCTGGCATGAATACCATACAAAATTGGCTGATTTTATAAGAAGCAAAGTTGCTGAAGATGCCGTGGACGACCTTCTTCAAGATGTATTCATAAAAATTCACACTCGGATCGCTTCTTTGAAAGAAGGAGGAAAGCTTGAAAGTTGGGTATATCAGATAACACGAAACACAATAATAGACCATTATCGTTCACAGCGTATAAATGAAGAACTTCCTGACTGGATAGAGCAACCTAAACCCGAAGAAGTGGAAATCATCAGGAAAGAACTATCATCATGTCTTGAACCGATGGTTAAAGAATTACCTGAAAAATATCGAATAGCGGTTCAAATGTCTGAACTAGAAAATAAAACTCAAAAAGAAGTGGCTGAACAGGAAGGCATTTCTTTATCTGGTGCAAAATCAAGAGTCCAAAGAGGTAGAGCTTTATTGAAAAACATGTTGTTTGACTGCTGCCAATTTGAGATCAATAAGGAAAATCAAGTTATATCGTATGGTAAAAAGAAACCAGACTGCAAATCTTGCTAATTCTAAAATCTTTGCGTCCTTTTCCCCCTGTCTCCGTCTATAAAGGTGTAGTTACTTTTTTAAAACATCTAAAACAGGAGAGACACATGACTCAATTAGCAAATGACAACATACGCAAAGCGGTGCGTGAACAATATCGCAAAGTAGCTGAATCAGATAATTCTGGTTGTGGATGCTCGACAACTTCATGTTGTGATGAATCAAGTTCCGACGCAAAAACCACCTCAATGGAACTTGGCTATTCAAGCACAGATGTAAATCAAGTCCCTCATGGCGCAAATATGGGTTTGGGTTGCGGCAATCCAAATACAATAGCCTCATTGCAACCAAGTGAAATCGTTCTTGATTTAGGTAGCGGCGGCGGTTTTGATAGTTTTCTAGCTGTTAATGAAGTGGGGGAATCAGGAATAGTAATAGGCGTTGATATGACACCAGAAATGGTGTCTAAAGCAAGAGCCAACGCCGATAAAGCAGGTCATAAAAATGTTGACTTTCGTCTCGGAGAAATAGAAAACCTGCCAGTGGCAAACGATGTGGTCGATGTAATAATTTCAAATTGTGTTATCAATCTCTCGCCTGAAAAATCAAAAGTATTTCAAGAGTCATACCGGGTGTTAAAAGCAGGCGGACGGTTGGCTATTTCAGATGTTGTGGCTACAGCTGAGTTACCAGATAAATTGAAAGACGATATGGCGTTGTTTACTGGTTGTATATCTGGTGCATCATCAATAAAAGAAATTGAAGTCATGCTCAAAGATGCTGGATTTGAAGCTATTGCAATAAAGCCAAACGATGAAAGCAGAGAGTTTATCCGAAATTGGGTACCTGACAGCAAGATTGAGGATTATGTTGTTTCTGCAACTATTGAAGCAGTCAAGCCAAAGGCATAACAAACACATGCACTCGGACAGCAAAAAGCAGAGCGAGGAACGAGCGGCGTTTTTTGCTGCCGGTGATGTGAAGCGTTAGGCTCAGGACTCATAAACATCATATTCACTTCAAATAGAAGATCACAATGACCGCGATGAAAATGGCGGACATGAAAGTGTGTGCGCAGCGGTCATATCTTGTTCCAACCCGTCTCCAGTCTCTGATCCACCCAAACATATTTTCGATCTTATGCCTTTGTTTGTACAGGGCTTTATCATATCCAGATTGGATTTTTCTGTTCTTTCGAGGCGGAATGCATGGTTCAATTCCACGATCTTTCAACGCCTCTCGAAACGCCAGACTGTCATAGCCCTTATCA
>Ga0209633_10001154_pt1 | contig 28240 bp, 28 predicted proteins | sample Cruoilmetagenom1_FD_187290 | JGI IMG/M metagenome (GOLD analysis project Ga0209633, IMG submission 187290) | Oil polluted marine microbial communities from Coal Oil Point, Santa Barbara, California, USA - Sample 1 (SPAdes) (version 2) | ecosystem: Environmental > Aquatic > Marine > Oil seeps ... | reverse complement strand
TGCGGAATCGCTATCAAAAAGAATATGAATATCATCAATAAAAAGGATAGGTCTTTCTAAGGTTCTTAAACTAAAAAAAATGGCTTGCAACCGATCTTCTACTTCACCTTTATAAGAAGCTCCTGCAAACAGTGCGGAGATATTTAATTCAAAAAAATTAACTACATCAAGTTGCGTTAGTATTTTTTTGTGGTATACTAAATGGATAAACTTGTTTATTAAAGCTGTTTTCCCGACACCAGATTCTCCTCTAACAATTACATGCGGTTTCGATTTTCTACTTAAAATCTCTGCCATTATTTTTAGCTCTTTGTCTCTGTTAAACAGTTTTTCGTATATACTTTCTTTGACCTGTTCTATCTTATTGATACAATATTTTGCTAAGGCATCACTATTCTTTTTAGATAGGTCTGGCATTCCTTCACTGTTTTTTGTGATGGTATCGATAGCACTTGCCGTCTGTTCAAAAAGTGAGGTATGGGAAATAGGTAAGGTTTTTAATTTGTCGTATGAAAGACCAACTCCCGGTGTAATTGCAGCTATAAAAACAGACAATAATTCTGTATATTCGCCTTCTAATTTTAGTATGATATTTTCTGACTCTTCTAGTATTTCGGCAACATCCGCATCAGCTTCAATATCGCTTGTAGGCTTTGATGCTTTCGGATAATTCTCTATATGTACTTCTGCCCATTCTTCTATATAGTAAACATCAACTTCCAAATTATGGAGATACCTTAATAAACCAAAATCTTTATGTAAGAGCGCTTTAATAAGATGCGCTGGTGAAAATTTAGCTTGATGATGTTCTTTTGCTATCTGTTTAGCAATGTGTAGAACTTTATCTATTTCATTTGGCATTATTAAATGTGGTTTTAATTTCTACTTAATCGTTGACATAGTTCAAGTGCTCTTTCAAGATCATCTATGTCCTTCTCATAGTCTTTTACACTTTCATTAAGTTTATCAATTTGGTTCTTGGTATTCTCAACTTTCTTTACATTACTTTTTGCATCTAAAAGTTTTTTATAATTTAAGATCATATTGTTATATAGCTCATAATTATTTAGAGAATCTTTAGGTATTCTTTTTCTCAAATCAATTAGATCTGAGTTGATAGATTTTTCAACAAAAAAGTAACCTTCTTTTACATTATCTAATGAATCTATAGCCGTATTTATTGTTTTTAACTCAGCGATAAAGCGTTTTTGATAATTTATTTCGTAACGTATCTGTTTGTTTTCATTCCTTAAAATGGTGTTTTCTTTCCAGGGCATTTTATAGTTAAAAAATAAACCGGTTAATAAAGCTCCAAAAGCTATAATTAACATTAACAAGAATAAAAGAAATGATTTAGTTCTTTCTTTTTTATTTAATATATCCATAATATTTTTTTTAATCAGTCAAGAATGAGGCAGAACCGTCTCTATCTTTTATAATATTTTCATTTACAAAAATACCAGCATCTTTCTTCTTACCAATATAATCTACTTCAGTTAAAATAGAGAATAATTTGTCTATAGTAGCCATAAACTCATGTACCACTTGTATTGATGGGTTCATATCAAAATGTTGGTATTCTAAATTAATAGTGTTGATAAATAAATTTTCGTAATCACCCGCATTGAGATCAGTCCATTCTCCAAAATACATAAATAATAATTCTTTATTCTCAGGCGACGAAGTGTCTATGTGATTTTTCATAATACGTGCCATTGTAACAATAGTATTGACGATATCTTTAGGTGTATTATTAAACTTGTCAGATTTTACATCTGTTATAGCGGTTCCTAAAAAGTTAAGTAATTGAGAGCCTAAATTATGGATTATAACAGCTATAGGATTGCTGTGTTCTTCTATAAGAATTTTTTGAATTATTTTTACTGTATAACGTTCTATTTTTTTTAAAAAAGTATCAGTCTGGTTATAAAAGTCTGCTAATCTTGCATCAGCTGAAACTATTAAGCACGGTGCTATATAATTCTCATCTACTTCCCATAGATCATCAACTTTGTTAATTTTGGCTATAGGTAACTGATATGGTGAAATACCAGAATTTTCAATATTTTTTTTATCTACAAATGAAAATAAATAGGCATTATTCAAATAGGGTTGTCTTGGAGGCACTTCTTCTAAATTCTGATCACCGAAAGGGGCATTTTCATTAGAGTTAAGGGTGAGTACTACAAACCCTTCTTTAATTTTCTCTTTTGCAAGATGTTCTATTGATATATTACGTTCAATATCCGGCACTTTAGAACTTATTTCAACTCTAGCTCCATTAGGTGCCAAGGCTCTTAGTTTTTGTATTGAGATGTTGATATTTTTATGGACATCTATTATAACGCTATACTCATGACTCTGAGATAGGTGAGAAGGAATTAGTCCATAATTGTCTTTTTTTAATAAAATGCTAGTAGCATCTTTCACAATATCTTGTGTGTAGTTTTGTAAATCGTTAAAATGATCTTTAGAAATTTTCATTCCGTCAACCCAATTTACCCTAAAATGTTTGATCTCTTCTATCATAATTATTTATTTATCTCCATTCTTTGACAGATAATGCTGTCATTATCTTTTAAATTATTATTCTCTACTGTTAGTTCAGTATCAACACGCTTTGTAAATGCATACCATTTTGGTTTGGTATAAAAACACCAGCCATACGGGTCTTTATTTTTATTGAAAATTTTAACATTTTTATCATGGTTTTTCTCATTATACTCTATTAAAAAAAAGTAGAACAATCTTCCATAATTCATATTCATTGGAGCCTTTACTTTAAACTTAGTTATATGGGTCTCTTTGTCGTCTTTATAAAAATATAGGTTTAATACGATCATATTTTTAAATTCATTAATACTTGCTGTCCGATATTTCTTTGTTAACGGATAATACCATTTATCATATAGAGCCACCGGAATAGATATAGAAGCATTATAAAGTAAATAGATAAAAGTTGGGAGAATAAAAGTAATTAAGGTAGCAAAAAAATCATATAAGTAAATGAAATCATTGTTATATGCAATTAATAAAGTGAGAGCAATTGATAAAAACAATGCCGTTATAAAAGCAAATATAATTTCAATATGATTTTTTTTGGTTTTTAACGATTTGAATATGTCTCTATACAGATAAACGTGCACACTACCAATTACCAGAAAAAAGCATTGTAATGCTATAAACCTGAACATTACAGTAGTTTGTTTTAAGTTGTAAACAACTAGAAAAAATATGGCTGTAATAACTATATCTATAAACACATAGTATAAAAACTTCTTTCTAACTTCTTTAAATCCTTTGACCTTGGCGGAGAAAAATCCAATTACTATTAAACAGATTATTAATGCTATTAACATAGGCGCTAAAGCTTCTGCAGAAAAAATGTATGTAAGGTATCTTCTCATATTTTATTCTTTATGCAAGGGTTGTTGATATGTTCATTCGACCAGTATGTGCTTTGTCGTTTAAAATAAATTCTCGTTTTGACAATGGAATATTAAAATCGATTTCGAATTCATTTTCTAATGGAATCGTATATGTAAGAAATAAAGATGCAATTTCATATATTTTACCAGTACTAAAATATTCATCAATTTGATTCAAGTTTTTAATATTGTTAAAGGTAAATATGTATTTCTTTAAATAAGTAGTATTCGATGCTTTTAACGCAAAATTACTTCCAAGAAATAATTCAGTCTTTTCATGTGTTTTTTCACCTTCAATCAGAACAGGTTTTTCAACTACTGAAATTTTAATATTAAAGATATATTCTAAGATATAAGTAATAGATTTAATATCACCCGAAATTTTATGAATGAAAGGAATAAATTTAAAAACTTTTGACATTATTTCGAAAGGTAAGCTCTGGTCAATATCCCATATATCGTTAAGTAAAACCAGAAATTCGCGCTCTCCTAAAGCACTGATTATCTCATTTTCCTGTTCTTCTACATCTAGATAACAATTAAATAATTCATTTTCTAATGGTTGAAAGAATTTTTTAGCAAATAATTCTTCTTTTTTCCTTTCTTTATAACTGCCAATCATTTCTTTTACATGAAAAGAATTAATAGCATGGTTATGAAAAATTATCTCAGGGAAAATATCGTAGAAACTTAATCTAGATAAATAAGCATAATGGGTTTTTGAAGCAGTTTCTTTATCAGTTTTAATCTCTTTTATATCATTACTGAAACCCCGTTCAAAAAAGTCTTGAAAATAAAAATGAATTTTATAGTCATCTAAAAAATTCGAGAAAAAAGTTTCTGCTTTAATATCGAAATCAATATTATTCAAAACCCATTTTAAATCACTATCTATTAATTTCTTTTTCAATCGGTACTTATTTTTATTGTTCGTATTAGATGATTACGAAACATGAATTAATCTAGGTTAATAATGTTTTAGGGTTATAAACTTATTAACTAAAGTTTTGAATTCATGTATGTTTTAAAATAATAATACAATTACTATTATTCTAAATTAGTTCATTCGACAACATTCTTTTTAGTTATTACTCTACCAGATGCAACATAACGTGCCATCCAATAGGGACTATTTAAATCTGCTATTTCTACTCCTGCACTAACGTTTGAAGAAAAGAATTTATTGTTTTGAAGATAAATTCCTACATGAGAAATAGTTTTTTCTTTGTCAATTCTAAAAAAAACTAAATCTCCTTCTTTTAAATATCGTTTTTTTTTAAATCTACTAATATTATCAGACCAAAACATTTCTGCTGAAGTTCTAGGAAGGTCAATAGCATATACATCTTTAAAAATATCTTGTGTTATAGCCGAGCAATCAATTCCATTTTTATCTTCACCGCCATAAATATACGGTACATTGAGCCATTCATTTACAAAAGCATATAATTTATCATTTATTATTTTTTTTGGCTTTACTCCAACAATAGATGCTATTTTGTTGCGTTCAACTTCTGACAGCACCACTGTTTCGTTAGTTTTAGTATTATCAGTGTTATTATTTTTATCATTTAATGTGTCGTCTGGTAGTACAGTATATGTTTTTTTTGAACACCCAACTAGTATAAAAATGACAATAATCAAATAAGTATTAATTTTTGTCATAAAAATTTATTTCTTTGTATTTAAAATTTGGAATCACCTATTATGAAAAATAAATTTATAAAAATTCATTTCGATATCAAAGTATTTCTTTCTTTTTTATTGATTTTTTTAATTGGGATTGGAATTGTTATTGCAAAGTATACTGAAAGTGAAAACTGCGATTCAGTTGATTTTGAAATTTTGTCGAATTCATATACTACTGAAGATCTAATTGAATTTAAAAGTATTGGAGATGATGATTATAAATGGGAATGGGATTTTGGCGATGGATCAGATAAAAAGTTTGTCTCTAATGTTTTACATAAATATGAAGCTTCAGGGTTATATAATATTACGTTGAAGGTAAACAGTAGTTGTAAAATAAATAGACAGATATTTATTAAAGAAAAAGTCATTGTAGAAAATATTAATCCTGAACTTATTCCTAAAGTTAGTTTTCCTGATGAATTAAGAGTTGGAGATATAATAGAATTTAGCTGTACTTCTAACTTTGCAAATAAATGGGAATGGCGTTTTGGTGAATCTGATAAAGTAGATGCTATATCTTCCAATACTAAGTATGTTTTTGAAGAAGAAGGGGAACATAAAATATCATTAATTGTGAATGATGATCTCAAGCATGCTTTTATAAAAACAATCATTGTTTTACCAAAAAAGGAAACTACAAGAAGAAATAGAAGAAGGTCAAATGATAGGGTTGAAGATGTCTTATTAAACCAAATACCCGATGAACCTGAAGTTACTGTTTCTTCTACTGAAATAGAGAAAATAGAATTATCAAGAAAGCAGGCAAAAAAAATGATTGAGGACTATGCAGCTGGCAATTTAAATTTTGTGGATATCAAACATTATTTTTGCTCTAATAATATTAAAGTGATCAATGCAAAAGGGAAAAGTAGTTCATTGAGAGATTTGCTTAAATCTATTAGAGGAAAACAAATTATGGTAACAGATATTAATTTATTAGATATTAAAAAAACAGGTTGTGTTAATACGCTATTTATTGATATGAAAATTAAAGGAGCATTTTTTTGGAGTAAATATTAATTGCAATTAAAAATTAGATCGCAAATAAAAATCGAGGTCTTTTAAAATGATTAAAAGATAGATGAACAAAATCACCCAACTTTTTAATATAGAATACCCAATTATTCAGGCCGGTATGGTATGGGCAAGTGGATGGCGTCTGGCATCTGCAGTAAGTAATGCGGGAGGTCTAGGCTTAATTGGCGCAGGTTCTATGTATCCTGATATATTAGTAGAGCATATACAAAAGTGTAAAAAAGCTACTGATAAACCTTTTGGAGTGAATGTGCCCATGTTATACCCTAACTTAGATAAAATACTAAAAATAATTGTAGATGAAGGAGTTAAAATTGTTTTTACTTCCGCCGGAAACCCCAAAACATATACTTCTTTTTTAAAAGAAAAAGGTATTACTGTTGTACATGTTGTGAGCAGTGTAAAGTTTGCATTAAAAGCCCAAGAAGCCGGTGTTGACGCTGTTGTAGCCGAAGGTTTTGAAGCCGGTGGACATAATGGTAGAGATGAAACAACCACTTTTACATTAATACCAATGGTTAAAGAAAAAATTACGATTCCACTGATAGCTGCTGGTGGCATAGCAACCGGTAAAAGTATGTTGGCAGCAATGGTCTTAGGCGCTGATGCTGTTCAAATTGGTAGTCGATTTGTGGCCAGTAATGAGGCATCATCTCATGCTAATTTCAAACAGAAAGTAGTTGACACTAAAGATGGAGGTACCCAATTAACATTAAAAGAATTAGCACCGGTAAGATTGATAAAGAATAAGTTTTATGAGGAGGTGCAAGCATTGTATAAACAGAATCCGACTACGGAGCAATTAAAAGAATTGTTAGGTAGAGCAAGAGCCAAACGCGGTATGTTTGAGGGTGATCTGGAGGATGGGGAATTAGAAATAGGTCAAGTAGCAGGATTAATTCACGATATTAAACCGGCAGCAGAAATTTTAAAGGATATTATCAATGATTTTGAAAAAGCCAAGCAAGAGATCTGCAATATTCCCCTGAGAGGAAAATAGTTTTTTTTATTTTTTACTGCATACTGCCTACTGCCTACTTTTTTCAGGTATATTTATATAATACACTTTACGTGATTTATTATTCAATTTATTCTCACGTAACCAAGGATTGAATAATTTCAATTCTTTATAATTTATTCCGAATTTTTTAGCAAACACTGCGATGTTAGTAATAACTGTATCAACTTTTACTGGATAGCTGGGTTCTAAAGTATATAGGTCTTCTTCATCAAATTCAAATCCGTACTTTTTAGGATTGCTTAATATTTCTTTTGCAGCCAATATTCTTGGTACATAGCGTTGTGTATTTTCTCCTGCAAGTACGTCATAATAACTGCTTACTCTTTGTTCGCTAAGTTTTTTATTTAAACCACCATTTCCATCATGATATGCGGCAGCGGCTAATGTCCATGTACCAAATTTCTTCTTCGCTTTTATTAAATAATCACAGGCGGCTCTTGTCGCTTTTTCTAAATGATAACGCTCGTCAACATTTTCATTAACTTCTAATCCGTTTTCTTTTGCAGCAGCTTTAAGTAATTGCCAAAATCCTTTTGCACCTTGTGGAGAAGTAACATTGCGTAAATTACTTTCAATAACTGCTAAATATTTGAAGTCGTCCGGCACACCTTTTTCTTTTAAAATAGGTTCAATTATCGGGAAATATTTATGAGTTCGTTTTAACCATAGTAAACCATTAGACTGCCAATACGTATTTACTAATAATTCTCTGTCAATACGTTCTTTAATATCAGGTTTGTATAGAGGAACTTTCTCTCCAGCAAATTCTAAGTTATCAGGAATTTTAACAGCTCTAATAACATAGGTATCACTCGTGTTTTTAAATGTTACTTTTTGCGTAGCATCAAACTTCTCTTCAGGATCTTGTTGCGTCGCATTTATCATAACACCACCTAAGATAACAATACATAAAACACCAAGTAATCTTAAAAATTTGCTCATAATAGGGGAATATTTATAAAAATGGAGTGGTAAAATTAGCAAAATTTTCGGCAATCTTATCTTTTTCAGAAATAATTGGACGCTCAATACCCCAATCAATACTTAGTGTTGCATCATTCCACAAGAGCGCTGATTCAGCTTCTTGATGATAATAACTTGTGCATTTATAACTAAAAATAGTATGATCTTCTAAGACTAAAAAACCATGAGCAAAGCCCTCAGGAACATAGAGTTGTGTTTTATTCTTTGCAGATAAAATATGTTTGTAATGTTTGCCATAAGTGGTTGAATGTTTACGTAAATCTACAACAACATCCAAAACACTTCCGGTAATTACACGAACCAATTTTGCTTGCGCATATGGTGGTTTTTGAAAATGCAACCCTCTTAAAACTCCTTTATGAGACATTGATTCATTGTCTTGTACAAACTCAATATCTAAATTAGAACGCAGTGCTTTTTTATTATAACTCTCTAAAAAATAACCACGCTCATCTTCAAAGACTGTTGGATGAATTACTAGTAAGTCTTTAATAAAAGTTTTTTCAATAGTCATAGTTCATCTCAAATTTAGCTTGGCAAGTTAATTAAATTAATGCGACTAACAAGTTAGAAATTTGCTGCGCCTTATTTAAGATCATTACATGAGAACCTCCTTCAATAACATTACAATTATGAATATGTTTTATAGGGAAAACACCATCTTTATTTCCGTGAATATGAATTATGTTAGACAACGGTTCTTCCTGCTGCCAATGTATAACATTATAAATAGCCCAAGGCAAGTAATTCTTATCTCTCATAGAAAGATACTTGCGATACATATTTACTCTTTTTTTGATAGAATCACCAAATGCATAATGTGCAAATTTTTCTAGATTGGTAACTGCCTTTGTAGGAAAAAGTTTATATGCTTTTGTGGCTTTTGCTACTCTAAATCTTTTTGGTAATTCATTCTTTGATTTTACACTGGAAATGATAATGGTCTTTTTATTTTTGATGATTTTGCTCATTTCCTGAACCATAATGCCACCAAATGACACACCAATTAAAACAGGATCAGGCTGAGAAATTCGGTCGCACATTCTTTTAGCATAGCTGCTAATACTTTCGTCTTGACTTTCAGGAATAATCCAGTCTAAATAATGAATTTCAAATCGTTCAGACGGTAATACTAAATATTCAAAAATATCTGTACTTGCAGCTAATCCCGGAACAAAATAAATATGAGTTTTTTCTATCATAAATTAAAAACAGGTTCATTTACCCAATCAAAACGTACCAACCCGTCGTCATCAATATTGGTTAATTCAATATTGTGTAATGTATTGACTAATTCCGGATTCCAAGGCGTTTTCACTTTTACATAATTTTCTGTAAATCCGTGAATATATCCTTCTTTATTGTCGTTTTCAAAAAGTACAATTAGTTGCTTTCCCAACTGACTTTCATAGAAAGCTCTTCGCTTTTTAACAGATAAGCCCCGTAACATTTTACTTCGTTTATGTCTCACTTTTTTAGGCACAACAGCATCTAATAAAATTGCTTCGGTATTCGGTCTTTCAGAATAGGTAAAAACATGTAAATATGAAATGTCTAGTTCGTTGAGATAGTTGTAGGTTTCTAAAAATAATGCATCAGTTTCTCCAGGAAAACCAACAATTACATCAACACCAATACATGCATTTGGCATAGTATTTTTTATCTTATTGATTCTTTCTGTATACGTTTTTTTCAAATAACGACGCTTCATTTTTTGAAGTAAGATATCGCTTCCGCTTTGAAGAGGAATATGAAAATGAGGAACAAAATTAGTAGAATTTGCTACAAAATCAATAGTCTGATCTTTCAATAAATTAGGCTCAATAGATGAGATACGCAATCGATGAATTCCTTCAACATTATCTAAGGCTTCAACCAATTCAAAAAAAGTATGTTCGTGTTTTTTATTGCCAAATTCGCCTTTGCCATAATCGCCAATATTTACACCGGTGAGTACAATTTCTTTAATACCTTGTGCTGAGATCTCTTTGGCTTTTTGCAATACGTTGTCTAAGGTGTCACTACGAGAAATGCCACGCGCCAGAGGTATAGTACAGTAAGTGCATTTATAATCACATCCATCTTGCACTTTTAAAAAGGCGCGAGTACGATCTCCAATTGAGTAGGAGCCTTCATAAAAATTTGCGTTTTCAATTTCACAGGAATGTACTTCGCCAATTTCATTCTTTGACAAGTCATTCAAATAATCGGTAACTTTAAATTTTTCAGTTGCTCCTAATACAAGATCAACACCATCAACTGAAGCTAATTCTTCGGGTTTTAATTGAGCATAACATCCGATAGCTATTAAAAAAGCTTCACTATTTAATTTTAAAGCCGATTTCACGATCGTTTTAAAGCGCTTATCAGCATTTTCGGTTACTGAACATGTATTTATAACATAAATGTCAGCCTTTTCATTAAAACCTACCCGCATAAACCCTTCATGCTGAAAACTCCTTGCAATAGTAGAAGTCTCAGAAAAGTTTAGTTTACATCCTAAAGTATAAAAGGCAACTTTTTTTTGTGCATTCATTGCTGTACATTTACGGGGCACAAATTTACAATAATATTACAATTGATAGAGAAATGGAGATTATTTTTGAAACCGAACGATTAAAGGTAAGGAAACTCAATTTTTCTGATATTGAAAAGTTTTATGAATTAGAAAGTAATATTAATGTAATGCAATATACTTTTGGACGCGTAGTAGATTATGACGAGTGTAAAAAGGACTTAAATCGATTGTTAAACCTGTATGAAACATCTGATAATGATTATTGGGTATTTGCAATTATTCTGAAAGAAAAGAATAATTTTATAGGAACTGTGGCGCATATAAAAGATAAGAATAATGATGATGAGATAGGCTATAAATTGTTAGAAATTCATTGGGGTAATGGGTATGGTTCTGAAATAGTAAAAGGATTAATTAATTATTGTAGAGAAAAAGGAATGCCTAAACTTATTGCGAACGTAGTTAATATGAATATTAATTCTGCAAAGATTGTTAAAAAAGTGGGATTTCAATTTGTAGAAGATTTTGTGAGTGAGGATTTAAAATTACCTGAAAAAAAATATGAATTGATATTATGATAGCTAAAACCCCTCTACCACCATATTATGCTGTGATTTTTACATCTTTGAGATCAGATGGTGATCAAGGTTATTCAGAAATGTCTGATAAAATGGTTGCTTTAGCAAAACAGCAAAAAGGATTTTTAGGAGTAGAATCGGCCAGAGATGATATCGGAATTACAGTATCTTATTGGGAAAGTTTAGAAGCAATAAAGAATTGGAAATTACATGTAGAACATACTGAGGCGAGAAATAAGGGACGAGGCATTTGGTATTCAGAATTTACAGTAAGAATCTGTAAAGTGGAACGAGTCTATGGTTTTGAGAAATAAATTATAGAATAAAGCTAGAATTCAAGAGTGGCCACAATTGGATAGTGATCTGAATATTTTTCACCTAGATTCTGATGATCTATAATCTTGATATTTTTATCTACAAAAATATAATCTATTCTTAATGGAAAATTAATAAACTCATAGGTTTTTCCAAATCCGTTACCGGCTTCTAAAAAGGAATCTTGAAAATTGTTTTTAATATTTTTATATGCCCAAGAGTAGGCTGTATTATTAAGATCACCAGTTAAAATGACTTTATGTTCACACTGATTTATATGATTGTTTAGAGCATCGATTTGGTTTTGTTGAAAAATAAAAGACGTACGAATCCTTTTAATGAGCCTTTCTGAATTTTCATGTCCGAAATAATCTTTATCTGGTACAACTCCTAATGACTCTAATCGAAAACTGTAAATTCGGATAGTATCATTATTTTTAACAACATCGGCATATATCGCATCTACACTATGACGTTCGTCTCCTACAGATCCTTTATTTATAATGGGATATTTAGAATAAATTATCAATCCTGGATGTACATTATTTATAGTTCGATAGTTGAAATTAAAAGGGTAATTTAATTTGAAAGTCTCCAACTCTCTGTATTCTTGTAAACATAGAATATCTGGATTTTCAGTGGTTATCAAGTCTTTTATTTTCTTTTCTATATCTGCAATATTCAACCATTTGTAGATGTTGAATTTTCTTACATTATAGGTCATAATCCGTAAATGCTCTTTATTTTCTTTAACCTTTTCATTATCAAATTTATGGAGCTTCGGAATAAAGATCAAACTCAATAATAAGACAAAAAATGATAAAAGCAGCTGCTTCTTAAAACCTACAAGTGTCCAATATATTACAAAAACTATATTTATAACGATCAAAGCTGGTGTTATTAGACTTAATAAAGTAAGGACTCCAAAATTTGTAGGAGAAAGTCTTGGTATAAAAAAAGAAACCAATAGTACAATTGCAAAAACATTGTTTAGCAAAAAAAGGAATCTATTAATAAGTGACAATTTGCTTTTAGCCATTACTGATCTTTTTTATTACCCATTGAAAATAAAAATTCTTTTTCTTCTTTAGATAATGTCTCATAACCAGATTTACTGATCTTATCTAGTATATCATCAATTTTACGCTGATGACTATTTGAATTTTTAACAGTTTTAGATGGCTTACGTTTTTTATATACTGTTTTTAATGGTTTTTGTTTTTTAGCTTTAAATAGATTTGAGAAAAACAAAGATAAGCTGTTATTTTTTGTAACCAGACTTGTCAATAAAAACCCTGTAAGAGCTCCGCCAAGATGGGCTAAATGACCTCCGGCATTACTTATAGGAATTTGTACAATGTCTAATAATACTATAGCTACTGCTATGTACCATAATTTTATAGCTCCTATAAATTTGAAATGCAAGGCATAATTTGGTATTTTGGTTGCAATTCCGATTAAGATGGACGTTACTGCAGCTGATGCTCCTACTAAAAATGCTCTTTCTGATTTTAATGCTGGAAAAAAATTATAACTTAATATAAAGATTAAACCGCCAAAAAACATTCCTAAAAAATAATAGAATAAAAAATCACGTTTAGAAAAGAAATCTAAAAACAGATTCCCGATATAATATAATATGATCAAATTAAATAGAATATGCCATATTCCTTCATGCAAAAATCCATAAGTCAAAATTGTCCATGGCCTTGACATAATGCTTTCAAAATTTGCAGGTAATGAGAACCAATCGAAAACAAAATTTCCTTCAAACTTCATTAAGAAAGAAATAGAATTAACTAAATAGGTTAGAACAAAAACAGCAATATTTATATAAACAAATTGTTCAACAATATTGGCCGATTTAAATTTATTTCTTATTTGATCTGTTAAATTACCCATTTTAATTACTTGATACTATCTTCATTTTTCAAACCACCATCATTTATCCCACCGCTTAAACTGATTGTTTTTCCAATACATCATAATTAAAAAACCTATCAACGCACCGCCTATATGTGCAAAATGAGCTATGTTGCCAACAGAGTATCTAGTAAAACCAAAAAATAGATCTCCAACAACTATTATCGGAATAAAATATTTTGCTGCAATAGGTACTGGGAAAAAAATCAATGCCAACTTCGCATTAGGAAAATTGAAGGCAAAAGCAACTAAAACGCCATACACAGCACCTGAAGCACCAACGGCAACTGCATCAAATGATTGCATATAATAGTTGGCTAATGTATATACTAATGCAGCACCTAAGCCTGCTGAAAAATAGAAAAAGAAAAATTTATTTTTCCCCCATAGTTGTTCTAAAGGTGAACCAAATGCCCAAAGGGCATACATATTAAATATGATATGCATTAAACCACCATGCATAAACATATGTGTAATAAATTGCCAAGGTTGGAAAAGTTCATTGCTCGGATAAAATAATGCAAACCATTCGAACATTTTATCAGTCATACTTGGAATGAAAAATGTCACTACATAAAAAAGAACGTTTATGATTAATAAATGTTTAATGGCGTCGGTTAATCTTCCCATTGTTTATAATTGTTTTATTCGACTAATTAGTTGTCAAATTTTAGTTGAATCTCATCTTGAGAGAGCTTAATAAAAGTTTTTTTACCAAAAGGTGAATGATTAGGCTCTTTACACGAAAAGAGTTTTCCTAGCAATTCTTCTTGCTCTCTATTTGTCAATTTTGTACCATTTTTTATAGCAAGACTTTTTGCCAAACTTTTTGCAATAGTGTCTATTTGACTAAAACTCGAGTCAGGCACTTCATTTTTAAGTGCTTCAAACAGCTCTTCAAATAATTCTTGAATTTCACTTTGCTTCACATTAACAGGAATTCCATTAAGTGTGATGGTGTCATTTTTAATAGCTTCAAACTGAAAACCAGCGCTTTCTAAATCAGACTGAATTTCTCCAATTAAAGCAATATCTGATAAATTAAAGACCAAATCCAGTGGAAATAATAACTGTTGACTTGATGTGTCTTCAATGGTCATTTTGGTCAATAGATCTTCATATAAAACACGTTGATGTGCTAAATTTTGATTGACATAAAGTACACCTGATTTTACTACGCTTAAAATATATTTTTGATGGACTTGGTAGGTTTTATTTGTTATTTGGCTATCAAATTCATCAAATAAATCTTTAGTAACTATTTGGGCATCAACTTCAATATTTTGGATATTAATTTCATCAGCAGCAGCATTCACATAGAGCGATTCCCATTGTTTGGACGACGATTGTTTTTTAAACGAGCTTGATACTATTTCTTTTTCAAAAGGATTAAAATCGGGATCAATCTCAATTTGAGGAGTCGTCAATGATTTTTTATCCTTAAAATGATAGGGAACATCCATAGTAGCATCTCTTTCAAAATCTAAAATTGGCGCTACATTATATTGACCTAAACTATGTTTAATAGTAGATCTCAAAATAGCATATAGAGCTTGCTCATTTTCAAACTTTATTTCAGTTTTTGTAGGATGGATATTAATATCTATAGTGTGTCGAGGTACTGTTAAATACAAAAAATAGGAGGGATGATAGCCAGGAGCTAACAAACCTTCAAAAGCATTTGCAACAGCATGATGTAAATAACCATTCCGAATAAATCTGTTGTTTACAAAAAAGAATTGTTCTCCTCTTTTTTTCTTCGAAAACTCTGGCTTTGAAACAAAACCTTCTATGGTAATTATATCGGTGTTTTCTTGTATAGGCACTAATTTCTCATTTGTTTTACCTCCAAAAACTGCTACAATTCGTTTTTTTAAATTACTTTTTTTTAATTTTAATGTTTCATTATCATTATTGTAAAGAGCAAATGAAATATTAGGGTGTGCCAATGCAACGCGATGAAATTCATCCATTATATGGCGAGTTTCTACAGAAATTGATTTTAAAAAATTTCGTCTTGCAGGAATATTAAAAAATAAATTTTTTACGGATATACTAGTGCCAACCGGTATAGAAATTACTTCTTGTGATTGAATTGTACTTCCTTCAATTTTTATATGTGTACCAAGTTCTTGATCTTCTAGTTTAGTTTTAAGTTCAACATGAGCAACTGCAGCGATTGATGCAAGAGCTTCGCCTCTAAAGCCTTTAGTATCTAAACTAAATAAGTCTTCCGCTGTTTTTATTTTAGAGGTTGCATGTCGTTCAAATGAAAGCCTTGCGTCTGTAGTACTCATTCCCTTACCGTTATCAATAACTTGAACAAGTGTTTTGCCGGCTTCTTTAATGAGTATTTTTATTTCGGTTGCACCAGCATCTATAGCATTTTCAAGCAGTTCTTTGGCAACAGAAGCAGGACGTTGTACTACTTCGCCGGCTGCAATTTGATTGGCGACGTTGTCGGGAAGTAATTGGATTATATCTGACATTAGTTTATTAAGAAAATAGATAAATCAAAATCTATGATGTAAAGAAAAATTAGGGTTAAAATTGCGATTATTATTAATATAGTTTTATTAAAGCCTTTGTTTTTAGAATTTTTAGATTCTTCAATTGCGTTGGTGAATTTTGATTTTAGTCCTTTACTTTTTCCTACTGTTGTTCTAAATTCATCAAATTTATGCCCTATTTGATATGGATTCCCTTCTCCTTTATAAAATCTAGGGGTATAATCAAACTTCTTATTTTTACGTTTTAAAAATCCCATAATTTATCGAAAAGTATTAAAGTTTTATGATGTAATCACAGCAATAATCAAACCAATTAAGATATTTAGTCAAAAATACTAAAATTAAAAAAAATGGTCAAATATTGTTTATAATTCGGTAGTTAAAACTATCTTAAACTTGCCATTTTTATAGCAGCAATTGCACATTCTACACCTTTGTTACCTAATTCTCCACCTGATCTATCAATAGATTGTTGTAAGGTGTTATCGGTCAACACGCAAAAAATTGTAGGTATATCGTACTGTAAATTGATATCTTTAATACCTTGAGATACAGCCTCACAAACAAAATCAAAATGCCTAGTTTCACCTTGAATTACACATCCTACGGCAATAATAGCATCAAATTCTCCTTTTTTTAAAAGATGTTTGCAACCATAGATAAGTTCAAAACTTCCTGGAACATTTAAACGAGTAATATTATTCAGAAGGGCACCGTTTTCGATTAAGGTTTGTTTGGCTCCATCAAATAAATTGTTAGTAATACTATCATTCCAATCAGAAACAACAATCCCAAATCGAAGATGTTTCGCATTTGGGATTGATGACTTATCGTATTCTGATAAATTTGTAGTAGCCATTTTAGCTTATTTTTGAGACGCTAATTGAGCTCTATTGATATAAATATCAATTTTTATTCCTTCTTCAGAATTGGGGTATTTATCTTTCACTTTTGTAAATAATTCTTCAGCTTTCTTGTAGTCTCCTAAATCAAAGGCAATATTTCCAGCTTTAAAAAAATACAGAGGAGAAGTGAAATCATTGCTTTTAAAATTAGCAGCTTTGATATAATATTCTAATGCTTCTTCCGATTGATTAATTTCAGAAAAGGCATCGCCTATATTTCCTTTAGCCAACGCTCCTAATATTTCATCATCAGTAGAAAAATTGCCTAAATGTGTAATGGCATTTTGGTAATCATCCATTTTTAAATATGATATACCAGCCATATACTTTGCAAGATTACCTGCGTTTGTACCGCCATAATTATCGATAATATCTAACAAGCCATATTTGCCATCGGCTCCATTTAATGCTAAATTGTACAATGAATCTACCGCAACTGCACCAGATTCAGCTTGATCAAAAAAGCTTTTTGGGTATGCTAATTCATCAGCAGCTTCTTTTTCTTTAGGTTCTTGAATGTACTTGTTATAACTTAAATAGCCTAAAACTAAAGCCAATATTACTATTAAGCCAGTAAATAATGGTTTACTGTTTTTTTCGATCCATTGTTCTGATTTGGATGCAGTTTCGTCTAAAGTGTTAAATACTTCAGCGGTAGTGCTCTGCTCCTCAATCTTAGAAATTTTATTTTTCTTTGATCCTCCTTTTTTCTTATAAGTTGCCATTTCAATATCAAAATTTGTGTGCGCAAAAATATAATTTTTTATTGAAAAAATATCGTTAATATTAATGTAAATTTTGTTTTTTTGCAACGAACGGAATACTGTTTTTTTTATTTAGTGGAAAAATAACACCTTTGACCATCTATAAAAGGCTATTTTAAAGATGAATTAGATCGTAATTAGAAAGTTAAAAGACTAAAGAAAAAGAGAAAATTATTAAGTTCAGAAATAAACATTGCTAAATGTATCTAAAAAAAATTGCCTTAGTAAATTATAAAAATTTTGATTCTGAAACCTTTGATTTTGACGCTAAAATTAATTGTTTTGTGGGTAATAATGGTGTTGGTAAGACAAATGCTTTAGATGCTATTTATCAATTAGCATTTACAAAAGGATATTTTAACAGTATTGCGGTACAAAACATACAACATGATAAAGATTTTTTTTTAATCGAAGGAGTTTTTGATATTCATGATAAAGAAGAGCTGATAAGTTGCAGTATTAAAAAGGGATTAAAGAAAGTAGTAAAAAGAAATGGGAAGGAATACGAGAAACTTTCTGAACATATAGGTTTAATTCCATTAGTGATTGTGTCACCAAACGACACTAATTTAATTGTTGAAGGGAGTGCTATTAGGCGTAAGTTTATGGATAGTGTAATAGCGCAGTCAGATAAAGTTTATCTAAATCATTTAATAGCTTATAATAAAGTGCTTTCGCAAAGGAATTCACTCTTGAAATACTTCGCCTTAAATCATACTTTTGACCAATTAAATATTGATATTTATAACAAACAACTCATAGAATTTGGGCAACCTATTTATGAAAAAAGGAAACTGTTTTTTGAAAAATTCACTCCTATTTTTAAGGAAAGATATCGGCATATAAGTGGTGAAGTTGAAAAAGTAGACTTATTATACAAAACGCAATTAGATAGTTTAGAATTCGAAGACTTACTTGTAAATAACATAGAAAAGGATAGGATCTTACAATATACTTCAGTAGGAATCCATCGTGATGACTTGTTATATACTATAGATGGTTATCCTATAAAAAAATTCGGATCGCAAGGGCAGCAGAAATCGTATTTAGTTGCATTAAAATTAGCGGAGTTTGATTTTGTGAAAATACAATCAAATTTAACTCCGATTTTGCTATTGGATGATATTTTTGATAAATTAGACGAAAAAAGAGTCTCAAAAATTATAGCCTTGGTAAATGATGATAATTTCGGACAACTTTTTATCTCGGACACGCATGCTGATAGGACTGAAAAAGTAATTAAAAAAACGAAACAACCTTATAAAATGTTTGAATTATAATAATTATGTCGATCAAGCGAAATACAGAATCAGTATCAATTAAAGATCTAATGAATAATGTGTTAGAAGAGAATAAATTACAAAAAGGAATTGATCTTATTAAGATAAAAGAGGCTTGGGCTGAGGTGATGGGAAGTGGAGTAGTAAGTTATACGCAAGAGGTGCAATTTAAAAATGGCAGTTTACTCGTAAAGCTCACTTCTTCAGTTTTGAGAGAAGAGCTTAGTTATGGAAAAGATAAAATTTTAACAATGCTTAACAAAAAGTTAAATAAAATCTTGATAAAAAACGTTAAGCTATTATGAATAACTATATAATTTGTATATTTGTCTATTAAACTTAAAATCAATTAAGTCGCTAACTTTAATAAAATTACAATGAAAAAATTACTATGTTCACTTATTTTAACACTCACAACTATTGGATTTGTACAGGCACAGCAGGAGATCAATGTCCAAGGTAATGGAATATCAATTATTGGTGATGGCACCAATACACCTCTTGTTAGTGATGATACAGATTTTGGTCAAGTCACTGTAGAGACGTCTTCTACTGAACATATTTTTACAATTCAAAATACTGGAACTGCACCATTGGATATATTATTTTGGGCTATTGGTAATAGTGGAGATTTTACAATTACCACGGCACCTACTACTCCTGTTGCCCCAGCTGGTTCAACAACAATTGGAGTTACATTTAATGCGCCAACAACACCTGGAATTTATAATGGACAATTACTTATTTTTAGTAATGACTCAGATGAGGGGATTTATCAGATTAATATTCAAGGAGAAAGTGTTGCCCCGGTGGGTCCAGAAATAGATGTTTTAGGTAATGGAATATCAATTATTGGTGATGGCACTAATACACCGTTGATATCAGATGGTACAAATTATGGTCAAGTATTAACAGGGAATACGTTAGAACAAATATTTACAATACAAAATACAGGAACTACAGATTTGACCATTAACCTTGCACAGATTTTAGGTAGTTCCGATTTTACAGTAACAACGGCGCCAACAACACCGGTCGCACCCGCAGGAACTACTACCATTGGAGTTACTTTTACTGCTCCCGTTGCTATAGGAATTTATAATGCTCAGTTACTTATTTCTAATAATGATGCTGACGAAGGTTTTTATCTAATTAATCTTCAAGCAGAAAGTATTGCTCCATCAGCTCCAGAAATAAATGTTACAGGAAATGGAATTTCTATTATAGGAGATGGAACGAATGTGCCAAATATAGCCGATGATACAGACTATGGTCAGGTAGCTACAGGTACAGGTGTAGAGCATATTTTTACTATTGAAAATACCGGAACATCTGCTTTAAATCTTACTTTCACAGGTATTGGCGGAAGTTCAGATTTTACAATTACTACTGCACCAACATCGCCAGTTGCACCATTAGGATCTACTACGATAGGAGTTACTTTTACTGCCCCAGCAGTATTAGGAATTTATAATGCACAATTACTTATTTTTAATAATGATGCAGACGAGGGTCTGTATCAAATTAATCTTCAAGGGGAAAGTGTTGCAGTGATTGCTCCCGAAATTGATGTTCTAGGAAATGGAATTTCAATAATTGGAGACGGTACTAATGTGCCAAGTATAGCTGATGATACTGATTATGGGCAAGTAGGTATAGGTACACCCATCGAACATTTATTTACCATACAAAATGACGGTGCTGCTAACTTAACTGTCAATCCATCGTTTATTTTAGGAAGTGCTGATTTTACAATTACAACTGTTGCTAGTTCACCAATATTACCTGGACAATCTACAGTAATTGGGGTGACATATAACAGTCCAGATGTAGGAATTGATAATGCACAGTTACTCATTACTAATAATGATTCTGATGAAGGTAATTATCTAATTAATATTCGTGGGGAAGGAATTGCTTTAGAACCCGAAATGGATGTATTTGGTAATAGTGTTGAGATTGTGGATGGTGATACAACTCCAAGTGTTGGAGATGATACAGATTATGGTCAAGTAGACGTAACTAGTGGAAGTGTAATTCATACTTTTACGATTGAGAATAACGGTGCTGCTGATTTAAATTTAACAGACCCTACTCCTTTTGTTACAATATCAGGAACTAATGCTGGAGATTTTACAATATCTGCAGTACCATCATCGTTAATTGTTGCAACAAACAGTACAACATTTCAAATAACATTTAATCCGAGTGCTGTTGGAATACGAACAGCTACTGTTTCTATTGCAAATGACGATAATGATGAAAATCCATATAATTTTGACATACAAGGAGAAGGTATTGATGCTAACATAGGTAATCCGTTACTCATTACTCAATATTTTGAAGGAACAGATGCTAGTAATAATTGGATTGAGGTAAAAAATATATCGCAAAATGCTACTTTGACAAATGCTTATCATTTAGCATTATATGAAGATTTAGAAGGGACAACTGCCGGATTTATCAGTACAAGCCCGCCAACAATATCTGTAGCTATTCCACCTTTAAATGCGGGTGAGGTAGTTTTGTTCAGAAGATCTGGAGCATCTTTGACAAATTTTGTAAATACAGTAACCGTTGTTGATACTGAAGTATGTAGATTTGATGGAAATGATGTTATTTTAATATCAAGTAGTAATGGTTCAAACTGTTATAATAATAGGAGTGATATTATGGGAGTTGTGGGAGATCAACAAGCAATCACTTGGGCAGTAGACATTGCATTGATCAAAGGTTGTGGAACATTAGAAGTCCCTACTATCGTTTATGATCCTACAAATATTGCTTACGATGCTAATCAGTACATTCAATTAACCCTTAATGAAGTTGATACGGCTGATCTTGCTACAAATGTCGCCTTGGGTAGACAAACCGTTGGACCAACAATTTGGACATCATCTTGGGATAATGATATACCAGATAAAACTAAAAATGTCATAATTAATGGTACTTATAACGAAAGTAATGGATCTTTTGATTCTTGTAATTTAACCGTGAACTCTGGTTCTTCTATTAATTTTAATAGTGGAGGTAGTGGCTCGAATTATATTTTAGTTGAAAATGACTTAACAGTAAATGGTTCATTTATTATTGGTGATACAGAGTCTTTAGTGACAGTAAACCCAGACGCTATAATGAGTGGTAACATTAGTAAAATTGAAGTTACAACTACATTAAATAACTTTAGAGATATTACTTATTGGTCGTCACCTGTAAATACAACAATTGGACAAGCTTTTGCAGGCGTTGATCCAACTAGAATATTTAAATGGGATATACCAAGTACTTCTCCTGATTTCTGGGGTGATTGGTCTCTGGCTTCTGGTACTATGACTTCTGCAAGAGGTTATGTTTCTGAAGCTCCTAGTGGTACACCAGATGGTGGAACTCATACAGTTACTTTTACGGGTACTCCTAATAATGGAACAAAGGGTATTGTTGTAGGCTGGAACAATGACGGTATTGGTGATTCTGATTTTAATTTAATTGGGAACCCATATCCATCGGCTATAAATATTGATGACTTTATTCAATCTGTTAGTAATAATGATATGGACGGAACAATTTGGTTATGGACGCATAATACCGCGATTGATATTGTTTCTGGTCAATTTTTAGGATTAGATTATGCTACATATAATTTGACTGGTGGTATATTAGCTGCCCCTACTGGAGGGCCGGTACCAACTAGTAATATCGGATCAGGTCAAGGCTTTTTTGTAAAATCTGTAAGTGGCGGACCCGTATTTTTTGAAAATACGATGCGCCTGCAAGGTCAAAACACACAATTCTTTAGAGCACCAGATACTAAAAGTATAGCAAATGCAGAGAAGGATCGGGTTTGGTTAAATGTTGAAAGTAATTCAGGTGGAGCTTTTAATCAGATTTTAGTAGGATTTTTTGACAATGCTACTGATGGTCATGATAGAGGTTTTGATGGTACGAGATTAGGTGCCAGCTGGATAAATTTTTACTCAAAAATAGAGGATACTTATTATGCCGTACAAGGTTTAAGTAGTTTTAATGTAGATAAAAAGGTATCGCTTGGTTTTGATACGTATATTCCTGATGCTATGACCTATAAAATTAGTATCTTTAATATAGAAGGTGCCTTGAATGATAATGATTTATACTTAGTAGATAATGAGCTTGGTATTACACATGATCTAAAACTAGCTGATTATGAATTTGATGTTAACGGAGAAGGTAATTTTCCTGACAGATTTACATTACAATTTAATAAATCAACTTTAGGTGTTGATGACTTAGAATTAAATAACAATTTTGTTGTGGTGAATGGGGAGAATGAATTACAATTAAAATCTAGTTCTATAATTACAAACCTTAAAGTATATGATATGATGGGTAGATTATTAATTGATACGAAGCCTAATGACAGTGAATTTAATATTAGTACTCAAAATATTAAAAAGGGTACAGTCTTAATTTTAAATGCAACTTTTGATAATGGTGCTGAATTAAGTAAGAAAGCAATTAGATATTAATAAATCTTAATATAATACAAATAAAAAACGCCTCGAATTTTCGAGGCGTTTTTTTGAATAATAATTCTTAGGTTAACTATTAGAACATTTCACGTCCAGAAAAATGGAACGCACCCTCAATAGCAGCATTTTCATCACTATCAGAACCATGAACAGCATTTTCTCCTATAGAAGCTGCATATAGTTTTCTAATGGTTCCTTCAGCTGCTTCTTCAGGATTGGTTGCGCCAATTAAAGCTCTAAAATCTTCAACCGCATTATCTTTTTCTAAAATGGCAGCAACAACAGGCCCTCTTGTCATATATTCAACTAAATCTCCAAAAAATGGTCTTTCATTATGAACAGCGTAGAATGCCTCAGCATCTCTCACTGTCATATGAGTTAATTTCATTGCTACAATTGTAAATCCTGCAGCATTTATTTTTTCTAAAATCGCGCCAATATTACCTTTTTCAACCGAATCAGGTTTGAGCATTGTAAATGTTCTATTCGTTATCATATAAGTGTTTTCTTAAAATCAGGTGCAAAAATAATAGTTTTTATGGAAAGTCTACGCTATCGTACCATTAATATTTTTGTGTTATATTTTCTAAGAGTTCATTCTCTAAACCTCTTAACTCCATTGTTAGAGTATTTGAAGCTAAATTAAACTTCAATAATCCGAAATTTTTTACTGAAATAACTTTAGATTTTCTATACTCATTTGGTTCATGAGTATAGCTTTCGTATGAATGAGTTAATCCACTAGATGTGAAGTCATATAAAGGATAATTTAACCCATCAAGCTCTTTAGCCGATATTTCAGAGAGATGCCTGTCACCTGATAAAAGAACCACACCTTTTGCTTTAGATGATACAATCAAATTTTGTAGTTTTTTAACTTCATTTGGCATATTGCCCCAAGTTTCCCAACCATGTTCATGAGATAAAAATTGAATACTCGTAACAATTATATTAAAACTAGAACTAGATGTTGAAAGCTCATTTTCTAACCAGATCCATTGATCGTTACCCAAAATTGTTCCTTCATTATTGGTGTTAGCGATGTACCTTCTATCTCCTGTTGAATCCTCGGTTAACACTGTTCTAAAATATCTAGTATCTAGTAAAATTATTTTAATACTTTTTTCACCTATATTATATGTTTGACTATGATAGATACCTTTCTGACTTCTTCGAGGATCATTATTTGGTATATCAAAAAAATCTAAGAATAATTGTTGAGCACTATCCTTTTTAATAAATTCAATTCCTCCGTCATTTACACCATAATCATGATCATCCCAAGTACCAAGTATATCAATTTCCTTTTTAAAAATCTGATACTTACTATCATTTTTAACTTGATTGTAATATAATTGCATTAACTGCATATTTTCTGTATCAGCATAGATATTATCACCTCCCCAGATCCAAACTTTGGGTTTATTCTTTGTAATCTCAGTCCAAAGATTATTTTCCAATCTTTGATTGTTACAAGAGCCAAATGCAATAGTAAATTCTGAAGCATCATCGCTTATATTACTGGGCGTCGTTTTATTGTTATTACAAGAAATTAGAGTAATAAATAGTAGTAAAAAAATGATTGTTTTCATGGCGAGTGAATGTTAAAATATAACAATTCAAAATTAGTAATTTCAAAGTTATCAAATTTCTATTTTATTGTATATTTGCTTCAATGAATGATAAGGAAATTTTACAGATAAAAGAGTTACTGTCTACACCTAAAAAAATTGCAATTGTATCGCATAGAAATCCTGATGGTGATGCCTATGGCTCAAGCTTAGCTTTATATCATTATTTGCAGAAATTAAAACATGATGTTAACGTTGTATCACCTAATGATTGTCCTGATTTTTTAAAATGGTTGCCGTCTCAAGATGAAATTGTCATATTTGAAGACAATAACTCAAAAGCATCACAATTGCTTAATGATGCTGACATTATTTTCACATTAGATTTTAATGCTTTACATAGAGTTGGTAAAGTCATGCAGGAAGTGCTAGAGCATGTTAAAGCAACTTATATTATGATAGATCATCATCAGCAACCTGATGATTATGCAACATTTATGTTCTCTGATGCTTCAATTTCTTCTACAAGTCAAATGTTGTATCATTTTTTCGAAAAAATTGGTGCTGTAAATAGTATTGACAAATCAATTGCTACTTGTTTGTACACCGGAATTGTTACAGATACAGGTTCCTTTAAATATAAATCAACAACCGGTATCACTCATAATATTATTGCTAATTTAATGGATATTGGTATTGATCATACTAAAATTCATAATAGTTTATATGACACAAATTCTATTAATCGATTACAATTATTAGGTACTGCTTTACGTAACTTAAAATTGTTAAAAGAGTATAAGACTGCATATATCTCATTATCACAAAGGGAAATGAATGCTTTTGATTTTAAAAAAGGAGATACCGAAGGCTTTGTGAATTATGGATTATCCATTAAGGGAATTGTCTTTGCGATTATTTTTATTGAAGATCAAAAACAAGGTATTATTAAGATGTCATTACGCTCTAAAGGAAATTTTTCAGTTAATGAATTTGCTAGAGAACATTTTAGTGGAGGTGGTCATGATAATGCTGCTGGTGGAAGAAGTGAATTAACTTTAAAAGATACAATAGCTAAATTTTTAGAAATTGTGCCAACCTATAATAAAGAACTACAAAATTCTTATGAAGAGTAAATTCGCAATATTAGTTTTAAGTATCGTATTATATTCTTGTGTAGAGCCTACATCTAGAAAACCTGTAACAAGAAATTCATCTACTTTTTTAAAAGAATCAATTGAGCGGAACAAAATGGTTAATAAACTTGAAGAATCTGCATTTTTAGAACTGATAAAAAAAGATTCTTTACATGAATATATAAGTTCACCAAACGGTTTTTGGTATTGCTATATCAATAAAGATTCAATTGCTACTCAATTGCCTTTGACAGGAGATGAAATAATTTACAGTTATAATATCAAGGATATTAATGGTGAAGTCTTATATACAAATGACCATTTAGGAGAAAGAAGATATATAGTTGATAAACAAGAATTGATAACAGGTTTACAAGACGGATTGAAATTGATGAAAGAAGAGGAAGTTATTACATTTTTATTCCCATCGCATAAAGCGTATGGTTACTCTGGTTATCAAAAGATAGGTTCTAACCAACCCTTAATTTATACAGTCAAGTTAAAAAAAATTATTACTAAATAAATCAAAATAAATAAATGAAGGGTATTATAAAAGTTGCTATTTTATTGAGTGTACTAGCATTAGGTTCTTGTAAATCTACAAATTATCCAAATCTAGAAGATGGTTTGTATGCTGATATTCAAACAGATAAAGGTGATATCTTATTAAATTTATCTTATGAAGATACACCAATTACAGTTGCTAATTTTGTCTCGTTGGCTGAAGGTAGCAACGTATATGTAACAGAAAATTATAAAGGAAAACCATTTTATGACGGTTTAAAATTTCATAGAGTAGTTGAGAATTTTATTGTTCAAGGAGGGGACCCATTAGGTAAAGGTACTGGTGGGCCGGGATATGTGTTTGAAGATGAATTTCCTACAGATGATGAAGCTAATTTGTTATTACCACACGATAAAGCAGGTATTCTATCAATGGCGAATTCAGGGCCTACAACGAATGGAAGTCAGTTTTTTATTACCCATAGAGCAACACCAAATTTAGATGGTAAGCATACGGTTTTTGGTCATGTTGTTAAAGGGCAAAAAGTTGTTGACAGTATTGTTAAGGATGATGTCATGAACGCAATTGAAATTATTAGAGTCGGAAAAGATGCTAAACAATTTGAAGCTCATAGAATATTTGCAAGTTATTTTAAAAAATTAGAAGAAGAAGCAAAAGAAAGAATTGAAGAATTGAAGAAGATAAAAAATGAATTTTTAAATAATGTAACGGAGAATACTATAAGTGCAAAAGAATTTTCATCTGGCTTAAAGATGAAAATTACTGAACAAGGCAATGGTGAAAAACCTACAAGAGGTACACAAGTAAGAATAAACTATGCACTTTATTTTAATGATGGTAGTTTAATAGCTACTAGTTATAAGGAGAAGGCTGAAAAATACGGAAAATATGATAGACGTGCCGAATCTATGGGAGCATATAAACCTTTCTCGATGGTATATAGTGAAGAAGCTACCTTAGTACCTGGATTTAAAGAAGCAATGCTCAATATGAATTATGGCGATGAAGCTATGATATTCGTTCCTGCACATTTAGGTTACGGTGCACAAGGGAATCAACGAATTCCACCAAACACAGATTTGATTTTTGAATTAGAATTAGTTAAGGAATAGAAAAATAATACATTTATTTATTGGTTTTCTTACGATACAAATCCAATAACTTATTTGCAGCTTCAAAAGGAGTGATTTGTTGAAGCTCTACTTTCTGTAATAATTTTACTAATTCTTTTTTAATAGAGGAATTGGTGTAAAATTCATCTTTTAATTTTTGATTTATAGTTTCTAAAAACCAAAATTTATTCTGCTTATTCCGTTGATCTTGAAAATATGATTCCTTTTTAGTTAGGTCTAAATAATCTGAGATAATTTTCCAAACAGTATCTATTCCTGTACTTTTGATAGCGCTGCAGGTTATTACCTTAGGTTGCCAATTACTTTCTTTTAATGGATATAAATGTAAAGCTCTTGTAAATTCTGTCTCAGCAAGTTTTGCTTGCTTTATATTGGCGCCATCTGCTTTATTAATAACAATAGCATCTGCCATT